>Ga0210057_1000118_pt1 | contig 152774 bp, 155 predicted proteins | sample CryGeyCG2114_010_2_FD_183968 | JGI IMG/M metagenome (GOLD analysis project Ga0210057, IMG submission 183968) | Groundwater microbial communities from aquifer - Crystal Geyser CG10_big_fil_rev_8/21/14_0.10 (SPAdes) (version 2) | ecosystem: Environmental > Aquatic > Deep subsurface > Groundwater...
TAGTATTTGCATGGATAGGATTCTTTTTCTGGATATTGGCTGTTGGACATGCGGGTTGGCATATACGGCAGGAAAACATGGAGAAGCATGCTGATCTTGTTGCTACAAAGATGGCTGAGAAGATGAAAAACGTAAACAAATGAAGAGCGACAAAGTATTGAATGATGCAATAGAATACAATAAAATTTAGAACTGTAATTAAAATTTTCTTTTTATGGGGTTCAATACATGAAACGATTATTCATAATACTAATGCTTCTATCCTTGCTTTTTGTTTTTAATGCGAGCTATGATTCATTTGCCGACTCGCCTTCTTTCCTAAAGGTTGGCAAGACATATCGTGGCGAAGGTTTGAGCTATATTACATTTACAGTGTTGGAAGTGAAAAACGGAAATTGGATAAAAGCTCAAGATAATCATGGGAAGGTTTACTGGTTAAATATTGATAATTTTAGCTATATCTACGAACTTGAGTAGTGTTGCATCAAAATGGAATTAATTAGCAAGTGCCTATAAATTCCCAAGATTATTGATGTTTCTTTAATGAGTAAATTGATTATTGACTTAGTGTGCCGATTGTTTGATAATGAGTAAATCTGGGATGATGGAGGGGGCGTATGAGAATGGGGATACACTCATGCCTACATTGTCCAAATTTTTCTAAACATTATCCATCCATATTCTATGAGAGTATAAATCGAGCAGAGGAAGCACTCGATTTTTTTGTTGCCCTTGCCCGGCCTGTCTTCGCTAAGAAATTATTACTCTATTCATGGCTATTGTTACTTATTCTTTTTGCCAAAGAAGTATCAGCACAGAATATTGATTTTACTTTATATGCCATAGATAATACGACTGACGAACTAATTACTCTCGACCCTTCCACGGGCCAAGCCGTGATAGTCGGACAAATCGGGTTCAGTGACGTTAATGGACTTGCTTACGATTCATCCACCGATATGCTTTATGGGGTTGATAATGCTACAGGACAACTGATTGAAATAGATACAACAACTGGCCAAGGAACGGCTGTCGGTCTAATAGGACTTGGAGGTATGGAAAGCGACCCGGGGTACTTAGGAATTCTTGTAACTGATTTGACTTTCGGCCCGGGCAATACACTTTTTGCTTTGACAAATGCTGCATCTAGCACAAGTCGACTTATCACAATTGATTCAGTAACTGGAGCCGGAACGCTAATCAGTGCTCTTATTAGCCAACAGCTTGACGGCTTAGCTTACCAACCCAGAACTGGCAAAATGTATACGAGCTTCAAATTCACTTTCATTGGAAGCTTGTTTGAAATTGATCCGACCAACGGTGTTCTTGCTGATCTTGGACCCGTTGGCATTCAAATATATAGACTTTCTGCTGATCCAAATGCTGAAAAACTTTTTGGACTTCTTAGTACTGCATTTCCTGGAAGCACAGAGCTATGGAGCATTGATCTTAATACTCTTACAAAAACACAAGTAGGATTTATTAACTCAGCTCAAGCTTCTATATCAGGCATTGAAACAGTAATAACGCAAGCAGTAGAAGGTCCTCCCGGAGACCCAACTTGTAGTGATGGCATAGATAATGATGTGGATGGGGGTATTGATTTAGATGATAGTGATTGCCAAGAATTCTCAATATGTAGTCCTCCACTGGATCTCTTTGCTGATAATACTAGAGCCGGTGGATTAACTCAGGGAATAATTTCGAATTATGGATTAAATCATGGAATTCTTGAGGGAGATGTGCAGATCGACAATTTTACAAGATTCTGGCTTGGAGTACGGGAAATCAGGGTCAATCCCGACGTAAGCGGTGGACTGGTATTAAATGAAGTTGCTGATATGAATATAGTGATTTCCCCCTGCCAAGGTGGGTTTTCAATGAACTTCCCTTTCATACAATGTGAGGAGCCAGGAAACGTAACAGGTATAGTAAGTTTTTGCTTCCCCGGGGCGATTGAGGTTGAATTGGGAGTTACAAGTTTAAGCGCTTCATTAACTATTTTAGATGCTATATTTCCTTTTGCGCCACTTGCTACGTTAGTCGGTTTGAGCTCTGAGTTAAATGAAGTGCCTCTATGGGTTGAAGCGAATGAATGTCTTATGGATGAAGGAGGATTTTCTCCATCTCCGAATGTACAACAGGCGATTAGAAAGTGGCGATGCGCTGCGCGTGCGTTGGTTCGACTTGGAAGGGACCCGGATCAAAGAACACAAATGCAGGAGATATTACAGAACTTTGGTATAAATTTAGGTATACGTGCTTTATTTTTGCGTTTAGTAGGTGGGTCGATTGGTTTGCTTCAATTGGTTGGTGACGAGATTGTTTTCTCTATCCAATCTAGCGGAGGAGTTTTGACCATAGAATTTACTGGAGACTAGTTTTTTTAAAATATTGCCAAAAAATAGACTAAACCGAGAATAACTAAAATGAGTGGTATAAGATAAAGTAATAGGAAAATATTTGTAAAAATTTGTTTATTGCGTTTAGACCACTGAAGTTTTCGCCGCACGTAAAACAAACTCCAAGGCGGAAATATATACCATCTTATTACTAATGCCCCTATGTTTTTTAATTTAGTAAATAGACCCTTAAACCTAAGATATCGAAATGGTTCTTGCTTTTTCTGGTAAAAATTTTCTGATTCGGACATAAATTTGTGATAGCGATTAAGTGACTAGAATTAAGTGCTCTGGAAAGAAGAGATACTTTTTATTTGATCATATCTTTATGATTAAACATTCATAGAGATATTACAAGAAAGTTTTACACAGGAATTTTGACGTTTAGGAATTCGGAAACATCCGTTTCCACTTTGCGTGCGGCACACTGTTTCCGCTATATCTCAGCTATAACACGCTGTAAATATTACAGTATAAAAAATGAACGAGTATCACCTGTTTCCACGAGCTCACTTGAGAAAATCGTCCTGAATTCATTGGGCTTAGAGAAATGCAACCAGAATTACATTTGAAAAATTTTACTCACGCCCAGCTCACCAAGTAGCATCACGTACAATTTAGTGTCAAATAATACAGTAAATGAGGCAAGTTAATAACATTTAGAATTGATTATCTTGACTGTCACCTTTTTGTCATTATTATTAAACTACCACTAAATAAAAAGGGGTTATTAATGCGAAATTATTATGCGGAGGCACGATACTATAGATGGAAAACGGGGAAACAAAGAATTACATAAGTAACGGAGGTTGTGGAAACCTCACCAATAAACAACAAGAAATCCTTAAAATCCTAGACAATTACCGCTATATGACACGCTCCCAAATCTGCCAAAAGATTTGGGGTGCGGATAACCGAAAGTCCCGCATTCAGTTCAGCAAGCATTTCAGTAAAAGCAAAATAACACTTCTTAAAAGAGCAGGGCGACTCAAAGAGTCTGAGGGCGTCTATTCAACCTTCGCTCGAGGTCGAGGCGCACCTCACCAGATTGCCATAGTCGATGTTCTCCTCGACTTAGAAGCCGAAGCCCAGAAACTGCGCTTCGGCTTTTTTTTCGCTTACGACCCCGTAAGCGAAAGCCTAAAACCGGATGCGACTGTAATCTTCATTGATCATAATAAAATCCTACTATGCTACATAGAAGTTCATCTTGAATCTCAAGAAGAATCAGTGCTGCACGAAAAGCTGGATAAGTACCGTGAGCTCGCACGAGGAGAGAGGTTTAAGGAAAAGTGGGCGAGATATGCATCACGCTTTAATTTCCCAATTCCAAATGGTTATGGATTTAAGGTCCTAATCTTTTCAAAAAAGAAGAGAAAATTTCATCACCCAAGATTTATTTCAGTTGAATTAGGTCAAGAAATTCCGGAGGGGGTATTTTGATGTCTTCTAACGGTGATCAAAATAAGAAAAGTGTTGTGACTCGTTTTTTTGATAAATTGGACATTCGATTCGGCGAGTCGGATCCTGCACAGTCAAGCACAATAGCAGAGTATTTAATGGTCGTTCGCAGTAATATGAAGCTTCATTATGAATTTCTTTTATATATGTCTTTCTCCTTGGCTTTGCTATCCTTAATTGTTTTTTATGTGGGATATCATTTTGATCTAGGATTCGTAATAACCATTGGCAAATCATTCCTTATAGTTTCCCTGCTGTCAATTACGTGGGGATTTCTTAGTTATTTCCAAGTCTTTGGCGGTACGTACAAAAATTACCTTGAGGTAAAATGCCCAAAGTGTGGGGAATATATACCGCTCTATCTATGGCAATGCTCAAAATGTGAAACTGCGCATACTGATAGGCATATATTTCTAAATTGTAATAAGTGCGATATGAAAGTAGGTAGGCTTCACAAAAACCATCAGTCCATAAAGTGTATGAATGAGGATTGCGGATATGATCTGTATTTTTACGAACCCTACGAAGGAGGTTTTAATGATAAGACTTTCAGAGGTGAAGAATGAAAGTTAAAGCATTAACGCTTGAAAAAGCGAAGCAAATAATACAGCAGCAAGAGGAGATGGCCGCCCTTGCTGAAGAAGAAAAAAGGGCGGAATTAGTATCCAAAAAATCCACACCGCCGCCAGTATATGAACCGGAGGTTATAGAGCCGCTCTCCCTATTAGCAGAGCTTCCAGAAGATAAAGGATTTATAAGAAACTGGCTTCAGCGCAAAGGAATAGAGTCGAATACAAAACTCTACCGGACGTTTAACGAGAAGATAGGCCAAATCTACCAGGCGCGGAATAGGTATCTCGACATGCTAAGGCAAGAAGATGCCTTGGAGCAGATAAGAAGGCAAAGGGAGTTAAGCAAGATCGATCACGTTATAGCACTCAAAGAGAGGCGTATTCATTTGAATTTCCTCAATGAAATCGAAACGTCGAAAAAGGAACTCACGCTTGCTGAAATCTTAAGAGCCATAGAAGAGCACAAAGCTCAAACGAGACTGACAGTAGCGAAGGCAGAGGCCCGTGCACGAGATTATGAGGATTCATGATGGAAAATAATCTGCATGAAATTCAGGCTGGGGAGAAATCACATAGGAAGAAACTCAACAAGCTCCCTATGCTCTTATTAGGCGATAAACCAGAAGGCGGAGACGTATGGATTGAATCGAACATGCGTTTCCGCCCGGTCTATATGCTTGGCGAGCCGGGCACCGGCAAGTCGAGCCTCATGCATCGTATGGCTCTGAAGGATATCAAGAAAGGGAAGGGCGTTATTGTGGTAGACCCTCATGGAGACCTGGTTAAAAACATTATATGTACCATGCCCGAAGAGAGAATTAACGACGTGACTTACTTCAGTATTGACTCTCCCATATGTTATAACGTCCTCCAGGCTCAGACTGAAAATAAGGACAAATTGATAGGAGAGTTCGTAGAGCTATTAGATAAAATTCATCCCAATCAGCCATTAACTGCTCGAATGCGGCGGTGGCTTAGAAAATGCCTGAAAGTAATTGTTCAGAAACCAGATGTTACCCTGAAGGACATCGAGAAGTTCTTTATGGTTAAAGAGTACAGAGCAGACCTACTTGAAGACATCAAGTCCCGAGATGAAGAGCTTCTCGCGTGCTGGAAGTCGGGAGGAATATACGATAAGGCGATGAAAAAGGATTTAGGAGTAACCATTGACGGATTATTGGACCGAGTCGAGGAATTGATTATGGATGAGCGGGTAAAGAAAATAACCTGCTACAAAAACCAGCTTGACTTTAACGAGATAGTAAGTGGAAAGGTGTTCCTTGTTGATTTATCAATGCTTGAGGGCAATCTGCAGAACTTTATCGGCAGCCTCATTGTTCACGGGGTTAAAACAACACTGATCGGGAAACCCATGGAAGAACGAAGACCTCTTGCACTGTACGTAGATGAATTTCAGAACTTTATCACTTCCGATTTCAAACACATACTCCCCCAGTGCCGAAAGTTTTTAATTTCTATATGCCTCGGCCACCAAAACCATACACAGATACCGTATGATCTTTTGGGAACTGTGATAGCCAACTCTACGATTAAAATTATCTTTCGATGTGGAGACTATAAAGAAGCAAATAGAATGGCCGGTTCCTTTATGAATTTCACTAAAGAGGATTTCTTAGGGCTGCCAAATTACTACGCAATATGCAGGATTGTAACCGTGGATGGCGTTAAGGAGAGCCGAATTGAGACTCTTCCTGTTCCGAAACGCGTAAGAGAATTCGAGGAATTCTTTAAGGAAGAAGATATGCCCCAACAAGAGGAGGCCCCGGTCATAAAAGACGAGATAGGATGGGGATGGATGCACTGCGATAATAAGATCAAGGATTCGGTGGAGGAAATACCGACATAGGAGGTTACTGCAAAATGCTTATCGCAATAAAATTGCGGGGAGGTGATATAGGACTGAATGCAGCAAGAGCCATTTATTGATGTTGATGACCTTGCAAAATACCTTAAGTTGAAAAAACAAACCGCATATCACATTGTTGCCACCCTGAACATTCCTCACTATAGGGTAGGCCGATTGATCCGATTCAAGCTGAGTGAGGTTGAAGAATGGATGAAAACAAATAAGGCAGAGCAGTTGAATGTGCCGTATGGCGAACTTTATAATATATAAGACGCATTTCCCCCTATAACCAATATAATAATAGATATGGGGCTACGACGTAGCCCCCCTTTTCTTTCTAAGCATTTTCTAAGAACCATCCATAATTCTTGCCACCATACAGAATTAATAGACTCTAGAATAGATAAAAATCGTTTGTCGAAGGGGAATTAGAAATATTTCAATAATAACGAAAAGTTATGAATGGGCACCGATCAGGTCTTGCCGATCAGTTAAATGTGCCTCCGATAAACTCGTAAATTTGTAATGATAGAGGCAAATAATATCTACAGGGGCAATTAACCCCTCTTTTTTGTCTTAATGCTTGTATAATTTTGATAACTAGAAATTTGATTCCGTCAGTTCGCTTAGGTCTGGGGACTAAGATGAAGAGAAAAAACTGGAAGTTAAGCCCATCCGATTTTGCGTTTTTGTGGGAAGAATGCAAGCGATGCTTTTATCTCAAGGTCGCTCGAGATTTCGGCAGGCCCCGCTCAATCATGCCAAAAGTCTTTACAATAATAGATTCACAAATGAAAGAATTTTATGAAGGGATGAGGACCGAAGAGATAGCGGAGGGCGTCCCTCCAGGCGTTGTTATGTGCGGCGAGAAATGGGTTGAGTCTATCCCAATCCAATTTGATGGCCGGACTTCTACGTGTTTTGTCAGGGGTAAATTCGATACTATTGTTCAATTCGATGATGGATCGTATGGAGTAATTGACTTTAAGACCACTCAAGCCAAATCGGAGCACATCCCGTTATATGCGCGTCAGCCTCACGCTTATGCCCATGCGCTTGAGAATCCGAAGATAGGTAATTTTAGCGTTTCCCCGGTCTCGCGTCTTGGGCTTCTTGTTTTTGAGCCAAAAAAGTATACTCAAGGCAAAACAGGCCTTGTCGGGTTTGCTGGAAAAGTGTCGTGGATTGAATTTGAACGCGACGCCAAGAGTTTCAAGAAATTTCTTGAAGATGTCCTGGACATACTGGAACTACCCGAGCCGCCTCCGCATAGCTCAGTATGTGACTGGTGTAAATACCGTAAGGAAACGAGAGCTTCTGAATTTTAATCGATACATCCTTCCTCAAAGAATACTCAAAGAACCATCCATAATTCTTGACACCATACAGAATCAGTAGACCTTATGAACTCAATGAAAACCCTTTTTTAGCAGCAACTTATAAAAATCTCAATCATCTCAGACCGTTACATAAATCCCTCGATACGGATTCCTAATCCTGAGGCCAGAGGTTCGAATCCTCTCGGGGACGCAGTATTTACAGGCACTTGCGTTAGTTCCTGCCATAGGTTATTCTCTTCTATCAAAGAATCCTCAAAGAATGGATCGAGAAATGGCGACCCTATACCACAGATATGGAAGCTGGTGGGCTATCTTCACGATAGATTACAAACAGAAATGGGTGAAGATAGGAAAGGTGTCTAAAACCTCCGCTAAAGAAGCTTTGCGAAAACTAGAAGAAAAGCATGAAAAAAAGAAACACGGACTATTTGATGATAAGAAAATACCTTTTAGGGAGTATTCAAATGAGTATCTTGAGTTCTCTAAGTCCAACAAGGCAGTAAACAGTTATAAAAGAGACATAACCAGCATGAAAAATCTTGTCTCGTATTTCGGGACCAAACCCCTCTCACAAATTACTCCTCTCCAAATTGAAAAATACAAAATGAAAAGACTTGAAGAAGTTGCCCCTCGTACCATTAACATAGAGCTCCGGTGCCTTTCTCATATGTTTACTAAAGCCCTGGAGTGGGAATATATTTCAGATTCTCCATATAAAGGGGTTAAACAGCTCGCCTTTCAAAAGAAACCTCCTCGATTTCTCACAAAAGAGGAAGTTCAAATGCTTTTAGAAAACTCGTCAAATTGGTTGCGCCCTATTCTCACCGTAATGCTGAACACTGGTATAAGGGAGAGCGAAAGAGCGAGATTGAAATTTAAAGACTTGGATTTTGACAAAAAAAGACTCTTGGTTCATTCACCCAAAACTAAAAACTATAGAGCAATACCAATGAATGAACAGGTTGAAGAAACTCTTTTATGGCTGAAAGAAAATTACATATCGCTTAACTCATATAAAACATTGGAACGAAAACCGCATCAGAAGGAGTATGTCTTTTGTAACGAGGACGGCTCCCCGGTACTTAAAATCAAGAAGGCTCTTGCCAATGCTTGCAAGAAAGCAGGGCTGCAAGGAGTTACTCCGCATACACTAAGACACACTTTCGCATCCCACTTGGTTATGAGCGGAGTTGATTTAAACACGGTTCAGCGGCTCTTGGGGCATACGAGCATAAGCACTACAATGGTCTATTCTCATCTTACTGAGGACCACTTGGCTAGGGGGGTTGAGAAATTGGGTTGGTCGTAGAATCATAAAACTTAGATTAAAATATATCCTCATACTCATGAGGGTATATCTTATTTACAAAAATGAGCAATAAAAAGTATCCGACGTCAGATTGGGCAAAATGGGCAGAAAGCATCTCAATACTAAAAACGGACTTTGTAAGCTTAATGACGAAACGAGAAATCTGGAGAGCTTTAAAAAATGCGTATGAAAAAAACTCCAATTATCAAATTAAACAGGAAGCTCACCAGATTATAGATTGGATCAATCGGAATTATGTTGACTCTATGTTAATCGGTCTTCGTAGAATAATTGATACATCAAAAGATACAGTTTCGTTGATAAAATTATTAGAGGAAATTTCCAAGAATCCCACGGTTATTACTTTTGATAGATATCAAACCCTATGGACTTCCGGCTCGGAACAGGTAAACAGGATGCGCGCGACAGAAGTATTTAAACGTTTTTCCAAAGACAATAGGAATTTGGATGTAAATATAATTAAAAATGATATCCGGGAGCTTAAAGAAAGTAATGAGAGATTTATAAACATCGTTAATCATCACATCGCTCATAAAGGAAAAGACGCTGACAATCCGCCTTTAACATATGAAGAGCTACATGCTGCTTTTGATAAGATAGCAGGCATCCTAAATGAGTATCATGCTCTGCTAACAACAGTTAGGGTGCTGAATTTTGCGGCTCTTTTACCAGTGCCAATCGAAAATATAGAAAATATGTTTAGTAAGATGATATTCACGGATATAAATACAAATGATGAATACGCATGAGTAAGTGAAACTTCAGAAAGGAGAATAGGATCACTAAATGGAAAAATCTCTTGTAGGATTGGCCGATCAGCTTGTTGGGGAGACCAACAAATTAATGACGACAGCTAAGACTGAGGAGGACTTAAGGATAGGTTTCGAAAAATTATTAACACCCATTCTCAAAGACTTGGGTATTCAATCAAACCCTGCATATGAAAAATCAATATACAACTCTGGTAGAACCGATGCTCTTCATGGTCAGGTAGTTATAGAATATGAAGCCCCCTTTGCTTTTAAATCTGCTCGGGCTGTCCAGCATGCTTATGAACAACTAATTTGTTACATTAAAGGATTGTCACAATCAGAAAAAAGAACTCTTTTTCTTTTCGATATAAAATTTATGGGAGTTGGATTTGATGGACATAAAATTTTTTTTGTTCAGTACCAGGGAGAAAAAAGTAAAGCGAAAGCTGAATTAAATGATAACGATTTTAATCTTATAGGACCATATGAGTTCCACGAAAATACTGCTAGAACTTTACTAACACACCTACGTGCTTTAGCACGGCTTCCGCTAAATGCCGAAAACTTAGCTCAAATATTTGGTCCTAAAAGCGAACTTGCCCCTAAAGCGGTCTCTGCGTTTGCCGACGCGCTGGAGTATTGGGGCGATCAAGTAAAAATTAGAACGTTCTTTAATGAATGGAAGCGTCTATTCGGTATTGTCTATGGAGAAAAGTTCAGTGGACAGAAGGAAAAAGAAGCAGAGGCACTTTCAGAATTATATAAAGTAGGCAAAGAAACTGATTTTCAGGAGCTTTTGTTCTCGGTTCATACATATTTCGCGTTTTTAATGAAGCTTATCGCTGCCGAGATTTTGACGTTAAAAGAAACTTCTTTCAATTCATCTCTAGCATCAGAAATAACTCACCTTTCGGAAGAAGAATTAAAGATAAGACTCAACGATATCGAAGAAGGTGGTATTTATACTCGTCGTGGAATAACTAATTTTCTTGAAGGTGATTTTTTCCGTTGGTATCTATATGCCTGGTCCCCACGTCTCAATGAGGCTATACAAGATATAACACGTTCCCTATCTGAATTCGAGCCGGCAACGAGTATCATAAATCCTTCGGCATCCAGAGATCTTCTGAAAAAACTGTATCAATATCTAGTTCCTCAAAAGGTACGTCATTTACTTGGGGAATATTATACTCCGGATTGGCTCGCAGAACTTTTACTCAATGAAGTTGGCTATGATGGAAATACATCAAAGCGGTTTCTTGATCCTGCTTGTGGTTCCGGAACTTTTCTAGTCCTTGCCATACAAAGAGCGAAAGAATATGGACTGAAGCAAAAAGAACAGCCGCTGGAAACCGCAAAAAAGATTGCTTCCCATATTTGGGGATTCGACTTAAATCCGTTGGCGGTCATTGCCTCGCGTACTAATTATCTCTTTGCCCTTGGAGACCTCGTTAACCAGTTAAACAATTTAGAACTCCGCGTTTATTTGGCTGATTCTGTGTTATGGCCCGAAAAGTCGGGTCAGCGGAAATTGAATTTCGCGGGTGGTGAAAATCTTAAGATCCAAACTTCAGTGAAAGAGTTTCACGTACCGTATATTTGGATACAGGATTACGGACTGCATATGCCCAAAGCCGCTGAACTAGTAGAGAGTATGGTGAAAGAAAAATATGACACTTCTGATGCAATGAAACGTTTTCAAAAGGAAGGGTTAGTTTTTCCACCGCACGAGCAAATAGTTCGAAATTTTTATCAAGAAATCTTGGAGCTTGAAAATGAAGGAAGAAATGGGATTTGGGCAAGGTTTCTTAAAAATGCGTTCGCACCAATGGTAGCGGGTAAGTTCGATTATGTAGTTGGCAATCCGCCATGGATACGTTGGGGTTACCTTTCAAAAGAGTACCGTGAAGCAACAAATCCTCTTTGGCAGCAATATGGATTATTTTCGTTAAAAGGCCATGCTGCTGGACTAGGTGGAGGAGAAAAAGACTTTTCCATGCTATTTACTTATGCATCAGCTGATTATTATCTAAGAAAGGGAGCTAGATTGGGATTTCTTATTACTCAAGAAGTTTTCAAATCCAAGGGTGCGGGCGAAGGATTCAGACGTTTCCAACTCGGCGAAACGGACGAATACCTGAAAGTAATAAAAGCACACGATTTGGTTACTGTACAACCATTTGAAGGGGCAGCTAATAAAACCGCTGCCATAGTTCTCCAAAAGGATTCAAAAACAATGTATCCCGTTAAATACACACTATGGAATAGGAAAAAGGGTGTTGGAAAAATTCCAACAGAATCAACATTGATCAAAGCGCTCCCTCTACTCCAAAAAAAGATATTAGTAGCTAAACCTATTGGTAAGCCTACTGGTTCTTGGCAAACGATTGCTGAAAAACAAAATGAGCTTAGATTGATTGAAGGCGATAATTCGTACCAAGCACGACGAGGTGCAAGCACAGAACCGTACGGTGTTTTCTGGTTGGAAATTAAACAAATATTAACTGACGGGGACTTAATCGTGAGTAATTTGCCGGATAGAGGAAAACGAGAAATAAAAAAAATTGAAATGAGAGTTGAGTCGGGTCTCATTTATCCAGCTATGACGGGAGGCGACATCGAGAGATGGGGTGGAAATCCCAGCATATACATATTAATGAGCCAGAATCCAGTAGATAGAGAGCCGTATACGGAATCCGTAATGAAAACCAAGTGGCCACGGGCTTACAGTTATCTAACACAATTCAAGGACATTCTTCTGTCTCGTGGCTCTAAAATTGTACGAAGGCTTGCAGAGAATACAGAATTCTATGCTATGTATGGTATTGGAGATTATACAATTTCACGATATAAGGTTATTTGGAAACGTATGGCCAGTGATATTATTGCTACAGTTATTTCACAATATAAAACACCTTTTGGTTACAAAACAATAATTCCAACTGATACAACTTCACTGATCGCAACCGATGACGAAAATGAAGCTCACTATATATGTTCTATAATAAACTCGTCTCCAGTAAGAGAGTTTATTAAATCATATTCATCTGCAGGTCGCGGATTTGGAGCTCCATCGGTTATGCAACACATCGCGATACCTCAATATGATCCGGGCAATAAAATCCATAATAAACTCTCCACGATTTCCAAAAATTGTCACCAACTTAAAGCTGAGGGCAAGGAATTAGAATTACAAAAATTGGAAGATGAAAACTACGAATTGGTAAGAAAATTATTCGGTCTTTAGATTAGCTTCTATTTGTAAATATTAATGAATTAAAGTCTTCCCCGGAGCAAATGTCATCCCGCTAAACGCCTTCGAACTCTCCCCGTCAATCATAAGCCTTAAATAAATGTGAAATCCAGGAAGATGAACCAAGTCTCCCACCTTGAAGTTGGGATAAAATTCTTTTTCTAAATACTCCGCATCCCTGGCGCTTATCCTAAATGAAATTATCGTCCCCACATTCCCAAGAATGGCTGAGACTGTCTTTTGGTCAATCTGATCAAGATATTGATGAACTAGGTTAAGGCAAAGCCTGTATTTCCTGGCCTCCGGCAGCATGTCCGCATAGCTTCCCGCAGCAAAGCTTTGAAGCTCGTCTAAATATAGATAGAAGTCTCGCCTTTCTTCCTCGGATATATCCGTTCTGCTCAGAGCAGTAAGATATATCTTTATCACAAAAAGCGAACCCAATAGCATGGACGTATCCTCTCCAATCCTGCCTTTTGCAAGATTTACCAAAAGCACCTTTCCGGTATCCATTGCCTCCCTCATATTAAAGGAGCTTTTCTTTTTGCCGATTATGTTCCGTATAAACGGGCTACTGAGGAAAGCTCCGGCTTTGTTCTGAATCGGGGCAATAGCTTCAGCCCTAAACCGCATAGGCCATTTATCAAACTCCTTCCCCCAGAATTCCTTTACCTTTTCATCTTTCACATAAAGGAGAACAGTTTTCCTGAAACTCGAATCTACGAGCAATTTATTCAGGTCAAGAAGCGTGGACCCCGGATACTCCGCTAACGTCAAAATAATGTTTCTCAAAATATGCTCTGTCCTTTGACCCCAGGAGTCGGCCCAGAGCTTTTTGAATATACTGATAAGCCCCGAAGCGATTAAATACCTTCCCTCAGTCGAGTTAACGCCTTCCAGCACATTAAATCCTATCGAGCTTTTGCTATCCGAAGGGTTTATATAGATCACATCTTTTTGTCTTTCTTCCGGAACCAAGTTCACAATGCTCTCAACGAGGTCCCCATGAGGATCGAGGAGGGCAAGCCCGTCTCCTTTTTGCAGGTCTTGAATAATCAGATTCTTTATAAGCGTAGACTTACCCGTGCCGGTTTTTCCAATCACATACATATGCGACCGCCTGTCCTTTCTCTTAATCCCGAATTTTTTTCTTTTGTTCCTGTAATCGGTTTCTCCAATATAGAAAACTTCGTTTTCTTTATCTCCACTCATTCCCCCCACTCTATAAGTCAAAGAATTGACCAGATAGGCGGGGAAATTGGAGTTGTCTCTTTAGGCAAATAATCCCTCCTATTGTAATCCGCCCAGTTCAATAAGATGGGGAGCATATGAGCATATTAAGCTTCATAGTTTCAGCGGCAATCCTCCTTATCTTATTGGGGATCGGAGCCAACCACGGCTTCAGCGTTGAAGTCTTTCTCGGCCTTATTGTCGCCGGAGGAAACTTCATCATTGAGCTTGTGAGGGCTTTATTTAACGGTCCATCCCTTTAAGAACGGAGATTGTCAAAAGTTCTTTTAAAAATCCATATTAGGAGGTGTATTCATGCGTATAACCTCAATCGAAGAGGTTAGGAATTTGTATGATTCGCTCGACGAGTCGTATGTACATGCGCGGCTCTCGGATATTGTTCCGACAGCCGAGATAGGGAAGATCGCCCTTAATTTCAGGGAATATTATCTTTCCGACAAGGCTTCAGGCCAGCTATGCCGAATTCTTGGAGTGCCGTATTACTTCGCGCGCTCCATGTCCTCACAGATGCCCGATTTGTGGAAGGAGCTTTCGGGCAGGATAACCACGGGTTCGCAGAAGGAGATCACATTCAAGGTGGATGATAAGTCCTTCGAAGTGATCGGCCTTTTCCCGAGAAGGAGCGATTTCATATCCCTCAGGAAGTTTCTCAGGATAACTGAGGACCTTTACGGTAAAGTATCCGAAAAATCAGGCGTAGAAAATATGGTAGTCGACGTTAATGATTTTTCGTCTTCGGCTTTCTTCTACACCCCAGGTACGTTCTCTCCGATCAAGTCTGAGAGCGAGGACCTGTTCAGGTACGGAATAGGGTTTTCGGCTTCAAGCCTCGAGATGTATTCGCCATCAATATCGGAGTCGCTCTTACGGCTTGTCTGCACGAACATGACCTATGCCCCTGCTCACGGAGGCATGAGCTTCAAAAGCAGGAACATAGAACGGATTTTGAATGCGGTCGGTCTGATATTAGACGAACCTGAAAGAATATCGCGCTACCCTGAAGCTCTGTCTGCGCTTACTGAAAAGAAGCTCTCATACAGGGAATTGGAGAATTCCTATTCATCTATCGCGCGGCTTAAAGATGACGATAAAGAAACACTTGTACCTGATCTTGACAGAAGGATTCCACTCACCCTCGTGGCAAAAGCATATGGTTATGAGAATCCCGAGGCGGTACCAACGACCCTTTCCTGGAAAACATCTGCAAAAACTCCCGTGGCCGCCTATCAGGTGTTTAATCATTTAACCGAGATAGGGTCTCATTATACTCATATCCCAGAAAGGGAAAGGCTCGATCTCCTTATCCATGCAGGCGGGCTCATGTTCAAAAAAAACTGGGATATGGACAATCTCGCCCCCCAGGTTGATTTTTCCAACTGGGAATATCCTCAAATCCAGTACGCAATCCACTAAACCTTACTGTTTTCTCCTGCCAGAGTTCTGGTCCTAGCGGGCCCACTGCGCTCTTGCCGGAATGAGTCCAGTCCATAGCGGATAGATGGCGGGGGTGTCTCCGGTAAACAGGAAAGGAAGCGTACTATCAGGGCGGGAGGTTCAACCCCCTCCCGTCTAAATTCTAAAAAAAGGAGGGCTGTATGAAAACAAAGACAGTTAGGGGAATTGTGGAAACAGTAAACGATAAAGGAATCAACATTGGCGGAAATTGGTTTAATTTCTCCCAATATGATCCTGTCGATACTCCCGCAGAAGGGGATCCAGTCGAAATTAAAGTTGATGGAAAGAACGGAAAGTGGATAAAGGAGCTGAAGTTCATTCGCGCAGATGAGGCGATGAAGGCAAGCGTCACTGCAAAGGATGCCCGAATCACAAGACTTTCTCTTATAAGCTCGGCGGTCGAGATGCTGAAGACAAATGGAAATGTAATTAGCACGGCTGAAGTGGAAACCGCTGCCAGGAGATTAGAGAAATATGTCTATGAACCGATAAGAAAATCATGTGATAAATGAAACGAAAGAATATGCAGTGGGGATTAACGGATCGGGAAAATACTTTTGCTCGTGCCCTGGCAGTTTCGTGCATGAGAATATATGTAAACATATCCTGATGATTATATTGGCTGGGGTTATTGGAATAAGCGAGAAGAGTTCGACATAACATACAAACGTCGGCTTCTTTAAATGACAAACTCTTAGTTAAAGGACGGCAATTAATGCCGTCCTTTTTTATTGAAAGTTAGAAATTGTATCAAGAACGGTGTATTTGAAAACTGTTAATTCATGGCCCGGATATAAGGGTTTATCAATCTCCAATTATAAACCTTATTAATGTTTAGGAGGGTTAGAATCTATGTGTTTGCAGAGAAATCGACGCCAACACTAACTAGAATTACTCGATGCCTTACGTAGTAGACGAAGCCCTATAAAAGTCTAATCGCTCCCGGTTTATAACTTATTAACATCACCACATTTTTCTTATCTGTATCAATAGCATTATACTGGAATTATTAGTGATTTCTGGAAGTTAGAAATCATCTCCTTCCTTAAACAATTCCGGTTTTAATGAAATTCCCCCGAAAAATTTTATTAAAAATTCTTCATACATCTTTTGTCTCCCTACTGATTACTGCTTGGGTATTTAGTCCGTGGGCGAATTTATCATTTCGTGTTGCAAACCTCGAAATTAATTTAGGACCGAAAGCAGAAGTCGCGAACGCTCAAATTACTGCAACCGGCGGAACAATCACGGAGGCCGGAGGATACCGAATACATACATTTACATCAAGCGGAACATTTGAGGTTACCGATGGATCTGGGAGTGTTGAATATTTAATAGTGGGTGGCGGCGGTGCCGGTGGTGGCATTACGAATACCAATACCGGAGGGGGAGGCGGTGGCGGTGCGGGAGGAGTGCGATCTGGTTCCACTTCTGTGACTTCACAAAGTTATACGGTTACTGTCGGTACTGGTGGTAGTGGCACGACTGGCGTTGGCACAAGTGGCGGAAATTCCAGCTTTAACGGAGTAACATCAACCGGCGGCGGTCGTGCCGCAGGAGTGGGTGACAATAACGGGGCTACAGGAGGTTCAGGAGGAGGAGGCAGGCTTACAGGGAGCGGCGCATCCGGTACAGCTGGGCAGGGTAACGCTGGTGGAAATGGTTCTGGTGGCACGACAAGCACGGCCGCAGGAGGAGGTGGTGGTGGAGCCGGAGCTTCGGGAGCAAACGGTTCAGGAAACAATGGAGGAAATGGCGGAAGCGGAACTGCAAGTTCTATTTCTGGCTCATCAGTTACTTATGGAGGAGGCGGGGGAGGAGGTGCGTACAAAGGAACGGGAACAGGAGGTTCCGGCGGCTCAGGCGGGGGTGGCTCTGCACCTAGTGTGCGTGGGGCGGGTTCTGCTGGCACGGATGGTTTAGGCGGCGGTGGTGGTGGAGCAACTGGCTCCGGAAGCGGCTCTGCTTTTGCCGGAGGTGATGGTGGCGACGGAATCGTTATAATTCGATATCTTTACAACAATCCTCCCTCAATCACAATTGACGAACCGAACGGCGTAAGCGACACAGTAACCGCAGGAGATAATTACACCGTCCAATATGATTTAAGCGATTCCGATAGTGAAGTAACCGCCGACTTTTTCTATACAACATCATCCGGCGCAGAAACAGTCGTTGCTTTGACCTCTGGCTCAAGCTGGACGGTTCCTGACGACTGGAACTCCGCAACAAATACGATTGAGGTCATCGGCGGTGGCGGCGGCGGAGATACAGGAGGCGGCACAGATGCGGGCGGAGGAGGGGGCGCGTACGCAAAAAAAGATAATGTAGTACTCACCCCAGGCGCGACAGTTACATTTGCGATTGGATCTGGGGGTTCTACAGGTGCCCCCGCGGATTCCGGCGGGGACACATATTTTTGTGATTCAACATCAAATTGCGCGAGCATTTCAGGCACCGCTGTTGTTGTGGGTGCCAAAGGAGGAGGGGGCGCATCGGGAACAACTGCGGGAAGCGGAGGCGCTGCGGGGAGCTCTAAGGGAGACACAACATATTCGGGAGGAAACGGAGGTGCTGGCGCTCAATGGGCGGGAGCGGGCGGAGGGGGTGCTGCGGGACCCAACGGGGCTGGAGCAAACGGAGGCGTTTCTACAGGTGGTGGACAAGGAGCAGGAGGCGGAGGAGGAGCCGGAGGCGGTTCTGCAGGAAGCAACGGTGCTACAAACAACGGAGGCGCGGGAGGAAATAATTACGCAGGTACCGGGAGCGGCTCCGGAGGAACATCAGGAAGCCAAAACGGTTCTAATGGTTCTAACGGTGGCGGTGGAGGAGGAGGATACGGAGGTTCCACGAACGGCGCGGGAGGAGACGGAGGAGCAGGTACTGAATGGTCAGGTACATACGGCGCAGGTGGTGGTGGAGGCGGTTCGGGAGACGCAAATCCGACTGCAGGCGCAGTCGCAGGAGACGGAGGTCTGTACGGAGGTGGCGGTGGAGGAGCGGGAGACGACTCCGGGAGCACCGGGGGAGCGGGTGCGCAAGGACTTGTTATCATCCGCTATACGCCAGGAGTAGCAATTTCGGGCTGTCAGGATCAGGCAGAAGGGACCAACGCAACCTGTACATGGAATACAACAGGTGTTACCCCCGGCTTGTACTATGTCTATGGCATGACGACGGATGGGACCGCAACCTCAACCGCTTTTTCTACAGGGCAGGTTACAGTTCTTGCGCCTGAAACCGGCATTACTATTTCCGGCACGCTCTATTCAGACGAAGGCACAACCGCGGTTACTTCGGGCGAAACGATCAGCTTGTATATGGCGACAAGCACAAATTCTGTTGCAACATCAACAACAAGCGACGGGTCAGGGAATTACTCGTTTGCTGGATTGGAATTCCCCACAGAAGGAACTCCGTTTACGATGTGGGTTGATGATGATGCGTCATTTCGCGCGTCAGCTGTCGCGTCCGCGACAACGACATCAGGCACTATTCTCAATATGCACCTCTACAAAGATAGAGTTGCGCTTTGGGATACGGCGTCTTCAACAACCGGGGTTGCAGCAACATCAACCACGATTACGATGCTGAATTTATACGATAACGATACTGACGACGACATACAATTCAAAACAGACGGCTCTACGCTTGATATATTGGCAGGCAATATGCTGTATATCGGACCCGGCGTAACATTCGCGCCTGGGGGAAGTGTAACTGTCCACGGAAACGCTCAAGCAAACGACACGGACGGAAGTATTCATCTCGCGTACGGCACAGGACCCGAAGGTATTGCGACATCGTCTTTATTGCAGATGGATGGAAACGCCTTAAGTCTTGCGGGCTCCTGGTTTGCAAGCACAACTGCAATTGTAAAGACAACCGGGACCGTCACCTTCACCGCGACCACCACCGGCAAATCAATCTACGCCTCTTCCACTCCTTTTTATAATCTTACCTTTGACGGCGTAGACGGAACTACGGGCGGATGGACATTCCAGGAGATGGCATCCACTACAAATAACTTTACCATCACCGACGGAACGGTTGTTGCTCCATCATGGCTTACCATCGCGGGCGACTTTACCAACAACGGAACATTCACTGCGGGAACCGGAACAACAACATTCAACGGGACAGCAGCGCAAACGATATCAGGAACGCTCGTAGAATCGTCCGCGCTTGCGAATGTTGAGATTAATAATACATTTGCTGGAGGAGTTTCCGAAGATTGGTACAACTCTGACTGGCTTTATCGCAAAAAAATAACACTCAAACAGGCAAGCTCAACACTTTCAAACTTTCCGGTGCTTGTAAGTCTGAGCGATACTGATCTTGCATCAAACGCCCAAGCAGACGGTGATGATATTTTGTTTACATCAAGCGACGGCACAACGCGGCTCAATCATGACTTGGACGAATACGAGTCCGGAGGATTAGATGCTTGGGTTAATATCCCGACGCTTTCTTCGTCTGCTGCGACGGATATCTATATGTATTATGGAAATGCCGCGACATCAAGCGAGAATCTTGCTTCAACCACCTGGGATTCCAGTTATGTCGCCATTTATCACTTTGAAGAAGACCCGCCAGGGACCGACGTTGCTGAATATCTCGACTCTACCAACAACGCCCACGGCGGTTGGGATATTGTAGGAGATGGCAACAGCAAGGAGGGTGCTATCGGGAAAGGCCAGGGATTCGGAGCATCAACTGTTGCAAATGACGACTGGGTCGGTACCGATGAACATGCGGATTTTTCACTTGCCGCGGGCGATCATTCATTTGAAGGATGGTTTAAGGCAGACGAACAAGTGTCGGGCTCCGGATTTGGCGTACTCTATGGCCGCTTTAGCGGAGGAACACCCGGCGCAGGATATTTTATCGGTATACGCGATTCAAACTCAAACCTTGAGCTTGACTACCGGGCAGATGGAGGAGATCACTTAAATCTTTCTTCCCTTGATTCTATTCATGACAACTTTGAAGACAACAACTGGCATTATTTTGCAATTTCCATTGATGTATCAGCGAAAACGGGGTACCTCTACATAGATGGGAATCTCCATGACACTGACACATATCTCGGAGACCTTATCGACAAAACCGGCTATCCCGAAGCTGCGTTTTTCATGTCTGCTATTACTTGGGACAGTCCCGGCAATCATGAGCTTCTCGGGAGTATGGACGAAATCCGCTTTACCAAAGGCAGCGCGCGCACGGATGACTGGTTCTCAATTTCGTACGACAACGCGACGGCAACCTCCACATTCTATTCATCTATCGGTACAGAAGAACAGGATACAGGGAGCGGCGTTGGAGTCACATTCTCAAACAGCGCTTCAACCACTAATTTCATGATTCTAGATGGGGGTGTTCAAGCACCACCGTACATATATATATCAGGCAACTACCGGAATGACGGGATATTCAACGCCAACTCAGGCACCACGACATTCAACGGAACAAGCCAGCAATACATCAGCGGGTTTGCGACAGGCACTAACGCGTTCGCAGGACTTGAAATATTAAACACGACCGCATCCACCACATTTACTGCGGCCGCTTCTTCCACGGGCATGATGACGGCTTCCGCCGGCGCTCGGATTGAATTTCGGGCTGGTGCGACAACTACAATTCAAAATATTTCTTTTGCTGGCTCATCGGGGGATGAAATCTACCTTCATTCGTCAACCCCGGCAGAAGAAGGTGGATGGGATTTGAGCAATGCTTCCAACGACAACATAACGTACGACATTACTGGCCAAGGTGGCACCGGAACCGTCTCTACAGGAATCGCCTTTAAAACCGATGGTACAAAAATGTATCAGGTAGAAGCCGGCACTGACAGCGTGTACCAATACTCTCTTTCTACCCCATGGGACATTTCTACTCTTTCGTATGACAGCGTGAGTTTCAGCGTCACAAACCAAGACAAGAACCCATCTGATATCGCTTTTAGCAGTGACGGTACAAAAATGTTCATCGCCGGACCCGACGCCGACAGAGTGTATGAATATCCTCTTGCGTCTGCCTGGGACCTTTCCACGGCATCGTACAACAATGCCAGCACAAGCGTAAGTCAGGCGCCCACCGCTCGGGGACTGGCATTTAAAACTGACGGCACAGAACTGTATATAGCGGGGGCGGGGGGTACCGATCGTGTTTTTCAATATTCTCTTTCTTCGCCCTGGGATATAACATCCGCTTCCTATAATAATGCGAGCACAAGTATTTCGAGCACGGTACCTTCCCCGCAAGCAATAGCATTCAAACCTGACGGTACGAAGTTTTTTGCGGTGGGAGACCTAAATGATGAGATAGGTCAGTATTCTTTGTCTTCCGCATGGGACATAACTACCGCTTCGCATGAAATACTCCTGGATGTAAACCCTCCGGAGTCTACTCCTTGGGGATTGGCGTTCAAATCTGATGGAACAAAACTATTTTTATTGGGACAAATTAACAATGACACGGTATACCAATATTCTCTTACCGGATCACGGTGGGGGCTTGAAGTCCCCGGCGGACGCTCGGTCAGTTATGTAAACGTAAAAGATTCAAGCGCATGCTATACGTCAGGCAACAACATATCCGCTGTAAATAGTACGGATGGTGGGAACAACGATTGTTGGGATATTTCAGCTCCGGTGGCGGCCGGCACTCTTGCCATTTCAGATCATGACACAGGACAGGAATCAAATAAATTCAATACAAGCACCCTTACCGATGAAGAATTCTTCAGATTTAAACTAACTCCCACGAGCGAAGCAATCACAACCACCCTCGTATTCTCTTTAACCGCATTTGGCGTCAGCCAATCGGATATTACCAATGTTCAACTTTTCCCGGATTACAATGGAGACGGGAATATTAACGGAGACGATTCAGAAGACCCTGTAGGTGGCTCGGGAACTGTATCCATTGTAGGGAATACTGGAACTATCACGTCTTCAGGGTTTTCTACTTCAACCGCAATGAATTATATTCTGCAAGCCGATATTTCGGGCATAAATCCGGGTGATGAGCTATCAATTGGCTTGAATAAAGCAAAAGTCACCTCTACGGGAGTATCTTCCGGCCAATCAATTACGCCTTCAGGGACAGTATTACTTGCGGTGCATAGCCGTAGCGGGGGCGGTTCTGTGGGGGCCGGAGGCAAGGTAGGAGATACGTCAACCGCGCAGGAAGCGCAAACTGGAGGAAGTGGTGGGGGAGGAGAAAAAACAGGAGACGATGCATCGTCAGCGATCACTTCCCTTATCTTTAATGATGCATTTACCGGTTCAAACGGCACCGATCTCGTAAGTCATACCCCCGATACCGGCACAAGCTGGACAGAAGCGATCGATACGGCAGGCAATCTCAACATACACATCCAATCAAACCAGGCAAAAGCGAGCGCATTCTCTGAAAGCAATAGCCTTGCCTATGTCGCAAATCCCGCCTCGACACACGCTGACATGAGGATAGAAGCAAAATTCGCAGGGCTCCCTACGAGCTCAGATGATGTCTTCAAATTTGTGGTTCGGTATCAGGACAGTAATAACTTTTATGCTTGTGTATTTTCATGGGATTCTGGGAATACGTATGCTGTATGGTTTGATAAAACAGTAAGCGGCACCGTAACCGATCTTTCTGCAGGCGGCTCTACGATAGTTGCTGGCGATACTGTCTCATGCCAAATAGAAGGAACTACGCTCAAGATACTAGTAAACGGCACGACCGTAATAACAGACTCCGACGCATCTATATCTGCCGCGGGTAAAGCAGGTATGTATCTTGGAGCATACCAGCTCTGGCCCACTACAGATGTAAATACGGAATGGCTTGTTGACGATTTCAAAGTGTATCAAACACCAGTTCAGGAAGGTGGAGGAGGCGGTGGAGGTGGGCGCTCATAACAATAAAGTATCCAACGAGTTACTCTAAAGAAAAAACCAAATCAGTCACCGGGGACTACGCTTCCTGTTAAGATTTAATATAGACCAATTAGGCACAATAATGTAACGAAGGATTCAATCAACCGAAAAACACACACTTAAGCTATATAACAGTGTTTTGATTAATCCGGTGTTAGTTCAAAGCGCCTATTTTATTTACACACCATTCAAAACAGTCATCGGATAATAATCTGAACATGAAGTTAGAGGATGAATATTTATACAAAAAAGGAGCGCCACTATACAGGAGAGTGTTTTCTTGTATTGTTCGCATATTTTTATTCTTAGGTGTATTTATTTTGGGGATTGTACTTGTTTCTTTCGTGTATGAAGAATTAGTGGGATGCAATGCTATCGAAAATTATCCTCCCCCAGATGAATCTTCTTTTCACAGATCATCCCTGGGTTTTGGGGTATATACAGACGCATCTCATTCATGGGATATTACTGATGAAGTACTTTATCAAATAGACGCTCAGTACAAGGAAATTTTAGGATGTTCTGAGGAGGTTCTCAATGCTGAGGTAGATATTAATATTGAACCGGCAGAGCGCCCGCCATCTCTTGTGGGTAACGGTTTCCATATGGATACCGGTTCTTATTCTCAGAAAATACATGCCGTAGAAGGAAGAGACGGCACGGGTTCCCTAGATGTGCAATCTGCTGTTATCGAGGAAGCGCGTCTCCTTACCGGGAAGATAGCAAGCGATTTCAAGATTGTTTTAGTGAGCAAGGATTCCTGCATTGGGGAAAAAGGAATTGAAGGTGCCTATAAATATCTTGGTGATACAATAACAATTTGGGCAAATCAATTAGGTGATGTACTTGGACATGAATGGGAGCATGTTATTGCGAGGGTGCTGGACCTCACAGAGGAAGATGAAGAGAAACTCTATTCGTGTACGCCGTGGATAGAGCATATAGATGTTGAATAAAGACTATCTCTTTTTCGTGTCGCCATGCCCCGGTTTTGGAACACGTTCAACCACATGAGTGGATTTTTGTCGGCGTGCTTTCTCCACTGTTGTGAATCTACCTGTTCCGGCATCACGACCACGTAGAGAAGTTTTTGATTTCTTACTCATAATGAAAGTGGCCTCCTAGATATATTATTTTCATTCTATCTACAAATGAGATTAGTGTCAAGTATTAAGGACTTTCAATATTTAAGGCCTTATGATAAACTTTACGTATGCACCCAATACAAGAAAAACTCCTGGAGCTCTCAAAGAGTAAGAATCTAGCGAAGATGAGCTTGCGGGAGATGGCACACGCTGTCGGCATGCCGAATGAATCACCCCAAAAAATTAAGCATCATTTATTGCAACTTCAGAAGAGGGGCTTTCTGACCATTGATAGGGCAAAGGGGATGATGGAACGCACTAGTAACCAGCCTAGCTGGGCTAAGGGCTTGCTCGAAAAGCCTAAAAGTCTCTTTTCAATTCCGATAGTGGGGGCTGCAAACTGCGGCCCTGCCAACATATTTGCAGAGCCGAATTATCAAGGTTTTTTGCGGGTGTCGAGCAAACTGGTGGGCCGGTCTAAGCCGGACGGGCTATATGCCATAAAAGCTGACGGCTCTTCGATGAATCGAGTCAATATTAAGGGTAAAGGTATTGATGATGGGGATTATGTGATTATTGACGGTAATGATAAAGTTGCTGAAGATAAAAATATTGTTGTGGCAATAATTGACGGCAGGGCAACCATTAAGCGATTCATAGATGACAAAAAGAACAAACAAGTTGTACTCATGGCCGATTCTTCATTTGATTATGGACCGATATATATTCATCCAGAAGATCAAATCAGTATATGTGGGAAAGTGATCGGGGTAATTAAAAGACCGAAAAATTGAAAGTGAAGAAACATCCTCGAATGGCGAAAGTTATTATAGGTTACTGTAATTGACCAGCTATCGACGATAATAGGAGCTTTTGAATGCCTTCGCGCCATGTTCAAGAGAGTAAGAGAATAATTCCTACAGAATATAAACTATGGAAAACGAAATAACTCCAAATGAAGATACGGGTCTAACGGATATACCGCAACTACAACGAAGAGAGGAAAACTTTAGAAGTCATATTACCAACAGGATTAGAGATCTTTTTGCTACTCTATTCTGGCTTTATGTTATTTTAAAGCTCTTCATCTTTGATATTGATTTGTTCTTGATAAACAAATTCTTCCCGAACTATTCCTGGTTATCGAATTTCAAATTATTCGTTTTGATCGGAAGCTTAGCAATCATTTGGTTATTCACTAAAAATAGGCATATTGTAACTTGGTCACTCTATATATTATTTTTTCCCCTTATAGTCATTTTTTGGAAAGTCCCAAGATTCGTGCTGAAACAAAAGAGTTGGATTTTTACGTTTGCAGTTATCAATGCTCTGCTTTCATTCATCAAGTCAATCAAATATAACTTTATTGTCCTAGCATTCTTTTTGGTATCAGTAGCTATAATTTTTAACTTTTCGGATCAAAAGTTATTATGGTTTTCTCTTTCAATGTTGTTCATTATACTTACTATAATTTATGTCCATAGATTCATTCTCGTATTCAAACCATCCAGCATATATCAAGCTCATATCAAAATTTTAACCAGAGTCAGAATGCAAGGATTAGCTCCTTTCGCTTTAGAGGAAAATATCAGAAATCTACCAGTAGAAAGCTTAGACAAGAAACAGTTAGAAAAATGGACCACTAGCTTACAAACCTCAGTATTATTTAACAGGGTTTGTCTCTTTACAGCAAAGAAGCTACGAAATTATCAAAATAGTGGCTTCGATGTAGTTTCTGATGTATTGACCATCATATTATTGATATTGATGACAGTATTCTCTTTTTCCATGATCAATTTTGGTCTTTATAAAATCAACCATGACGTTTTTACCCTTTCTACTTCGCCATCATTTTTTACTTTCTTTTATTACAGCTTTAACAATCTCTGGCTTAATTCAATCAATGAGGTTGTTCCAATTATGCCAGTTTCGCAAGTGACGTTTATGATTGAGTCACTGTTTTCTTTTTTCCTCATCGCTATATTCTTATCACTCTTGTTTTCAGTTAAAAGTAAGAGGCATGAAGAAGAACTAAATGAAGTTATTAGAGGTATTGAAGGGCAAGGAAAGGACATGGAACATTTTATAAAAGATGAATACAGAATTAATAGTATTGAAGATGCTATGGCTGAATTGGATAAATTGAAAGCCAGTCTAGCAAAATTCCTTTATAAAATTTCAGAGAGTATAAAATAATTCTAATCAACTGCAAGCTATATTTTTTATCAAATCTCACTTTTATCACTTCCCTATATTTTCCGAAGAGTGATTAAAACCGTTTGCAATAGATTTCAAATGATCACAACAGAAAATTTTGTTTCTATTCAACGAGCTTTTATTAGAGTCATAAGTTTCATATTTTTCATGGGTTTCCCGAAAATGGCACAAAAAGGTAAACAGGAATGAATTCGAAATCAAGTAACAACGATGGGGAGCATTCATCTGTACACTTTGGTAATCATTAGAGTATCATTTAATAGATGAACACTTACGAACAGATCTTTCCACCTATAGAAACAGTTCTAGACATGGAACCAGAAGAACTCGCTCCTTTAGTTTTGAAACATCTAAGTGAATCAGGACAGCAGAAACTAAATATACACAACTACACCTTAGACACTGACCCTGATTTTATTAAATGGGCTGGCGACAACCATAAACGCAGGCAAGAAGTATTACAAAGATTTATCGTAGCATGGAGGTGGCTCGAACGAGAGCTATTTATTGCTCCGCAACCGGGGGATATAAATTGGGTATTTATAACTCCGCGAGGTCGAGTAGTGCTTGAATCTCAGGATTTTGATACATATAGAAAAGGACATCTTTTGCCTTCTGAGGGCTTAGACCCGGTTCTAGTTAGAAAAGTAAAACAAGCGTTTATCAGGGGCGATTATGATACAGCTGTTTTCCAGGCATTTAAGGAAGTTGAAGTCAGAGTAAGGAATAAAGCAGGACTAAGTAATAGCGACATCGGGGTCAAGCTTATACGTAAAGCATTTAATCCCACTAATGGTGTGTTCACCGATAAAAGCATGGACGAGGGTGAACAAGCTGCTCGCATGGAACTTTTCACAGGTGCTATTGGCACTTATAAGAATCCTGCCAGTCATCGTGATGTTGCTCTTTCAGACCCCAGGGAAGCAGCGGATATAATCCACATTGCGAATCAGCTGTTACGAATTGTCGATTCAATTCAAAATTCTTAGTTCTGTGATAATAATTTGAACTCAGAAGATTTTTTAACCGCCGCCGCGAGAATGCCTCACCGAAAAACTGAAAAATCATTATTCGAAACAAATGCTTACTGCGCCAACCAAAATTGTACAGGAGGTGCGTTAGATACTACAAAAAGCTTGGCTACGTTACCTAAGTAAAGATATCATTCTTTTGATCGAATCAGCTAATTGCTTTGGTGTGAACAAGGGTCGATTTTGATTATCTCCATGATGAATTCGATTTCTAATATATGTCATTAAAGTCTCCTCTTGTATGTTACCGTTAGCATCTGTCCACTTTATCTCTTTTGATTGTCCGTTCGAGGTGAACCAGGCTTCGATGTCACAAACACGCTCAAACCCAATTTTATCTTGTAAGCTTGCGTAAAGATCATCATGAAACTCATTCGTTGGTAAGTTATATGCGAAGTAGCAAATTTCTCCCCACGATGGGCTCCATTGTAATAATCCAAACCATTTATCTTTTGCATCACGAACGCGTACTTTGTCATCATTTATCTCTGCAAGCAAAACCTTAATACCAGATCGCTCAAAGCAGTTTTTAAAGAAGAATGGTGAGTGGGTTGAAGCAAAGACTTGTGAGGTTTTAGAGATATGTTCTAAATGATGGGCAATCTTATCCTGTAATGTTGGGTGTAAATGAAGTTCTGGCTCATCAATAATTATACATATTTCACTTTTTGAAATACGTGCTAGTGTCTCCAAAAAAACTAGAGCAGTAATCATTTCTATACCGCTCCCTGCTAATTGGATTGGGAGTTCAAACCCGTCAAAACGTTTTACGACCTCCGCAGTGTCATATGGAGTCAAGGTTTTGATTAAACTCAAATCAATGGGTGGTATATCCAACCTCTTAAGAGTCTTGTTGGTTTCTTCGATAGTACTTTTAAGAGTATCGCCGCCGGTATTATCATAGACATGTTTTTCCAAATCAGCTCGTTTATGTTTGAACTTTTCCGCATCTTCTTTGACACGTTCATTCTTCTCAAATCTCCAATTCAGGTCGTCTATTATATTTGATATTGATGTCTTAAATCTCTTTTGTAAATGTTTACCTCTGTCTCTACCGAAATAAAATGCTTTTGGCACTTCTGATGAGGCGTAGGACAAAGCCAAATGCCGCGCTGTAACTTTTAATTCACTTCCTGATTTTCTAGTTATGCTCCATCCTTCTTCACCCTTTTCTTCAATTGGCAGATAATGATGTTCTGCTACAACTAGATCATTAAAGGCTTTTCCTGGGGCAGACCTATCGCGTTTCTTTGCAGTTAGCGCGATTCCATTGCATTGTATTGTTTGTGCGTTTCCATATAAATCGGGGATGGAGACATTAAAAGGTTCTTCAAAAAAAGTTTTAATTTCTATTGGCTTGTCGCTTCCAAGGTAGAAATCTTTGATCGATAATCGTGAGGCTGCATAGCTAGATGATAAGCACAAATTAATTGCTTCTAGAATTGCAGTTTTCGATGTGCCATTATCTCCAATAAACAGGTTAAAATTTTCGCACTCAAAAGATGTCGGCTCATCACCGCCAATCCCTCGGAAATTTTTTACTGATACTGTTTTTATCTTCATCTAAACTTGCATACAATTGATTAATGCTTTCGAGAAACAGAACCTGTTTCGAATTTAGATGACCGGGGCTTTGTCCCTATCATCACTACAATAAGATTACATTAGCTTATCCGCGGGTAGAATAGTGTGTTAAATAATAGATTATTTTCAGATAGCTGTCCATTAAAACAAAATAAGCCCCATTAAATTGGAGATGAGAGGTTGGACCATCTATATTTACCCGTGTTCAGCTTATTTCCAAATAAAGCAGATCAAGATTCCCCTTAGAAATCTTGCCTAAAAAGGTAAATTTAGCTGTTTTATTGTGTACAAACTGTCTCAGGTATCTGGCATGCTTTAAGAGTCAAATTTCCCCACCTACCTTTAATTTTCCTTTTGGATATTCTGGGAAGTATAAAAATTAAATATCACGCCGCTTTTCTAAAATCTCTGAAATCAATAAGAGGTTTATTCTGTATGAGTTCATGTGTCTCAAAAACCCATTCTTCCCAGCGGTTCCAAGTTTTTAACATCATCTCCACATTGGTATATATTATTCACGTTCTTCCATGTTCCGTCTTGCGCGTCTTAACGGAATGGAGGTTCTACTGAACCAAACAGCATTAAATGAAAATTAAACCCATTCTCGAAAAAATAAGGTGCTATTCCGAGTCACTTCTGGTGGCAATTTTACGTCGTGGACGGAATACTATTTATGTCGAATCTAATATGAGAAAGTGGGTGAAAAAAGTTTTATTCTTCCTCAATCTATTCCTTATCTTTGTTCCGCCAATCATACTTGCAACTCCATTTCCGCCGTACATTGGTATCTATAAAATAGAACTTGTTCAGTTACAACCGGATGACCCTAAACCAACTGAAATTAGCATTCCTGAAAAAGCACAGTCACTTGGTGTCCCGTTCTTCTCAAAACTCACCGGTATAGAAGCCTATACACTTAAGACAGAAATCTGCCTGTGGAACAGAAATGACGTATTTCTGGGAGGTGAATATAAAAGTAAAAAAGCTTTATCTGATGGCGTCGAGGCAGGCGCAATGGAGATTAATATTGAATATGCCGATGGAGAAATATCCCCACTCTACTCTCCGAGAAATGAACTACGTTGTCTACCATTAAGAGATAATGCTGGAACCCCAACTTTAAAGAATAATCCGATAGTAAGAGGTCCAAATCCATTCGGGCAACCTATTGTTGAAGACACCGATAATGGTCCTATTGTAAAAATACCCGTGTACTCACAAGGTATTGATTCAAACAAAACAAGGATATTCGCAATACCGAATTTCAAGTCCAGAGAGTACCTTTTTAATTTAGTCCTATTTTTCTTGGCATGGAGCCTTCTGTATGTACACGCGATAAAAATTGGCAAGATAATAATAAACACATGGCGGTGGTCGAGAAAATAAGAGGTTCTAACATATTCCCGCAATCTACCCTAGACGACCCGCGATTCACATGTGCTACTAAATTCTTTTAGAGATCGTATATACTGCATATTCTCACAATCACACAAAGAGGTTCTAACGTCATTCATTAGGCTCCATAAATAAAAATAATCCTGTTTTAATGGGATTATTTTTATTTACAGGACTATGATGCGGAGGGGGAATTGAAGGGCGTAGGTATAATTTTGTTTTTGCGAAGCAGAAGGCAAAATTACCGAGCCGGGATCGCGAGATTTTCCCGCCAGGGAAAATACTTGTGACCAATTCCCAACTCATTGACAAAGCACCTTTATTTTAGTATTTTGTTTTTGGATGGTATTTATGGTCGGCATTTTTTGTTTGCCGTGCGTTCTCCATATTCGCAAGCAATCCTATGAAAACGAGAGAATATTTAAAATGAGAGGTGAGAAATGAATAAAGACGCAAAGAGGTTGCTGATTCTGGGAAGCATCGCAGCCATCGGCATTATTCTTCTGCTAGTTTTTTATCCATGCTAAACAAAAAAGCCCCCCTCGGGGCTTTTTATATTATTCGCGAATGACTGTGCCTCCGGCGTTTTCCCAATCCACAAGTCCTCCGATATTCTCTACATGGGTAAAGTCGTTTTGTTCGAGGATATCTTTTGCTCTTCCTGCGCGCGCTCCTCCTTTGCAGTATGCGTATATTGTTATGTCTTGTGATATGCTGGGGAGTTCTCCTGCTTGTAATCGTGCGAGGTCAAAGTGCGTGGAACCTGCCGCGTAGCCGTCGGTTTGCAATTCCGCATCTGTTCGTACATCTAAAAGAACCGCGGTGCCGTTGTTTACTTCTTCGGTAATGCGCGTAGGGTCAAGTCGAGGAGATTGTTCGTCGCCGGTGAAGCGAGGCAAGACAAAGGCGTAGACAAGATACCCCGCGGCAATGAGAGCAGGGATGGCAACAAGAGACTTTTTCATATAATGATTGTGTGTGAGATTGATAAAAGAGGCCTTTCTTTGATTGTATATCGGACAAACTCTACACCTTTTTATTCTTGTGTATATGTGATATAGAAATAGTGGAATAAGAACCAAGGAGGTTGCTATGGACCTTTTACAATTTGAGAACGATATTCCGCAAGACGCGAAGCAGATACGCGCAACGCTTCAAAAAATAATCACGGATCATCATCTTGTTTTTAAGACGAATGAGTGGTGGAGAGCCCATGAGTTTCCGGTGAAAGAGGTTGTCACTATTCTCCAGAAAGGAGATTTGATGCGGCTTGATACTGTTGTTGACGAAACATATGGCTGCTGGAGATGCGATTACCTGACATACGGTCTTTTTTCAGAAATGCTTGAATCGGTAGACAGCGGGCTCCGGAGTTTTCTTCCGTCGGTGACCAAGGGGCTTGTGCGTTATGCTATTCATCAATTTGGCTCTGAAGAGCAGAAACAAAAATATATTCCCGGTCTTGCTGATGGTTCGCTTATCGGGTGTTTTGCGCTTACCGGTCCTCCCGGGGGTTCTAACCCGCAGGACATGGAGATGAAGGCACGCATGACGCCGGATAAAAAGCATATTGCGCTCGATGGGAGCAAGATCTGGATTACAAACGGCTCTGTCGCGGATATAGCAATCGTGTGGGCGAGTCTCGGGGCGCGTTATAAAAAATTGCCGGAGATTCGTGCGTTCATCGTAGAGCGCGGCGAGAAGGGATTTACACAACAAGAAATGAAACATAAGGGAACACTCTGTGCATCAAACACCGGGCAGCTTTTTTTTGAGAACTGCTGTCTGCCGAAAGAAGCGATGCTCCCCGGAACGGAAAAGGGAATCAGTGCCGCATACGAATGCTTAAACCAGGCGCGGTTTTCTATCGGGTGGGGTGTTATAGGAGCGGCAAAAGCATGTTTCGCCGAAGCACTTACATTTGCGGGGGGCCGTTCATTCTTCAATATTGAGCGGGACATTATAAGTCAGCCGCTCAAGAAGAAGCAGATCATGCAGGCGTATTTCGCGGATATGGGTGCGCGGATAAGTTCTATGGAGGCGCGGGCATGGCGTGTTGCCCGTTTGATAGATGAGAAGGGGGGCATTACACGCAATCTTGCAGAAGCAATTTCGTTTTTAAAATGGCAAAATGTTGCGGATGCAAGACAGGTGGCGAATACCGCGCGGCGCATTCTTGCATCAAACGCATATCAGATAGAAGGAACCAACGAAACATATCGGCATTACATTAATTTAGATGCAGTAGAAACATACGAAGGCACGCCCGAGATACATCAGCTTATTTTGGGCAATTATTTCACAGCATGAATACAAAAACGGAGCATTGCGCTCCGTTTTTTATTTTGAGGAGCAGTGGTTCGGCTATTGACTTTTTCTAAAAAATATGATATTATGGCACCCAGTAAACGCAATTTTAAAAATAGAAAAAACATAAACAGGAGGCATGCAAATGCCAAGAAAATCTGCAAGCAAAATGCCGGATACTGTTGCAATGACGGTTAAATTACCACAATTAAAAGCTGCGGGAGGGTTGGTGTATAATGACAGGCACCACATTCTTCTTATTTTTAAACGCGGCAAGTGGGATTTGCCGAAGGGTCGTTTGGAGACGAGTACTGCAAATGCTGTAGAGACGGCATTGCGCGAAGTCAGCGAAGAGACGGGGCTCGACAATACGAAGCTTACCTCGGAGGGCAAAATCGTTTCGACATACCATACGACGCGGCATGGCAACAAAAAGTATATCAAAAAAACGAATTGGTTTGTTGTGCGCTATCACGGAGTAGACTCCGATGTTTCTCCGCTGATTGAAGAAGGTATTATTGAGTGCAGGTGGGTGCATCTCTCCGATCTCGACAATTACCTTCCGTTATTACTGCCCCGGATACATTATGTAATAGATTTTTGGTTAGAGAATCTCGCGTATGCGCCAAGAAAGTAAACAATAATAAATCCCCGCCCAGAGTTTTGGGCGGGGATGTTTTTATGCGCCAGTGTGTTAATTGCATTGACAGAAACACTAAGTATTTGTACAATATTCTCGGTTTTGAAAATAAAAAGGAGGGAATGAATCTATGAAAATCGGCATACCGCGGGAGATCAAGAATCACGAGGGCCGGGTCGGCCTTGATCCAAAGCATGTCTTCTTTCTGGTGCGGAGCGGAGAGGAAGTCTTTGTAGAGTGGGGCGCGGGGGAATTGTCCGGGTTTTCTGATGCAATGTATGAGGGCGCGGGTGCGCGCATGACAAGCCAGCAGAATGTCTGGGCGCAAAGCGACATGGTCATCAAGGTAAAAGAACCGCTCGAAAGCGAATACGAATTTTTACGCCCGCACCTTTCCGTAATGGCGTTTTTTCATTTTTCGGGGAACCCCGAATTAAGAAAGATATGTAAAAAAAAGAAGGTCATTTCTATTCCTTACGAAAATCTTAAAATAGGTGACCGTTATCCCATTTTAAGTGCAATGAGCGTCATAGCGGGAGAATACGGAGGCCGGGTAGTTGTGAGTAAGCATTTTTTAAAGAAGAGAAACGGAAGACGCATACACATGGAAGATGCCGCAGCAACTATTATCGGTATGGGCACGGCAGGCAAAGCGGCATTCCAGATGTTATACGAAAGCGGAGTGAAAAGATTCTTTGTTATTGATGAGCGCACTGTTCCTGCTCCGTACAAAGACATATTCTTTGTTTCTGGGAGCCCGGCCGCGTGTAATATCGTAGACGCATTGGCGCAAAGCGATATCGTTATCGGTGCTGTGCGTACGACCAAGGGAGCGCCGAAACTTATCACCCGGAGCATGCTTGCGAATATGGAGCCGTTTTCACTGTTCGTCGATATAAGTATTGATGAAGGCGGAATCTCCGAAACATCACGGCCCACATCGCATAGCAACCCCACATACATAGAAGAAGGCGTTGTTCATTATTGCGTGCCGAATATACCGGGCATTGTCCCGGATCGTTCAACCCCGGCGCTTATAGAGGGAACATTCCAGCTTATTGAGGAATATATACAAAAAAAGAAAGCGCGGTTTTCATAAATAAAAATCCCGTCCAAGGTTTTGGACGGGATTATTTTTTTGGCAATGTGAGCCATTCGGAACGCGGCAAGAATGGCCGTGTCCATGACACAGTGTGTCCCGCAAGAACGCAGGAAACAAATATAACCAAGGATGGGGCGAGAAAATCAATTGGTCCCAGATCGCGCTGTATCGAATATGTCGTTATTTTTAAAAAAAGCAGATACATAAACAATCCTATGCTTCCCATTATGCCCGCCGCATACCAAAGACGGAGAACAATATGGCGTGCGTACCATACATATAGCCGCATGCTACACCTCCAGATATCTTATTTACATTGGATATACCATGAAAGAGGTTCTCTTGCAATCGTGCGGGATGTGTCGTATACTCAATACTATCTGCAAGAGAAAACAAACATAAACAATAGCATACGAGCATCCGAACTCCGCGTAATTGATGCAGAGGGCGGTAACCTCGGTATTCTTTCGAAGGAAGAAGCGCTGGCGCGCGCGAAAGAGAAGGGGCTTGATCTTATAGAGATATCGCCGAATGCAAAACCTCCGGTGGCAAAGATTATGGATTACGGGAAGTACCGCTATCAGCAGGAAAAGAAGGGTCGTGAGTCAAAGAAGTCCCATCAAGTACAGGTACGCGAGGTTCAAGTAGGCCTGAATACCTCCCAGCATGACCTTGAGATGAAAGCCCGGAAGGCGTCTGAATTTTTGAAAGGAGGGGACCGGGTGCGGGTAGAGATTAGGCTTCGCGGCCGCGCAAAATATCTTGATAAAGAGTTTTTGCATCAAAGATTGAAGCGAGTGCTTGATTTTGTTGCCGAAGAGTATACTATTGTTGAGGGGCCACTCAAAAGCCCGAGAGGATTTTATCTCTTGATTGAGCGAAAAAAATAATCATGGTTATGGCTTCACTAAAAACGAACAAATCATTTTCAAAGCGCCTTAGGGTAACACGCAGAGGCAAAGTATTGCGCCGCAAGCCGGGGCAGGATCACTTTTTGGCGAAAGAATCACGCAGGAAGCAGCTTGCTCGGAAAGGGTGGGAGAATTTTCCTATTTCAAAAAAAGATCTTAGTCAGCGGATACCGTATTAATTATTATGGCACGAGTAAAACGAGGGACAACTTCAATAAAGCGAAGACGAAGAGTATTGCGGAAGGCAAAAGGATTCCGTTGGGGAGGCAGTACCAAAGAAAAAGAAGCAAAGGTGCGCTTGCTTCATGCGGGCGCGCATGCATTTCATGACCGCAGGAAAAAGAAGCGTGTAAATCGTAAGCTTTGGAATATAAAAATAAATGCTGCAAGCCGCAGCGGAGGAGAACTCTCTTATTCACGGTTTATCGACGCGCTTAAAAAGAAAAACATTGATATCAACCGGAAGATGCTTGCAGAGATAGCAGAACATCATCCGGACGCATTCCAAAAAATTCTTGAAGAAGCAAAAAAATAATTCCGCCGATATGCGGAATTATTTTTTTATTGCAAAAAGCTTCTTTCTTGGGCTTTTATTACACCATGTGTTTTTTGTGTGGCAATGTATCCGCGCTTAAAAATCTTGCTATAATACACCCCAGAATATCTTTGAAACCATGAGGTGATTTCATGAATGCAAAGCATGCACTCATAGCCGTACTCTTTTTGTGCGGGTTTGTGTTTTCCGGATGCGGCTCGGTAGCGATATCTGTTATAAAAAAACCCACAGCGGGTAAGAGCGATGAAGCCTTCATTCCTGAAAGAAGAGCGGATATCCCCGGCAACATCCTGAAGAAAAAAATACAACCGTACACGCACCAGGCTCCCGAGGGTCCTATAATCGTATTTGAGGGATACTCGTATGTATATCTGAACAAGGATTGCGGGCGTACCGATTCGTGTATATTGCGCACACTCTCGTTGCGGGAGGAAAAATATGCACTTCCGCCCACAGAAACTGACTCAACATTTTATAGCACTCTGGGAACAGTAGAGTGGACCGCAGCTGACGGACGCAAAGAAGATTTTCGGGTAGTGCAGTTCGTGCGCGGACGCAAGTGGGATACAGTAGAGCGCCCAGACGGAACCTATGCACGCTTCGTGTATTGGGAAGAAAAGGAATTTGTTCCGATGCCGGTAGGGTATAGTTTTCCCGTACAGGTGTTGCCGCGGTCAGAAAAACGGGACGAACAGGGAAATATCATTCCCGCCCATGTGTTAATACTTCCTTCCGGCTCGTATATCGATCAAAAGGCGCATTACCCCGGCTATAAAAAGGGCGTTGCGCATAACACCGCTTTTCAGCTCAAGACATGTATCTATAAAGCGGAATATTTTTCAAAGAAAATGACCGCTGATGAGGTAACGCAATTAGAGCCCATCGCATGCATAGAATGGTCAAGCGGATTTGTGTACGATTTTACGCAGCAAAAAATGCGCCAAATAGGCGATATGAATTCATTCTTAAGCCATCAATAACCATCAATACCTCGGTGCTTCACCGGGGTATTTTTATTTGCGTTATCCATAAAATATAGGTACCATCGTGTATACATTCTTTAAAAAGGAAGGGAGGGCGCATGAAGATATTTTTCGTGTTTGTGGGAGATTCCCGTGGCGAAATGCTCACTCCGCTCGGAGTGCGGCAGGCATACAAAACAGCCGATTTTTTGACGGAATATTTTAAAGAACACGGCATGGAGCCGAAGAAGGCATGTACCGTGCATTCAGACGAAAAAAACACATCCGATTGTACAAAAATTATCTTTGACATGCTTGGTCCCAAAAAGTGTTTTGAAGCGGACTGGCTTGAAGAAAATTCCCATACGGCGCATACGGAGCTCGCGCGGTTTTATATGAAGTGCTTTGTTGAGGGGTTTGAGGCCATTGTAGTAGTTGGCCACCAGCGCCAGCTTATGGATATCGTGTACGGTTACGAAAAACAGCTTTCTTGCACCATGCAAAGCATATGTTTTTATCGTGGCGGCGTGTACAAGATTGATGTGGGCGCAAGGTCTATAGGGCTCATATTTTATCCCGAACAAGAAAGATAGTACTATCCCGGCACATGTCGGGATTTTTTTGTTTTTACTATTGCGTAGCGGTAGGGCGTATATTATAGTAATTTTTATGCGAGATTTTTTGAACGGAACGGTTATGGCGATAACCGTCGGTATCAGTGCCGTCGTTCTTTTTCCATTGCTTCCCATTTGGACATTTGCGATATGGTTTACCGAAGGCGTTGATGTATTGGACGCAGCTGCCGATGTATTTGAATCGTATTTAAAGATTATCAAGATTGTGTAATTATTGACCTAAAAAAAGTATCTTGATACGCTGGCTTCAATATGAAGCCAGCGTTTTTGTTTTTTATCGCACTATTTCTTCCGTTAGCTGTCAACGCTTCTGTTGGTATCAATGAGGTTGCGTGGATGGGAACCGAGACTAATACTGCTGATGAGTGGATAGAGCTATTTTCTACGAGCGCAGAAAATCTTGATGGTTGGATATTGGAGGCAGCGGACGGCTCGCCAATAATCTCTTTTTCAGACAATTGTCCGGGCGCAAATATTTCTGCGGGAGGGTTTTTTCTCTTAGAACGGACGGATGATGAAAGTGTCCCGGGCATCCCCGCGGATTGTATCTATGTCGGTGCTCTTGGAAACGGAGGAGAGGCTCTTATACTTCGTAATTCTTCTGGTGCTGTTGCTGACAGCATTGATGCTTCTGCGGGGTGGCCTGCGGGGGATAGTGCTACAAAACAAACGATGCAAAAATCAGGAAACGAGTGGGTAACTGCAGATGGGACGCCGCGTACGGCGAATGCAGGAAGCGGCGGGGCGGAGGCAGAGGATACTGCTGACATGTCTGCGGAAGACGACATAGAATATCCCGCAGAAGAAAAGAAAGCGGTGGGATTTATTGAGAAAAAAAATTTTGGAGCAGATGCGGGCGGTGATACGGTTGCAATCGTTGGCGTTGAAAAGCTTTTTGAGGGGCGGGGATATGATCTTGATGGAGACCCGCTTGAGTCAGCTGATTTTTTATGGACATTCGGAGACGGGGCAAGTGCCCGCGGAATGAATGTACGTCATACATTTGTATATCCTGGAACATATCGGGTTGTATTTGATGTATCCTCGGGTATTTATAATGCGTCTGATGCAATTCTTATTACCGTTATCTTGCCCCCGCTTTCTATCGCCGAAGTAAAACCAGGCACGGACGGCTTTGTGGAATTACACAATACATCTGAATACGAAATGGACATATCGTATTGGGGGATTGGAAATGGTGCATTGATATATTATTTTCCGCATGGCATGCGCATATTGCCGCGTGCGTATCTTGTTGTCCCGTACACTGTTTCCGGGGTAGAATTTTTTTCTTCCGGGGATGCCGCGCTATATTATCCGAATGGCATTATAACCGACTCCATGCAGTATGGAGGTGCTGCGCAGTATGACGAAAGTTTTCATGTTATAAACGGCGATGCGCGGCTTGGTATCGCAAGCCCCGGGTCCGAACGCTTTGTTGCACGGGCGATACACAGCGTTTCAGGCGTTACCGGAACGGCTCATGTGTCCGTTTCAAAAAATGAACCAATGTCTGTTGTCGCAATGGAAGAAATAAAACAAGACGCAGCCCTGCAAACCGCAGCAGCATTTTCTTCCGCGGGGCGTATGTATGAGCAGACATGGTTTTGGTTTGCGGCAGCCCTTCTTTTGGGTGCGCTTTCAGGTATCGGTATTTTTGTGGCGCGAAAATTCATACACTAAACGGCTCACACTCCCGTGTGAGCCGTTTCATTATTGCCTTTTTGTGTTTTGCGTGCTAGCGTAGCAGAAACATTTCTTTCCTAAGGGGGTAGTATGTATGAAAGCATTACCCATGTTTTTCGTGATGGCATGTGCATCCATATTTTTTTTCTGCGGTTCTGATCTAGAAGATGTGTCGGCGGCAGGAGTTATGAATGCATCCATTGGAGCTGACACGCCGACATTAGTGGAGTTTTACGGTGATGGGTGCTACTACTGCGATGTTGTTGCTCCGTATATAACGAAGCTCAAAGAGGAAGAGGGAATCCACATAGAGAAGATAGAAGTGTGGCATAACGAAGAAAATGCAAAGATTTGGGAACGGTATAATGCCCGTTGCGGAGTGCCGTTATTCGTAAACATGAAAACAGGCGATACGCTATGCGGCGCTGTTCCTTACGAAAAGCTAAAAGCGTGGGCGAAAGAGTCGTTAGAAAAAACAAAATAGGAAATGGATTTTGGGCGCGCCTGACCAGGGGCTTAACATCATTTGAAAATACTTTTATAGAAAAAATAACCCATTTATATCCAAAAAGAGCGGTAAAAACCGCTCTTTTCTTTTGGTGTTTTTCATTGTATAGTAATGAAGATTAACTATGAGGATACTCATTGCAACAGGGCTTTTCCCGCCCGATATTGGGGGGCCTGCGCAATACGCAAAACATCTCGTTCTTGCTCTTGAGAAGCAGGGGCATACGGTAGATGTCGTTTCTTTCGCAAAAGACCGGGATTTGCCCACGGGCATCCGGCATGTTTTTTATTTCGCGCGCATTCTTCCGTATGTGCGGCGGTCTGATTTTATCATCGCAATGGATACATTTAGTGCCGGGTTCCCCGCGGTGCTTGCTGCGGAATTCTTCGGAAAGCGCATAGCGCTTCGTGTTGGCGGCGATTTTTTATGGGAATCATTTGTGGAGCGTACGCACCGGACGATAACGCTCAGAGAGTTTAACCGGAAACGCCCCGCATTGAGCGCAAAAGAAAAAATAGTGTTCACTATGTCTGCGTTTGCCATGAAGCACGCCTCTGCGGTTGTATTTAATTCTGAATGGCAAAAAAATATTTTTCGTGACAGTTACGGCCTTTCTCCGGGCCGGCTTTTTGTCGTAGAGAATTTTTATGGGGAACGGATAGCGGGAGAGACGCCACAAAAAAAGAATTTTTTGTGGGCAGGACGGCCGATGTTCTTAAAAAACACGGCAATGCTCAAGCGTGCATTTACGCACGCGCAAACAGAACGAAGCGGCATAACCCTTGAGTGCATAAGCGGCATGCCATATGAGGAGCTTAAAAAAAAGATAGCGGAATGTTATGCCGTTGTGCTCCCGTCTTTTTCTGATGTGCACCCGAATTTTATTATTGACGCGCTTCAGGCAGGACGGCCATTCATTATGACGCGGGAGTCCGGGCTTGCCGAAAAGCTCTGCGATATCGGCATATGTATTGACCCGTTTGATGAGCGGGGTCTCGTAGAGAGTATCATGCGCTTAGCGGAGGACGCAGAATACCGCGAATATAAAAAACGCGTAGAATCATTTTTGTATACACATTCTTGGGAGGAGATAGCGCATGAATTTACGAATATATATACGAACATACAATCATGAAGGTTTTAGTTATAGGGTCAGATAGAAAATTATTTGAAGAGGGTTCGGATGTACGCGGGCGTATTATTGAGTACGGCTCGCTTTTTGAAGAATTGCATATCATCGTATTTTCAACCACGCGCTTGCAAAAGCAACGGATAGCACCAAATGTATGGATATATCCGACAAATTCACGAAGTAGATTTTTCTATAGCATAGACGCGGTGCATCTCGGCAAACAGGTATGCAGAAAAGCGCGTTTTGACCGCGCGGCGGATATCATTTCCACCCAAGATCCGTTTGAGGCGGGTTTGTCCGGGTGGCTCCTAAAGCGGGCATCGGGCATTCCGCTCCAGATGCAGGTACATACTGATTTTTTGAGCCCATATTTCGGCAAGGAGTCCGCACTCAACCGCATCCGTGTACGTATCGCAACATTTCTTCTTCCGCGCGCAGACGGGATACGCGTCGTATCCGAACGCATCCGGCAATCAATTCTTCCGATTGTTGGAGAGCACAGGAATGCCATATTCGTCCTTCCTATTTTTACAGATACAGCAGCGTTTGAGCATGCGTCTCGGGTGTCTGATATGCGCGCCGAGTTTCCGGACGGCAGTTTTGTGCTGTTTATGGCGTCCCGTCTTACGCCTGAAAAAAACATCCATATGGCGATACAGGCGTTGCGAGATCCATGTATACGCGAATACGATATTTGTCTCTATATTATTGGGGAGGGTCCGCAGAAAGATATGCTCACGCAGGAAATCTCCGCATACGGCCTGGATAAGCGTGTTAGGATAAAAGAATGGACGAGCGCTGTTGCTTCGTATTACACATCTGCCGACGCGTTCGTACTCACATCCGATTACGAAGGGTATGGCAGGACCGCAATTGAAGCGATGGCCGCAGGTGTTCCGGTTATCATGACCAATGTGGGGGTTGCCGGAGAACTTCTTTTGCATGAAGAAAACGGCATTGTTATTCCGGTGCGGGATACGAAAGCGCTTGCGCGCGCTATACGTGAATTGTATGAAGACCCCGAAAAAAGAAAGCGGATAATAAAAGCTGCGCATGACACTATACAGCATCTTTCGCAAACCACACATGCTGAATACCTGCATGCGTACAAACAATCACTTGAACGATGTCTACAGTAATAAGAAGAACAAAAGTATGTTATGTGCTACCCGTGTATGATACACGCACGGATACGCATTTTAGTTATCTGTACGACATGCTGGTGCGTATAGGTGAACGCATGGATGTATTCTTAATCATAGAGCGGGCACCGGGCGGCGTTGCTTCCATCCCGAACATGAGAGGAATATATGTCCAGCAGTTCCGCTTCTTTCCGCTCCGTATTGTTGAGAATTTTTTAGTTTTGTTTTTTACGCGCCTGCGCGGCTATAGGAATATGTATGTCCATTACTCCTATATTTCTGCATGGAACGCGGGGATTGTAACACGGCTTCTTACGGGCAGGTCATATTATTGGAATTGCGGCATGCCGTGGCTTTTTGGAGAAGATGGATTTTTAAAAACTGCTCTTAGCATGGTGCATGTGCTTGTTACGGGGACCCCGCACATGGCGGATCTCTACGCGGGCGTATATGGCATCTCGGAAAAAAAGATAAAAGTTATACCGAATTGGATTTCGGTTGCTGATTTCGCCATCTCATTCTCTGATGAAGAAAAAGCGGCGCTCCGCAAAAAGCTTGCCATTGCTCCCGGGCAGAAAATAGCACTTTTCGTGCATCGGTTGTCGGAGCGCAAGGGCACGGGGATTCTGCCGCAGATTATTTCCTCTCTCGTGCCGCGTAACACCGTAACGGTTATTGTGGGTGATGGCCCTGGGCGCGAGACACTCGAATCTAATATAGTTGAATTGGATATTGCTTCTTCTGTGCGCATGGTGGGGAGTGTCCCGCACGGCGACTTGCCCCTGTATTACGCAATTGCAGATATTTTTATCATGCCTTCACTTGAAGAGGGATTCCCGCATGTGCTTCTTGAAGCTATGGCATACGGTGTCCCGTTTGTAGCGACTGACGTGGGCGGGGTGCGGGATATCGTACCACCGTCATTTCAGCAATATGTTGTTTCTTCGGATGACCCGGGAGATTTTGCGGTCAAGGCGGGAAATTTGCTATCACGCACCCCTGAAGAAGACCGGAACATGCAAGCATTATTCCGGGGATGGGTAAAACAATATGATATTTCTCTTGTCGCGAATAAGTTTGAAGAATTGTTCCATATATGATATTGAATAGGTGTATTTATGAATAAAGAACGTATACTCCAAGCAGCACAAGAAACAGCAGAATTGTTGGCACATGAGACGCTCGCAGACGATTTGGTGCGAACATATAATACGCTTATGCACTCGCTCAAAAATGGAGGGACCATCTTTGTGTGCGGGAATGGCGGGAGCGCAGAACAAGCCGGGCACTTTGCAGGAGAGCTTGTGGGGCGGTTTAAAAAAGAACGCAAGGGAATACGCGCTGTTGCGCTCGGAATGGCAGTTGCAACGCTTACCGCCTGGTCAAATGATTACGATTATGAGGGTGCGTTTTCCCGAGAACTTGAAACATTGGGGAGATCGGGCGATGTGCTTGTCGGGCTGAGCACGAGCGGGAATTCAAAGAATGTTATACACGCCGTAGCCAAAGCAAAAGACATAGGCATGCAGACAGTCGGATTTTTAGGAAAAGGAGGGGCGCTTGCGTCTATGGTTGATGTTGCGGTCCGCATCCCCGCAGAAGAGACTGCCCGTGTTCAGGAGGCTCATCTCTTTATTATTCATATGTTGTCTGAAGCGATTGAAGATGCATTGTCTGTATGAACAAGGCACAAAAAGAAAAATTGCATACCATTATAGACGGCTTTGCGGGGAAGTCGGTTGGCGTTGTGGGCGACATTATGCTTGACCATTATATCCATGGGGATGCAACGCGCATGTCTCAAGAAGCCCCCGCGCCCATACTTCGTGCCGAACGGGAGTCGTTTGTTTTAGGGGGAGCCGCGAATACTGCGGCAAATCTAAGAGCATTCGGCGCTGGAGTTATGCTTATCGGGCCGCTTGGGAGAGACGAAGAAGCGCGGGCAGTAAAAGCATTATGCAAAAAGGAAGGCATTGCTTGTGATGCTTGCATTGAGAGCAAGGCGCGGTCTACCACAACTAAAACGCGTCTTATTGCGAAGGGGCAGCAGATAGCCCGGATTGACCGCGAATCGGTAACACCACTTTCTCCATCAGAGGAGAAACAGATACTCCGTGCGATAGAAAAGCATATCCCCGAATGGCATGTTCTTGTCATCTCGGACTATGCGAAAGGAGGCATGACGCAATCGCTCGCGAAAGAGTGCGTTCGTCTCGCGCGCCGGTACAACATGCCGATTATCGTAGACACAAAGCCTCAGCACTTTTATTTTTTCAGAAATGCAACGGCGTATACCCCGAATATCCACGAAGCCGAAGCCGTATTCGGAAGCGCGCTCGCAAATGAAAAAGACATTCGTGATGCCGGCCGGTTTCTGCAAAAAAAGACAAAAGCAAATATTCTTATCACACGGGGGGCTGATGGGATGACATTATTCCAGGCGAATAGAACATATCACATCCCTTCAAGCGCACGGGAGGTCTATGATGTAACGGGTGCCGGAGACACGGTGATTGCGGCGTTTGCGCTTGCGCTTGCGGGAGGCGCTTCGTTCTCGCATTCGGCGACCATCGCAAATACTGCGGCAGGCGTTGTTGTCGGCAAGCAAGGGACGGCAACCGTATCGCAAGCCGAAGTTAAAAGCGCACTACTATAATGAAGGAGAAAAAAATAGTATCTGCTCCCCGGATGAAAGCGATTGCTTTGCTTTTGCGGAAAAAGAAAAAGACACTCGTCGCAGTAAGCGGTGCATTTGATATACTGCATTATGGTCATGTGCGATTTTTGCAGACGGCAAAAAAACAGGGAGATAGCCTTCTTGTATTTTTGAATAGCGATTCATCGGTGCGGGCGTACAAAGGCAAGGGCAGGCCAATCAACAAAGCGCGTGACCGCGCAGAGATGCTTGAGGCGCTTTCTGTTGTTGATTACATCGTTATATTTTCTGAGAAAGATCCGCGCAAGATACTTTCGCTTATTCGCCCGCATATATTTTATCAGGGGTCAGATTGGGGAAAGAATTGTATTGAACGCGAAACTGTTGAATCGTACGGAGGGGAAATACGAGTATTCCCGCGTATCAAAAAAATATCAACTACGGCACTGCTCAAACATACAAAGCATTTATGATACCAAACAGATTCAAACGGATAGCATTCATGGCAAAAGCGATACTTTTATCGCCCATATTCTATAGTATGATATGGAGCCGGGCGCGAAGACGGAACAAAGAAAAGCCATTGCGTATTCTTGTGATTCCGCAATTAACGCGTCTCGGCGATCTGGTGTGCGCAACGCCGGTTTTTGCCGCTATCAAGAAAAAATACCCTCAGAGTTTTTTGGCGGTGCTTACGACAGACAAGGTAGAAGGCATCATACGAAACAACCCCCATATTGATCAGATACTTCTCTACAAGAGCAACGACCTCGGAGGGCTTGTACAAAAAATCAGAAGCCTTCGCTTTGATTGGAGTTTTACATTGCCGGTATCTCCATTCGGATTATTGCTTTCTTTTGTCAGTCTTATCCCTCGGCGTGCCAAATTGATGCGTGAGGGGCGCCCGGCAAGTGAAATAATGACCGACTGGCTCTCGAATGCCCCGCTCCGGTATTATCATCATACATATCTCCCGCATGCGTATGTGGAGCTTCTTGAATATATTCATATCCATAACCCGGGGACAAAAAAGGAGGTGTATATAGACTCAGAAAGTGAAAAACGCGTTGCCGCATTCTTATCCGAACACGGGGTGAGAAAAAGCGATAGATTGGTGGGCATAAGCATTGCTGCGGGAAACGCGATAAAAGAGTGGGGGGATGAAAAATTTACGGAACTTGCTTCGCATATCCGGACGGTTCATCGGGCCCGGGTGCTTTTTTTGGGAACCGGCAAAGATGGGGATCGGGTAGATGCAATACGAAAATCGCTTGGCGATGATCTGGGTTGCATCAAAGCAACCGGGTTTTCCTTAATGGAACTTCCGGCGCTTCTTAATGCGTGCACTCTTTTTATTGCGGTAGACACAGGGCCCATTTATATTGCGCATGCCCTTGGCGTTCCGCTTATTGATATTACGGGGCCGGTAGACATCCGCGAACAGCCGCCGGAAGATGAGCGGAGCATACTCATAGCACCCGAAGGAGTGCCGCCATCAAGTTTTGTATTTAAAAAACCGGGGAGCGCGGAGGAACGGCGCCGGGCGGTTGAGGCAATACCCGTATCGCAGGTGGCAGCGGGGGTAGACGATATGATGAAGATGTATGGATAACAGTAGTCTTAAAATAGTATATGTAACGCATGCGCGCATCCCCACGCAAAAAGCCCATGGCCTTGCAACGGTAAAGTTATGCGAAGCATTTGCGAAGGCGGGCGCAGAGGTAGAGCTGGTTGTCCCTCGGGTATGGTTTTCGGGGGACGAGGATATCCACTCATTTTATAATACGCAGCGGAACTTTGCTGTTACGCGCCTTCCTGCTATTGACCTTGGGTTTCTTGGAATGTTTGAGCGGGCAACATTCCCGCTGCGGTTTATTTCGTTTTCAAAAATAGCCGCGTGGTATTGTTTGTGGAAATACAACAAAGCAAACCGTGTGGTGTATATGTCTCACGATACTATCCCGCTCTATTTTCTCAGCTTTATTGCTAAAAATATTTTTTACGATATTCATGACTTCCCTTCGCATTCGCTTTTCGCGCGGCGTGTTATGAAGACCGCGCGGGGGTTTTCCGTCCAGGCGCGCTCAAAAATCCCGTTTTTAATGGAGCACTTCGGCGTATCCCAAGAAAAGATTGCATATTGGCCGAATGGAACGGAAGTATCTCAATTCATGGCAGAAGGTATTACAAAAGAAGAGGCGAGAAAAAAGCTCTCAATTCCTTTGCAGAAAAAAATAGTACTTTATACCGGTCAGCTTTTCGGGTGGAAAGGCGTAGACACATTCATCCGCGCATCAAGTATGATTCCCGATGCCGATTTTTATATTGTGGGAGGGACTAAAAAAGATATCATGCGGACCAAACGCGAAGCCCGCGAATCTCAAAATGCCAACATCCATTTTTTTGGATATCGGCCGCATGATCAGATGCCGGTATGGCTCCGTGCAGCAGATGTGGCGGTACTTCCGAACACCGGCCGGGAAGATATTTCGCGGTATTGGACATCCCCCATGAAATTATTTGAATATATGGCTTCAGGCACTCCCATTGTTGCATCGCGCTTGCCTTCAATAGAGGAGGTCGTAGATGAGGGGTCGGCATTCTTTGCGGAGGCTGATAGCCCGCAGTCATTCGCTGATGCAATACAAAAAGCATTCCGTCACGGAAAAGAAAAAGGCGAGCGTGCACAGCAAGAATCAGCGCGCTATACATGGGATGCGCGCGCAGAAAAAATACTCACACACATCCGTACAGTATTAGGGTAGGCGGAGAAAGATTATTGTCCCGGGAGAATCGCGTTGAATTGAGAGAGGAGCTCTGAAAGCCGCGCAACATTGCTGGAGAATGCTTCAAGATACGGCTGTACTTTGATGAACCCGATAACAAGCAGCGCAATGACCAGTCCCCACTTTACAAAAAAGAAAAACCGGCCCCATAGGCGCGCGCGGTTCAGCGCTTTGAGTATCTTTAATGATTCACGCGATACCTTGAGGTTTTCCTCAAGGAGTTTTTTTAGTTCTTTATCGTCCATAGAGTAAGTATACTACGGGTTTGGGGGAGTGTCTGCATTTATTGACTTTTTGTAATTTTAGTGTATAATAGCATCAGTTTAAAAATCAAATATATGCTCGGTTTTGTCATATGAGACCGGGCAAGGAGGAGTCGTATGAATGCTGTCGCGGTACAAGAAAAGACGAAGAAAGTTTCGCCGCAGGTTGTCATCAAGAATTACATTATGAATGACCTGCGTGCGCTTGCTATGAAAGCTTTTTTGAATGGCAAGGGTGATATTTCTTGTGTCTCGTATGAAATAACAACCCCCGAACTTGCGAAGATGTTTGAGGGAGGCCTTTTGCCCGGCATCAAACGCAAGCATCTCCAGCAGTATGTGCGGGAGGTTCTCTGTGCGTGCGAGGACAAGAAAGAGATATTGCTGGTGCGCGACGGGAAGAAAGCAGTTCGGCGCATTCAATTTCGTATGCATTTTGGAGAGCATGCGGCAGGCATATGCAAGGGAAAACAAAAAACAATTCTCCGTAAAAAAAACGGGAACGATGTCCTTGTAGAGAGAATAAAGAACGGGATACAGCGTCCTGCGGGGCGTTTCATTTTTCCAAAGAGCAAGAAGCGCGGTGAGGCGCATGAGGCATGTAATAAAGGCGACAGGAATGAGATGCGCTTTTACCAGCTTATTTCTCTCTGGTGCGCTCGCATTACTTTTGCGCTCAAAGAGTTAGGCGTGACAATCCGTACACAAAAGTCAGGCAGACACAGACCCGAAGCAGGATTGTTCGACCGCAAGGACAAAGCGGGAGAGGACGTGGATGTTCTGGTGTTTCTCGGAAAGAAGCGTTTCTGGTTTATCTTTGATGTGAAGTCCTCGCGGAGCAGGGCGAAAGATTTTAATAAAAATATTTTTCTCACCAAGCATCAAAAAGACGCGACATTAAAACGGGCGATATTAGTGAATGATGAACGGAGTGATGACGACATTATAAAGGAAGTCATTCGTCACATTGCCCGGGCAACTACCGTTACTCTTCCTTTGTATTAAAAAACAGCCGCCTCTTCTGGCAACAGAAAGGCGGTTTTTTGTTACAATTTTTTAAGCACTCGCATCACAGCTTATTCGCTCCCGCCGTTTCGGGCGAAAGTGAAAATTGGCGGAGGCGGGAGGATTCGAACCTCCGAACCCTTTTTGGGGTTAATCTCACTTGCGGTAGGATTGCTTTGTTTTTGTTCCTTTTGATTTCGCAAAAACCCTGGGTGCGTCTTATAAACAATGCGGAGGCGGGAGGATTCGAACCTCCGAACCCCTTTTGGGGGTTAACACATTAGCAGTGTGTTGCTTTCAGCCACTCAGCCACGCCTCCGCATTGTTTATAAAATTTGAAGCACCCCCGCGAAAAGCAAAATTTTTTGCTTTTCGCCCACTCAGCCATCCCCTCCGTATTTCTTACAAAACAAGAACTTATGCCTCCATGTATGTGTAAAACTATATCATATTCCTCATCCCTTCGCTATGGTTATACCGAATATTTTTTCCGCACCGGCGTCTCGTAATATGCGCGCGCATTCGTTGAGTGTTGCGCCTGATGTGAGCACATCATCAACCAGGATGATTGCGCGTTCTTTTGGAGAAAAATTCTTTGCCAGAGTGAGCGATCCTCGGATATTTTTCTTTCGTTCCATTTTTGTGCGAAGTGTTGTTTGCGATGGCGTGTGTGTTGTTTTTAGTATTGCGTGCATATCTGTTTCCCAGTTGCACGCCTTTGCCACATGTTCCATAAATACTTCTGCGTGGTTGTATCCGCGTATTCGTTTTGTTTTTTGTGATATGGGCACAGGAACCAGAAGGGGGGAATGTGTTTCGGGAAAAAGCGAAGAGAGATCCCGCGCGTAATGTGCGGAGATACCTCCAAACCGCTCCGCGAGCCGTTTTGCGCGGCGGTATTTAATATGCCGTATAGCTTTCCGTACCGCGGGGGTGCTGTAGTGAAATAGCGAAAGCACGATAACGCCTGAAGAAAGCCGCGTGCGTTCGGGGCTTGCAAAGAAGCGCTCACACGCCTCGCAAAAAAGCTCATCTGCCTTCCCGCACCCAAAGCATCGCTCGGGGAAAAGGATGCCAGACGCCTTTAGGAGTGCTGTGTGGATAAGTCGGAATACCATGCGCATTTTTTATAGTATAATAAAAGGAGATTGACAAGGCTTTTTGCTTTATAGATGAATGATTACGCGCCTTTTATGGTATACTAAATAGACAGCGCTTGTTTCGTGTCTTGTGAATGGCACGACTTTTAGCGTAAGTATACATGGCCGACATTTCTTTTTTCAAAAATCTTGGTTTCGGAAAGAAAATTTCATTGTGGAGTAAGAGCACAAAGAGTATTACGGGTGTTGACTTAGGGTTGTCATCGGTAAAAATAGTCCAGCTCCGCAGAGAAAAAGAACGCGCAGTGCTTGAAACATACGGAGAGCTTGCAACGGGTCCGTATAGCGGACTTTCCGTAGGGCAGGCGGTTCAGCTTGTCGACGAAAAAATTGTGGAGATGCTGAAAGACCTGATCAAAGAGTCAGGCATTACCGCAAAAGATGTCGTACTTTCGATTCCGCTTCGTTCAAGCTTTGTGACACTTATTAAGGTGCCGCTTATGTCCGATGCGGAGATTAATCAGATGGTTCCGTATGAAGCGCGTAAATATATTCCCGTCCCGATTGATGAGGTGGTTCTTGATTGGTGGGCGATTCCTGAAGGATTTGTCCAAACAAAAGAAGGAGGCCCCGATGCCGGCGAGCCTATTGCTCCCGAAGAAGAAAGAAAGCGCACCGTTTCCATTCTGCTTGTTGCAATCCATAAAGAAACAATCGCCAAATATAAGGCGATTATGGAGAGTGTCGGGTTAAGTGTACGCGCTCTTGAGATTGAGGTGTTTAGTATCGCCCGTTCTCTGCTTGCGCGCGATTTAGCGCCTATTTTGCTTGTTGATTTCGGTGCGTCGTCTACAAAAATAACCGTTGTTGATTATGGTATTGTGCGCTCTTCACACAGCGTAGACAGGGGGTCGCAGGATATCACGCTGACTATTTCGCGGGCACTCGGTATTGATTTTACGCGCGCCGAAGAAATGAAGCGCGAAATTGGCCTTTCGCTCCGGCCCGAACACCGGGAAGTGCACGGCGTTATTGAGCCGATGCTTAACCATGTGTTTTCAAATGCGGTACGGGTAGCGCAGGATTACCAGCGGCGGCATAGCCGCTCCATCAACCGTGTTATTCTTGTCGGGGGAGGCGCAAAAATGTACGGCCTTGTAGATTACGCGGTGAAAAAGTTCGGCATAGAAACAACGCTTGGAGATCCGTTCCGGCGGGTGCAGTACCCGGCATTCTTGCAGCCGGTATTGAAGGACATAGGACCGTCGTTTGCGCAAGCAATCGGCCTTGCGGTGCGGGAGCTATAATCGTTAGTCGTTAACTTTTAATTTTTACAGTGTTAACAGTTAAGGATTAAAGATAAAAATTATGGCTGATACCCCATCATTTATTCCAAAACGAGCGCCGTCAGGCATCACACGCCGGCCGGAAGTACGGCGCCAACCGATAGACAAATTCATTATTCTTCCGTCTATCGTGCTTTTAATCTCCTTCTTGCTTGCGGGGAGTATTTTCCTGTACCGGCGGTTTTTAGAAAACCGTATTGACGATCTCAACACAAACCTTCGACGGATAGAAGGGCAATTTGAAGCGCCTCTCATTAACGAGCTGACGCGCATTTCAAAAGAAATTGAAGCGGCAAAATTAGTGCTTGCAAGCCATGTTGAGAATTCGGAAGTGTTCGATTTTCTGGAATCATACATACATCCGGATGTCTATTTCACATCCCTCACATTTGATGGAGCGACGGCAACGCTTTCAGGAGAAGCGCCGAGTTATACGGCTCTTGCCGAACAGATGAAATTATTTGAATCAAGTGGGGTGATAAAGTTGGTTCGTATTTCAAACCTCGGTCTGAAAGAAACAGGGCAGGTGAGCTTTGATATTGCTCTCGGTTTTGATATATCTATTTTTCACTATCAACCATAACGCATGAAACTCATAGCTTCCATTTTCATATTAGCAGGAGCAGTCGCGGTGTTCTTCTTTATCTCCCGCCCCGAACTCGACAGGATAACGGGACTTCGGGCAGAAGAAGGAGAGATTTCGCAGTCGCTGGCAGAACTTCAGGAACTTGCACAGCTCCGGGATTCGTTATTGTCGCAATATAACGCGGTCAATCCGCTGGATATTGAACGGCTGGACAAGATAGTTCCGTCAGCTATTGATTCGGGGCTGTTGATAGCGGAGCTTGAGGCGTTTGCCCAGCAGTATAATGTCATCCTGAACAGCGTTTCGATAACGGACGAAAAACAACAGCAACAACAGCAACAACAGCGGGGAGTAGTTGCGCGTACTGTTGCTGAACAGCCATTCCAGAAGCTCCCGATGTCTCTTCAAATAGCGGGGAGTTATACTTCTCTTCGTGAATTTTTGAAGCGCTTGGAGATAAATACCCGCATTGTTGATATTTCGGAAATACATTTTTCAGGAGGAGAGGATAATTTTTATGAATTCCAAGTCGAAGCGCATACCTATTGGACGGGAGACATCGCGCAGAGTGCAGGAACGGCTAATTAATAAAAAGCATATATGAGTAAAACAAAACAAAACATTCTCGTTGCTGTTCTCGCCGTTGCTCTTTTGGGCACTGCGTATATTTGGTATTCTCAATCGCCGACTACCGGCAATGAGGGTATATCGCGCGTTGAAGGCCCCTCAAACCAGCAACGGATACAGTTTCTTGCGCTATTGCGGACGCTCAAAGGGCTAAAGTTTGATACATCGTTCTTTCAGGATCCGGTATACCAGAGTCTCATTGACTCCGGGGTGCAAGTGAATATACCGGCGGAGCGCGGGGCGATAAACCCGTTTGAGCCAAGATAACAATATAATATACTACAGGCTTTATGGCTGACACCAGAATTTTAAATGCGCTTGCCGAAAAAAAGCTCATTGAATCGGATGCGGTTTCTGATATTGCAAACAAAGCCGCGACTGATGCCGATATTGAGCGGGAAGTATTTGAACGGGGAGTTTCCGAAGAAGATTTTTTAAAAGCGAAATCGGATGTATTGGGCGTTCCATTCCGGTATCTGAAAGGAACGCAAGTTCCGGGAGATGTTCTCCGTTTTATACCTCTTGATGCGGCAAAGCACTATCAAATGGCTCCCCTCGGAGTTGCCGACGGGGTTCTTGAGGTTGGCATGCTTGACCCTACCGACATTGAGGCGCGCGAAGCGGTGCAGTTTATAGCGACAAAATTCAATGTTGCGTTTAAGGTGTTTTTGATTGCGCGTTCTGACTTTACAAAAATTCTTGAGGAATATAAATCACTCGGGAGCGAAGTGACGCAGGTGCTGGGAGAGCTTGAGAGCGTTATGGTTGAAGAAGGGAAACGCTACAAAACGGAAGTGAAAGAAGAGAAGGAAGAAGACACATTTAGTGAAAAGGCGCCGGTAACCCGGATGGTTGCCGTTGTTATCCGGCACGCAACAGAAGGAAACGCATCAGACATTCATATTGAGCCGGGCCGTGATAAGCTGCGCGTGCGTTTTCGTGTTGACGGCGTGCTGCATACAAGTTTATTGCTTCCAATGAAAGTGCATGATGCGATAGTCGCACGCATAAAGATTCTCACGAATATGCAGCTTGATGAAAAGCGAAAGCCGCAGGACGGACGCTTTTCAACGCGGGTACAGGGCAGGAACATCGACTTTCGTGTTTCTACATTCCCTACGAACTTTGGGGAAAAAGTCGTACTTCGTATCCTTGATCCGGAAAAAGGCGTAAAAGATCTCAACGCACTCGGTCTTATGGGGAGAAATCTTGCGGTAGTAACCGAAGAACTAAAACGTCCGTATGGCATGGTCCTTGTAACCGGGCCTACTGGATCAGGAAAATCAACAACGCTCTATACAATGCTCCAGCTGTTAAACAAAGAAGGTTCAAACATTGTGAGCTTAGAAGATCCAGTGGAATATAATATCGCGGGGGTTAATCAATCTCAAGTACGCCCGGAAATCGGCTATACATTTGCTACAGGGCTCCGCTCAATTCTCCGCCAGGACCCTGATATTATTATGGTCGGTGAGATTCGTGATAAAGAAACAGCCCAGCTCGCTATTCACGCGGCATTGACCGGTCATTTGGTACTTTCAACACTTCACACGAATAATGCAATCGGTGTTATCCCGCGTTTGATAGACATGGGTGTAGACCCGTACCTGATAGCGCCAACGCTTATTCTTGCTATCGGTCAGCGTCTTGTGCAGGTGCTTTGCGAGGATTCAAAACGGGAGGTGCCTATCCAGGGAAAACTTGCGGCAAGTCTTCAAGAGGAGATAGATAGCATGCCTGCCGACATCAAAAAGAGCACAACAATGCCGAAGGCAATCTATCAGGCAAAGCCCTCAGCGACCTGCCCAAAGGGGACAAAGGGGCGAGTGGGCATCTTTGAAGTACTTGCGATGACTAAGGAGCTTGAGGGGATTATTCTTTCAGACGACCCATCGTCTCCGCGCATTGAAAAAGAAGCGCATCGCCAAAATATGATAAGTATGCGCCAGGACGGAGTGCTTAAAGTGCTTCAGGGGATGATTGGTATGGAAGAATTAGCGGCTGTTGCGCAACCAGTGTATAATGAAGAAGGCGATGAAGGCGCCAAAGCTTAATCAATACCAAAGGCACATGCTTGCACACAAGAAAAAGAATGTCATGTCCGCCGGAGGATTTACTATCCTTGAGCTTTTGGTTGTGCTTGCGATTATTGGTATGCTTGCATCGTTCGTTTTTGTGCAAACGGGAGGATTTCGTTCAAATTCTCGGGACGCAAACAGGGAGGAAAGCATCAAGCAGCTTCAAAACGGCCTTGATTTGTATCATGTAACGCATCTTCGTTATCCAATCTGTTCCGAGGTTGTCATAAACGGCACTACCGACTGTCTTTCAGCTGCATTGGTGGGTGATGGCGCGTTCAATGCTGCTCCAACCGACCCGCTTGGCCCGGTTACCGGAACATGCGGAGACCCGGGAGATTATGTATTTTGTTATGAATCTACCGACGGAGTGTCATATACCATTCAGTATCATTTAGAAACAGACACCGTATTAGGGAAGAGCGCGGGGTGGCAGACTGTTGGCCCATAAAGAAGCGCGTATGGCAAAGAAGGATATAAAAAAAATACTTATCGTGGATGATGATGACTTTTTACTGGATGTATACGCGTCACGATTCCGCGAAGCAGGGTTTGAGGTAGAGGTTGCGATGAACGGAGAAGAAGGCGTAGAAAAGCTCCGCAATGGATTCCGGCCCGATGTGGTTTCGCTTGATGTAATTATGCCCCGGAAGAGCGGTTTTGAGGTTCTTGCGCAGATCCAGCAGGAACAACTGATGAGGGGCGGCATTATCGTTATGTTGAGCAATGTTTCGGATAAGCATGACATCCAAAAAGGAAAGCGTATGGGCGCACACGGGTATTTCGTAAAGGTGAGTCACACACCATCTCAAATAGTAGATAAAATAGAATCATTATTACAAATATAGTCTTATCCAATCCCGAGAGAATATATGCCTACAAAAGATTATTCAAAACTGCTTGAGCAATTTATTTTCGAAGTGCTGAAAACCGGCGCTTCTGATTTGCATATTACGGCAGCCCGCCACCCAACGCTCCGTATCGCCGGAGAGCTTATTAAGATGAGGACGGCAGAAGTTCTTACTCCCGATGATACGAGAGGCATTTTGTATACGATGCTCTCGCCCGAAAAACAGCAGCACTTTGAACAGAACGATGAAATAGACTTCTCATTCATGTTTGAGGATAAGGCGCGATTCCGTGTGAACGGCTTTTTCCAGAGGGGATATGTAGGCATTGCCATGCGTTTAATCCCGGTAAAGATACGCACAATAGAAGAGCTTGCGCTCCCGCCAATCCTTTCGGAATTTGCACACAAGCAGCAGGGGTTTTTCTTAGTAGTAGGGCCCACGGGACATGGCAAATCAACCACGCTTGCGGCAATAGTAGATATGATTAACCATGAGCGGACCGAGCACATTATCACCGTTGAAGATCCTATTGAGTATATCTTTACTCCTGACCAGTCTATTGTAGATCAGCGCGAAGTCGGTCTTGATACGCGTAGCTTCAGTACAGCACTCCGGAGTATGTTCCGCCAGAATGTTGATGTGGCGATGATTGGAGAGATGCGCGACCACGAAACAATATCCGCTGCCGTCACTGCGGCAGAGACCGGGCATCTTATTTTTTCGTCATTGCATACAAACAACGCAGCGCAGACCATAGATCGTATCATAGACTCGTTCCCGCCCGCACAGCAAAACCAGATTCGCTCACAGCTTGCAAACACGCTCCTCGGGGTATTTTCTCAGCGATTATTGCCGCGCATTTCGGGAGGCTTAATCCCCGCGTATGAGTTTCTTATTTCTACAACTGCGGTAAAAAACCTGATCCGCGAAAATAAGATTCACGAGCTTGATTTAGTGATAGAGACCGGTTCAGAGTCAGGCATGATTAGCATGGATCAGACATTGCTTGATCTTGTGCGTAAGGGCGAAATTACGATTGATATCGCGCGCTCGTACTCGTTAAATCCAAAAATGCTCGAAGAAAAAATATAATCGATAATAGTATAGCTCATGCTTTTTAACTACGAAGCAAAAACAGAACAAGGAGATATTCGCAGAGGCACCATTGAGGCACCTACCTCTGATCTCGCGGTATCTGCATTGCAGCGCAACAATTTGATTGTTGTTTCGGTTACGGCGACGGAGGGGGATATATCGTTTTCTGAAAAATTCTCAGCGTTTTTTGAGCGGGTAAAGTTGCGCGATGTCGTTATCATTTCGCGCCAGCTCTCAACGCTCTTTGAGGCTAAGGTTCCTGTTGTTGAGTCGTTTAAGATTCTCGTATCAGAGGCGCCAAGCAATGTGCTGCGTAAGAATTTACGCGATGTGCTGGACGATATCCAGGGAGGGCTACCGATGTCTCAGGCAATGGCGCGTCATCCTAAGGTGTTTTCTGATTTTTATGTAAACATGGTGCGCGCAGGAGAAGAGTCAGGAGAGCTTGAGAAGGTATTTTCTTTTTTGGCAGATTATCTAGATCGCTCCTATCAGCTGACAAACCGTGTGCGCAACGCCCTGATCTACCCGGCGTTTATCCTTTCCGCGTTTCTTGTGGTTATGATTCTTATGATGACTGTTGTTATTCCTCGGTTGTCCTCCATCATCATAGATTCGGGCCAGCCGATTCCGCTCTATACGCAAATCGTTATTACCCTATCCAATTTCTTCTTACATTACGGTGTGTTTTTGCTGGTACTTTTGATTCTTTGCATTCTCGGATTGTGGAGATACACCCAGACAAAGACAGGGAAAGAAACCATCTCAAATCTACAGCTACAGATACCGTATATCGGCGAACTGTACCGGAAACTCTATATGGCGCGGTTTGCGGACAACTTACAGACGCTTGTTGCAGGAGGAGTGAGCATTGTGCGCGCGCTTGAGATTACCGGGGATGTTGTTGGAAACCAGGTATACCGGAATATTATTTATGATGCACGGGAGGCGGTACGCGCGGGAGCATCAATTTCCGAATCGCTTTTTGTGTACTCCGAAGTGCCGCGTTTGGTGTCCCAAATGATAAAAGTAGGAGAAGAAACCGGCAAGCTGGACTTTATTTTAGCAACGCTGTCCAAATTTTACCGCCAAGAGGTAAATAATGCCGTTGACAACCTTATCAACCTTATCGAGCCGATGCTTATTTTGGTGCTGGGGTTAGGAGTCGGGCTTTTGGTTGCGTCAGTTATCGTACCAATCTACAATATCTCAAGTTCTATTTAGGGCGGGTTTATCCACACCATACGGATTTTTTTGCTGTGTTTTCTTATATAATGGGGGTAAGGCAATATCTTGCCTTGTTAAAGCTTTAATAAGGTCGTTCTCTTTTATTATTTATTAAAAAGTCGTTTTAATTTACCATCACTTTTATGTTTACTTCTAAGACAAACGGCAAAGCAGGTTTTACCTTGATTGAGCTCTTGGTTGTTATTGCAATCATTGGTATTTTGGCTTCTGTTGTTCTTGCGTCTTTGAACAGCGCACGATTGAAGTCTAGGGATGCACGCCGTGTCGCAGACATCAAGCAAATCCAGCTTGCGCTTGAGTTGTATTTTGACGCAACTCGCTCGTACCCCGCAAACTTGGATGCACTTGACCCGACATACATTGCGCAGGTCCCGACTGACCCACTGAGCGCGGCATACACGTATGAACAGTGCAGTTCCACCATATACCACATAGGAGCAGCATTGGAAGACAGTGCCAACCCAGCGCTATCAAGCGATTTGAACGCAGCTCCAACCGGTTGTACCGGAACATGGGGCGTTGATACTGCTGCATGTTCAGGAACAGCAGGAACAAACCAAGGTTCTTACTGCTACGATATCGGTCCGTAATTGGCCGCATAATCTCATGACGTTCTTTGCATTTCTATTCGGATTGATATTCGGCAGTTTTGCAAACGTCATACTATTACGCTTAAACACCGGAGAGTCCCTGGTACGAAGGGGCTCCCGGTGTTTTTCGTGCGGAAAACCCATCCGTTGGTTCGATCTTATCCCGCTTCTTTCGTTTTTTGCACTCAAGGGAAAGTGCCGTGACTGTAAAAGCCGTATTTCTTGGCAATACCCGCTCGTAGAATTCGGGAGCGGGCTTCTTTTTTTGCTCGTTTTTTTGTATATTCATCCTCCCTTTTTTATATCGTTTGGCCTCTTTTTATATATACTATGCGTTACTGTTGCCTGGTTCTTTTTATGGATTGCCGCCCTATACGATATCCGGCACATGATATTGCCTGATGTGTTGCTTGCGGTTGCGTTTGCGTTCGGGGTAGGCGGGTTTGCATTAGGGTGCCAGTTCGCAAACGCCGGGTGCTCTCTGGAAAGCATCGCGTATCAACTGGGCGTTGCTGTGCTTGGGTTTTTGTTTTTCTTTTTTTTATGGCTCGTTTCCCGCGGGAGATGGATGGGGTTGGGAGATGCAAAGTTTGTCATTGCAATTGCCCCGCTTCTTTCCCCGTATATGCTGCTATTGGCGCTTATGCTCTCGTTTCTTTTCGGCACGGTGATAAGCGTAGTGCTTTTGGCATTTCAGAGAGCGGGGTTTAAGACCCAGGTGCCATTCGGGCCGTTTTTATTTGCGGGGGCGTTCGTGAGTTTTCTTGCAGGAAGCAACATTCTCGCGTGGTATATAGGCCTCTTTTCATGAGCGGCTTGCCCCGTTAAAAATGTATCGGAATAGACAGCTCTATTGCTATTGAGCGCCTGATATGCAGCAATGCATGTATTCATTTACCCTGTATTTGTAACGGGGTATAATAAAAATAAGCAATATGCGACATATTTTTCGGAACATGCCTGTACACACTGCAGGATTTACTTTGATGGAGCTCGTGGTAGTCATCTCTATTTTTGTTATCATATCAAGCGTTATTCTTGCGGACTATCCGGGTTTTTCGGAGCGGGTTGCGCTTGAGCGCACTGCGCAAGAGATTGCCCTTTCCTTGCGAGAAGCAGAAACCCTCGCGCTTGCGGTGCGCGAATCATCAGAGGGTTCTGGCGTGTTCCCAGGCTTTGGGGTCCATTTTGACGCGTCAACTCCGCGCGAATATATTCTTTTTTCGGACGACAATAATAATCTTGTCTACGACGGCGTGTCTGAAGAAATTGACCACTTTTTTATAGAAAAAGCGCCCGAAATAATCGCAATATGCGTTGATACAGAGACATCACCCCCGGGTAATTGCAGCCTTCCGTGGGTGGATATTGTTTATTTGCGTCCCGATCCAACCATAACGATTTGGAGTACTGATGGCGGGCATCCGGTATTCAGTATTACTATTCAGACGCCGAGAGAGAATTATACCAGAGAAATAATCGGATGGATTACCGGGCAGATTGAGATTCGATAATTATGGATATGTTCCCAAAGAAAAATCAAAAGTATATGCAAGGGGGGTTTACGCTGCTTGAGACTATTGTTGCGATATCCGTACTGGTGCTTGCAACTGTAGGTCCGCTAACGCTTGCATCAAGCAGTATCCGAAGTGCGTCCCTCGCGCGCAATCAAACAGCCGCATATTTTTTGGCTGAAGAGGCGCTGGAATATATTAACAACCGGGTTACTTCAAATAGTTTTTCGGGGGCAAATTGGTTACAGGGACTCGATCCCCTGTGCTCTAACCCAACCTGCAAGATTGATGTCCCCGCAAACCAAATTTCCGGCTGCGGCGGTGCTTGTGCTTTGCTCAAAATTGGCAGTGATGGCTTATACGGATATGGCTCCGGAGAAGAAACTATTTTTAGACGGACAGTTATTTTGGATGAGATTGAAAATGAACGGGAGGCCAAGGTGCAAGTGATTGTGGAATGGGAGCAGCTTGGAGGAATCCGTCAGGCTGCTGTTGAAGACCATTTATTTAATTGGCGTTAATATGAAATTTTTACTGCGCATCATCAAACAAAAAAAAGAAGGCTTTACGCTCATAGAAATGATCGTCGCGATAGGCGTGTTTTCAATAGCAATGTTGTTGTCTGTGAGTTCTATTTTGAGCATCTCTGCAGCGCAAAAACGCGCGATAGCAATCCAGAACATCCAAGACAACATCCGTTTTGCGCTCGAGACCATGTCAAAAGAATCACGCCTTGGGTATTCGTACCATTGCGGTGTTTCTATCGATGAAGTAACCACAACCCCTCGTGACTGCGGAGCGGGCGGTCCGTCGTTTACTTTTTTTAACTCGCGGGGAGAAGTCGTATCGTATCAGCTCCGGAACGGCCAGATTGAGCGATGGAGTGAGATTGATGCCCAATTTTTCCCGGTGACTTCCCAAAACATCTCCATAGACCGCCTTACATTTTATGTTCTGGGTTCGGGTGTAGGCGACAATCTTCAGCCCCGGGTTATTATCGCTGCGCGGGGAAGCGCAACGGTGAAAGGCACGGTTATCACGATTGACTTACAAACTACATTAAGCCAGCGCTTGCTCGATTCGTAATATGAATTTTTTAAAATACAAAAAGCGGCATAACAAAGCGGGGTTTACGCTGCTTTTGTCGTTGCTTGTCATTTCCATTGTGCTGGCTATCAGTTTGAGCGTATTTGGCATTATTGTGCGTGAGATATCGCTTTCAACATCCGCGCGCGAATCCCGCCTTGCGTTTTACGGTGCAAATACAGGCGTTGAATGCGCGATTTATTGGGATTTTGTGCAGGGCTCGTTTGCAAGCGATACGCCGCCGTCCGTTATTACTTGTAATGGGCAGGACTTTACTGTGGGAGGAGCAGAAACAAGCGTATTAAATAATTTGACGCTAGATAACGGGTCGTGCGCCTTTGAGGTTACGGTTACCAAATCATGTGTAAGCGATGTCGGCGGATGCACAACAGGGAATGAGCCCAATAAACGGATATTAACTACTATCCGTTCGCGCGGACACAACACCTGCACCGAAGGATTCGTTGTTGAGCGCGGATTGCAGGCGCAGTATTAATAAATCATGGGTAAAAGGGGGAACGATACGAAATTACATGTAATTTCGTATATTTCTTTGTATGGACCGAGCAGAAGCAAAAAAAAGGATAGACAAATTAAAAAAGGTGATAGAGCATCATCGGTATTTGTATCATGTCCTTGACCGGCAGGAGATTTCTGATGCCGCGCTTGATTCCCTTAAGCGTGAACTAAAAACGCTTGAAGATGCGTTCCCGCAGTTTCGCACCCCCGATTCGCCGACACAGCGCGTAGGCGGCGAAGCGTTAAAAGAATTTAAAAAAGTAGCGCATGTGTCGCCCATGTTCTCTCTTGAGGATGCATTTAGCCCGCAAGACATGCACGATTGGCTTTTACGCGTAGAAAACAAATTACACCGGACGCTTCGGAAAAGCGAGCAGTTATTTTATTGTGATTTAAAAATGGATGGTCTTGCTGTAGAGCTTGCCTATGCGGACGGAAGTCTTGTGCAGGCGGCAACCCGGGGAGACGGAAAGATAGGAGAGGATGTAACGCAGAACATAAAAACAATAGAAGCGATTCCATTAACATTGCGCGGTGATTTTCCAAAGACGCTCATTCTCCGCGGCGAAGTATTTTTGAGCAAAAAGGAATTTGAGCGCATAAACAAAGAGCAGAAAAAGAAAGGTGCAAAAGCGTATGCAAATCCGCGCAATGTGGCCGCGGGCTCCATCCGCCAGCTCGATCCCAAGATAACCGCCCGCCGCAAGCTGGATTTTTTTGCGTATGGCATTGTCGGCAAACCGAATGATGCGGCATATCTGAAGGCATACCCCTCGCGAAGCGCTGAATACGAAGCGCTCCGGAGCTTTGGCATTAAGACAAACTCTCACGGGAAAGCGCTTCACACGATAGATGATGTTATTGCGTTCCGGAACGAATGGGAAAAAAAGCGCGGTACGCTCCCGTACGAGATAGATGGCATAGTGGTGACTATCAATGACAATATGCTGTATGACAAGCTTGGCGCGGTGGGAAAAGCGCGGCGCGGCTCCATTGCCTACAAATTTGCCGCAGAAGAAGCGACAACGGTTGTTGAAGATATAGTAGTGCAGGTTGGGCGGACGGGCGCTCTTACGCCTGTCGCGCATCTCCGGCCGGTATCTGTGGGCGGGGTGACAGTAAGCAGGGCAACGCTTCACAATGAAGACGAAATAAAACGTCTGGATGTACGCGTTGGCGACACGGTGATCGTAGGGCGCGCCGGTGATGTTATTCCTGATGTGCGCGAAGTGGTAAAAGGCATGCGGACGGGAAAAGAAAAGCATTTCCATATGCCGCATACATGCCCCGTATGCGCGCGCACAGTAACAAAGGATGGCGCAATACATCGCTGCACGAACAGCACATGCCCTGCACGGCACCGCGAACATTTGTATCATTTTGCATCCCGTGCCGCTTTTGATATTGATGGACTTGGCCCCAAAATTATTGACGCACTTCTGGATAACGGACTTATCCAAGATGCACCGGATCTTTTTGAGCTACAAGAAGGGGATGTAGCACCGCTTGAACGGTTTGGTGAGAAATCGGCGGAAAATCTTATCCGTGCGATACACAAGCGTACCACCATAGACCTTCCGCGGTTTCTTCTGGGGCTCGGCATTCTGCATGTCGGAGAAGAAACGGCATACGATCTTGCGGGCCATTTTGGCAGCATTGATGCTATACGGTCCGCGTCTTTTAAGGATATAGAGTCTATACCGAACATAGGCGGTGTTGTTGCGCAAAGTATCTATGATTGGTTTCATGATCCGCATCATCAAAGCGTCTTAAAGAAGCTCCTCAAACATGTTACAATAACGCATTATAAGAAAACGGCAGGGACGAAGCTTAAGGGGAAAACTTTTGTTTTAACGGGCACCTTGTCTTCTATGATCCGGGATGACGCAAAGACACGAATACGGGATCTTGGGGGCAATGTGTCTTCGAGTGTTTCTAAAGAAACGGATTATGTCGTCGCGGGAGATGACCCGGGCTCAAAGATAGAACGGGCAAAAAAACTGGGAGTAAAGGTGCTCACGGAAAAAGAATTTTTAAAGATAGTAGGGTAACAAGCATGATATCAGCAGAAGAAATAGAACATCTTGCGCGTCTTGCGCGGATACATATAAACGAACGGGATAAGAATAATCTTGCACATGACCTGCAAGCGATTTTGGAATATGTAAAGACATTACAGGAAGCCGATGTGGGAGATGAAACATTTACACACTTTGAACATCTCACATCAAGTTTGCGGGGCGATACAAAAGAAAACACAGAAGACACCGAACTTATAAAGCGTTTGCTTGCTGCGGCACCCATGGAGGAAGACGGCTATATTAAGGTAAAAAATGTTTTAGAAAAATAATATGGCGCTTATCGATCTTAATACGCTTACCATAGCTGACGCTAAAAAAGCTCTTCATGACAAAGATATTTCCGCGCGGGAGCTTGTCGGGATGTATGCTGAAGAAATAAAAAAGAAGGACAAAGGGGTGCACGCGTATCTTGAAGTATTTGATGACGCGTTTGAGCGCGCACAAGAAATAGACGAGCGGCTGGCGTCGGGCGCGGAACCGCGGGTGCTTGAAGGCGTGCCGTTTGCGATAAAAGACAATATGCTTATCCGGGGCAAGCACGCGTCTGCCGCTTCAAACATATTAGAACCATATATTGCGTCGTACGATGCGTATGTTGTAGAAAAACTCCGTGACGCAGGCGCGGTATTTTTGGGGAGGACAAACATGGACGAATTTGCAATGGGCTCATCCACCGAACACTCGGCATTCGGTCCCACAAAAAACCCACATGACACAAAACGGGTACCCGGCGGGTCGTCAGGAGGTTCTGCGGCTGCGGTGTCTGCGGGTATGGCATTAGCAGCGCTTGGTTCAGATACAGGCGGGTCAATCCGCCAGCCTGCGGCATTCTGCGGCGTTGTGGGGATGAAACCCACATATGGCGCGGTTTCCCGTTCCGGCCTTATTGCGATGGCGTCTTCTTTAGATCAGATAGGCCCGCTTACGGGGACGGTCAATGATGCGGAGCTCATATATAATGTTATCCGCGGAAAAGACGAAAAAGATGCAACCACAGTCTCATCCAAAGAGCATGCAAAAAAAGAAAAGCTCGTTATCGGTATCCCGAAGGAATATGGATTAGATACGGAACTTGTTGACGCTGACATGAAAGATGTATGGATGCGTGCGCGTGAAGTTCTTGAAAAAGAAGGGCATATAACGAAAGAAGTATCGCTTCCGTACACATCGTACGCGCTTCCGCTGTATTATGTCATTATGCCTGCCGAAGTGTCATCAAATCTTGCGCGGTTTGACGGCGTTCGGTACGGGTTTTCTCACAAAGGGAAAAATCTTCTTGAGATGTATGAAGAAAGCCGCAGCAAGGGATTTGGTGGTGAGGCGCAGCGGCGGATTCTTTTAGGAACTTATATTCTTTCCGCCGGATATTATGACGCGTATTACGCGCGCGCTCAAAAAGTACGGGCGCGGTTTATTGCCGACTTTAAGCGAGTCTTTGGCGAGGTGGATATGCTTCTTACACCGACTACGCCGTCCCCAGCGTTTGCGTTCGGCGAAAAGTCGGATGACCCGGTGAAGATGTATGCGTCAGATATTTTTACGGTGTCTGCGAATTTGGCGGGAGTCCCCGCATTATCCGTGCCATTTGGCACTGGAGAACGCAATGGCGCAACGCTTCCGTTTGGCATGCAGCTTATTGCGCCATGGTTTGGGGAACCAATGCTTTTTGATGCAGGAAAAGCACTTGAGCGGTATAATTAATATATACTGGGTATGGAAGGATTTTTACAGACAGTCTCGGAGGTAGTCTTTTGGTGGAAGGCGATAGCCATCGTTGTTTCGGTTACGGCGGTAACCGCTATTATTGCAGTGGTGATAAAGACTCAGGAAATAGTCCGGTGGCGTGTTCTCCGTGAGATTACTGAATTTATTCGTACGGAACATTTCCCCAGAGAAGAACGCAAAGGAAGATGGGAGAATGTTGAGAAAAGAATGCAGTCGAATCACCCATCTGATTGGAAGCTTGCGGTTATTGAAGCAGACTCCATAATGGATGATCTACTGAAGCGCATGGGGTATGAAGGAATAACGATGGGCGATCGCTTAAAGCAGATAGAGCCGAGTGATTTTGAATCGCTCCAGGCGGTCTGGAAAGCCCATAAGCTCCGAAACCGTATAGCGCACGAGCCCGAAACGGCGGTTACAAAGAGCGAAGCAGAATACACAATAGACCTTTTTAAAAAGGGCCTTGAAGAGTTTGAATACATTTAGGTTGTGGCTTGCCGCGGAAGGAGTGTTGGCTGGCGCGTGTTTCTTTTACAGTATGCGTAAAGATTGATTTTTTGCATAAAAAGAGTTATGATGCGCGCAGTAAATTAAAAAAAGGAGATGAAAAAAATGAGGGTGTTTTCTTATCTGATAGGATTTCCAGCAGGCTTTATGGGAACGGTGGGAGTGCTTCTTGTTTTAATGGAACTTTATATAATAACGGGGCTCCATTTTGTGGGAGATGCGCTTGCAGCGTTTGACATAAGCACTCTTCATTTTGTACGGTTTTTTACCATATTCCTATTTCTTGCCGGTATTACCGGGGGCGTTCTGCTGGGTAAATGGTTCAGAAAGATGCCTGCCTGACGAAACCATACAACAAGAAGCGGACACGACATCATATAAAATCAAAGTTTTAAAAAAATCTGGAGCAGACGCCCCAGATTTTTTATTTTCGTTTTATTTGTACTTCGGGTGTTTTTCCTTTTTGCCTGATTTTTTCATCTCACTTCGCGCAAGCGCGAAGAGAAAACTGGACAAGCGGTTCAAGAACGCGACAGTCTCGGGGGATACTTCTTTTTTCTTCTTGAATCGCACAACCTCCCGCTCCACTTTTCGGGTTACGGCGCGGGCGTAATCAAGCCATGCTGATACTTCGTGCTCCCCGGAAATAACAAACTTCTTTGCTGGTTCTATTTCTTTTTCAAGCGCTTCAATGATTGCTTCTAGTTCCTTGATATGACCCTTTGTAATGCGCGCGGATTCCTTTCCCTTAAAGATAAGGGCGGCGATATGCGCCTGTATGATGAATATTTTTTCTTGCACGCCTCCCAGGTGTTTCCGCAAGTCTTTCGGGAGTTCCTTTTGAGATTTAATAAGGCCTAAAAGGCTGTTAAGCTCATCAAGCATCCCTAAGAGCTCTGCCTCAAAGCTGCCTTTGTCCATCTGCTTTTTGCCGACTTTGCTTTTTCCTTTGTCTCCCTTTCCTGTGTAAAATAATGCCATAGTTTGAAATAGTGAATAATAAAAAGTACATATTTATTATACGAAAAACACACGGAACACAAAAGCCCCCGAAAGGAGGCTGTATGTGTTTTTAGTGTGAAGAAATCCAATCCATAAAGCGTTTGCGGTGTTTGCGTATGGACCATTCGTCGGAGTTTTTGAAGAGATTCGGGTATATATTCCTAAACTGTTCTAATGCCTTAGTTGTTGCGCGTGGAAAGCTTTTGGGGATAGTTTTATTATAGTTGGCGAGAAAAATTTCAGAAGTCACAAAATCTTCGTTTATTGTTTGAGGGTTTTTGTTCATCTGTAAAGAGTACCATATTTTTTACAAAGAAGCAAGAGTTTTTGGGAGTACTTAAAAAGAAGGTTTGCGGAAACAGTAAATTTGTTGTACGATAACAATTACATCGCGGGGTGGAGGAGTAGTACCTCGGGAGGCTCATAACCTCCAGACGCCGGTGCAATTCCGGCCCCCGCAACACTTTTTCAAACGATCCGCTTCCGGCGGGTCGTTTGTGGTATTATGAAAACATGAAAAACGACAATCGCACCGAAGAAATGCGTAAAATCAAAGATGAGGTGCTGAATCTTAAAGAATCTCCGTTGTACAAAGAGCGGATAAAAAATAAGGCTCTTCCTGTGATAGGTGAGGGAAGCCATAACGCCCGCATTATGTTTATTGGAGAGGCGCCTGGCAAGAACGAAGCAGAAACAGGCAGGCCTTTTTGTGGTGCGGCAGGCAATGTGCTGGATAAGCTCTTAGAGTCCATTTCGCTTGATAGAAAAGAGGTGTATGTAACCAATGTAGTAAAAGACCGTCCCACATCAAATAGGGACCCTCTGCCTGAAGAAATAAAGCTATATGCGCCGTTTTTGGATAGGCAGATAGACATCATTCAGCCGAAAGTCATCGCAACACTTGGGCGGTTTTCTATGGGTTATATTATGAGAAAGTTTGGGCTTGAATCCGAGCTCCAATCCATAAGCAAGATGCACGGCAAGGTGTTTGAGGCAAAAGCAAGGTACGGCTTGGTAAGAATTCTCCCTCTCTATCACCCCGCAGTTGCCCTTTATAACGGGAGCGAGATGGATACGCTTAAAAAGGATTTTGGGCTGCTGAAAAAGTTTATATCATAATATATTGACAGGCTAATAAATATATGTTATAATCCACCTGAGTAAATTTAAAAATTCGGAGGAAGATATGCGAGTCCAAGCACTAACCATTGAAAAGGCGTTGAGAATACATAGAGAACAAATGGGGGAAAAGCTAAAAGATGCTTTTTGCGAGCCGCATTTTCGCAAAAGCTGTGTGAGATGTATGTGCTATCCAATATATCCGTCCGCTTTTAATGCGATTATTATTTCCGCAGCAACCTTTTTGGCTCTTACGGCGATATATCTGTTTTTCGAAATTCGGATTGGGTAGCATTATTCTAATGACATTCAATCTTCGGATGGAATCTAAATGTTAATGACGAGGGTTGCTTCGGTAGCCCTCTTTTTATTTTTCGTAGTACAATAAACATATATGAACAATTTCAAAAAAATAGCGATGGTCGTAAGTGCTTTTGCTCCCGTTTTCGCCTACGCGCAGAGCGGTTCGCTTATTTCTGATATTATCTACAAGATTGTGTATATCTTTAATTATCTTGTGATAATCATCATGGCGCTCGGCTCCGTTGTGTTTTTGTGGGGAGTTATTTCGTATATCACTGCCGCAGGGGATGAGGTAAAGCTTGCGAGCGCAAAGAACTATATTACTTACGGCATCATCACTCTTTTTGTTATGGCCGCTGTGTGGGGGCTGGTTGCCGTGCTTCAGAATACATTTGGCATTGGAGCGGAGTTTACACCCACACCGTCGTATTAGGTATGGAGATTTACGAAGTACCTCATACCCGCGAGCATTGGTTCCGTCTTGCGCTGAGCATCGGACTTATCATCCTGATCATCCGGGTCATCCTGAGAATAGGGAAGCTCTTGGAGGTATTTCTCTATTTTAGTCTTATTGATAAGATGTAATAAAAAAAACGAGCCCGTTACTTTCGTATGAAAATAACGGGCTTTTGTTAGTTAGAGGTGTAACGAGCTATTGTGGTACCAGCTGTTGTAGAAAGTGACGGATCTTTCTGCTTGCCTCTCCGATTTGTTCTGTTCCACAACCTGGTCGAATGCCAGCACATTGTAGGAGCCGTTCTCGTTGCGTTCCGCGCGCGCTATGGTGCGGTTATCAAATTCCTTGTCTAGCTCCCTAAGGTCTTCCAACGGGAGAGCAAGGTGTCTCGTATGGACAAGGTGCGCATAGGACGGAGTGAACGGCGTTGTCGTAGTTGCCGGTGTCTGAAACATTTTTAAATACCTCCTCGTTTCGCCAGAGCTCGAAGAGCGCTGGCAGGGTTTTATTTATTTTCTAAGGTTAATTATATCATATTTATATTAAAAAGTCAAATATAAAAAAGGCCCCAAATAAGGCCCTTTTATCATTATTTTTTGTTGTTTTGGAGCCGTTTTTTGCGTCTTCCCCCGGCTTCTTTAAATCGGCGTTTTTCTGCCTTTGTTATTGGAATTACCGGACCGATGGACACCTTGTTTTTGTCTGCACCAAGTGCGACATAGGTAAAGTAATTTGAGCAAATATGCCATTGTTTGCCGCTCATAGGGCTTATGGCATCTACGCGGACGCCTACCTCCATGGAAGTACCCCAAACGCGGTTTACTGAGGCCTTGTACACAAGAATGTCCCCAAGAAACGCGGGCGCCTTAAAATCAAAACCGTCCGTGCTTTTTGTAACGCAATAGGCGTTTCCCACATGGAGCCGTGCGGATATGCTTGATGCTAAATCCATTTTTTTCATGATCTGGCCGCCATGGATGGTTCCATTCGGGTTTAGCTGTTCGGGGAATACGGTATCGTAGTGTTTTATTGCTGAATTGCGCACCCACTTGCTTTTTAGGGCGGTTGGTTCTTTTTTCACGCCCCTGGGGATGTAAAGGTTCTCCATTGCCAGAGTCACTGCTTCTTTCATCGTGTTTTCGGCTATGTGGTGGTTGCGTGCTCCTTCGTGCTCGGGGGCGGGCTTTATTTTGTCCGTTTTTTTTAATTCTGCGGCAGAGTGTTCCCTTGAGAGCTCTTTCGCCTTCTCTGAAGGGGGCGTTTTTGCCATGGCTTGCTCCTTTTAAAGTACTTTGTCTTGCCTTATTATATCTTATTTTAGGGCAATTTCCCTGTATGGGGCGGTTTTTAGAGCTATTTTACAGGCGGGTGTCAATTGTCGGAAAATGCTCAAAAATGAGCCATTTTTTAAGGAAAAGACTTGACAAATGATTTATTTTCTGATATCATTCGCAACGGTGGTTCTTTTAGTCTTTTCCGTGTGGTATGAATTGTTCTTATAACAAAGGACAAAAACCATATGGAAAAAAATATTCAAAAAACCAAAAAAGGAGGAGATGTCTCCATGAATAGGCAAAAGAGGCCGACTTTTCTGGTTTCTGTCGCTATTCCGCTTCTTTTTACTTCTTCATTTTTTAGCTCTGCGGTTGATTATGTGGGTTCATTGGTAGTCACTAATTCGTATGCCGAGGAGCAGATGATAGAAGAAAATGGCGACCCGCTCGGAGAGATTGGGGAGCAATTAAAAAAGGAGGGCATTGAGTATGTTCCTGTTGAGCATGAGTCGCCCACGGTGCTGAGTAAGCGTGTTGTTACTGCATATAATGCAGTGCCCGAGCAGACGAACGATCGTCCATGCGAAGGTGCATTTACGCCTCATACCGGCATCAATTTTTGCAAAACAAATCTCCCCATTGTGGCAACGAACGAATTGCCATTAGGGACGCTTGTGAAAATTGATGACAGGATATTTCTTGTAGCAGACAGAACCAATAGCCGATACAAATATAGGTACGATATATTAACCCCAACACTTTCAGAAGCGAGAGAATGGGGAAAGCGCACCCATATTATAGAGGTCATCGGGAAAGTAGTAAAAAACGAGAATTCATAAAAGCGTTCCGATATATCGGAACGCTTTTATTTTTTATATATATTCTGTACTTGTTCAAACATCTGTTCAATACGAAATTCTTTTTGTATCTTTTCGTAAAGCGCTTCGCTGAAGTGGGTGCGCAGTGCCGCGTTATCCATAAGCATCTGTATATGATTTGTGAGCGTAAATTCATCCCCGGCTGCCGCTAAAAGCCCTGTCTTTCCGCCGTGGATGATTTCGGGTACGCCGCCTACCTCAGAAGCGATAACCGGGAGTTTTGCTGAGCCTGCTTCTAGAAGCGCATACGGAAATCCCTCTTTTAACGAGGGGAGTATAAAAATATCAAATGCTTTTAAGAGTGAGGACGCAGTATCGATGTGCCCCGCAAGAATGATGTTGTTTTCAAGACCGAAGCGCCGTATTTCTTTTTCAAGCGCTTCACGCTCTTCTCCTTCGCCGATAATAATGCATGTCCAGCTTCGCTCAGGGATACGCCCGAGTGCGCGTATAAGATGCGGGATGCCTTTGTTTTTCGTGAGTTCCGCAATCGTTCCTATCCATACAGAGCGGGGCGCGGGCGCTAGGCCGTATTCCTTTTTAAAATAAGCGCGCGCTTTTGTTTTTTCAATAAATTCGGGTTCTACGATGGCATTTTTTATCGTGGAACTTTTTTTGTCCGCAAACGGAAGTTTTTTTGCCGCGCGCTTATCGTAATCAGATACGCAGATAATCTTGTGGTGCATAAGAGAAGACACCCACGACGAAAGATAGATCAGGTGCTTCTGCCAGAACGGGCGTTCCTCATGGAATGCCCAGCCGTGCGCAGTAAAGACTATGCGCGGAACACCGGCGAGGCGCGCTGCAAGCGCTCCCACACCCCCCATTTTAGAACTATTTAAGTGGACGATATCAGGTTTTTCTTTGCGGAAAAGCTTCCAAAGCGCTCCAAATGTCTTGAGCTCCTGGATAATGCCAACTCTGCGTGTTGTAGCAAATGTATGCACGGGAATGCCTGCTTTGCGCATTTTCTCGGGGAGCAGGCCTTCGTTTCCCATGACGGCCTGCACCGCATACCCGCTCTTGGGCAAGCGAGTAGCTATATCGTAAAGATAGCGTTGCGCTCCGCCCCAGTGGGAGCGGGTTATGGCAAGGATTATTTTTTTCTTTTTAGGAGATGCAGTCATGGTTAACGCCCGCGGCGGGTAAGCGTAAGCAAGATAGTTTTTAAGATAATAGAAATGTCTATCACGGGGCTTTGGTGTTTTATATAGTAGAGGTCGTATTGGAGCTTTTCAAGGGTTTCTTCTACGGAGCCCGCGTACATCTGTGGCATGTTTATCTGCGCCCATCCAGTGACCCCCGGCTTTATTAAATGGCGCATGGTGTAGTGCGGTATCATGTCTTCAAGACGCGTAACGATCTCGGGGCGTTCCGGGCGGGGCCCCACTACCGAAATATCATTTTTTAGTATATTCCATACTTGCGGGAGCTCATCTAGGTGAGTTTTCCGCAAAAAATTTCCTATGCGGGTGATGCGCGGGTCTTTGTGCTCTGCCCATATTGGCGAGCCCTCTTTTTCGGCAAGCCCGTCTTTTGAGAGGGCGATCATGGAGCGGAATTTTACGAGTGTAAATTCTTTTTTATTTTTCCCAATGCGGACCTGGCGGATAAGAATTGGCCCGGGACTTGTTACTTTTATCGCAAGCGCGATAAACGGAAAAAGCAGTATAGTGAGCGCCGTTCCGATAAGTGCGAGCACTACATCAAGCGCGCGCTTGATGACATCATTAAAGTTGTTTTTAAGCTGAGCGAGGTTTTCCAAAAACCATGCTTCGTTAATCAGGGATGTCGGTATTTTCCCGGTAATGAATTCATAAAATGCAGGGAAGTCCATAAACGAAATGCCGAGCGGGAGTACTTGATAAAGCATACGCACAACCGCTTCGTTTTGCTTTATGTCGGCTGACGCGACTACCAAATTTATTTTTTCGCGCTGTATGATATCGGTGAGATGATTATCAAAAGAAAAAGTTTTGACGGACTGCAAAGAAAGTATTTTTTCGTTCGTGGTCATAACTCCCGCGGGCTCAAACCCAAGCTGGGGATTTGCGTTGAGATATTCCATCATGTCAAGCGCATCGGACGACGCACCGAAAAAAAGAATTTTTGTTCTGAGTGATGTCGCAAGGTAGCGTGCGATAATTGAACGCCATGCGCTTAGGAAGAGCGTGACCAGGATAATATGGATAAGGAGATTTGTTTTCGGGGCAATGCCAAAGTAGGGGATGAGATAAAAAAGAAATGCGCCGATAATACCTCCGGCTATGATATTGCGGATTATCTTTTCTTGGAGTGCCGCCGTTGCTTTGAGTGATTTTCGTTCGTAAAGCCCGCCAATATAGAAAACAAACAGCCATAGGATGAGAAGAATGGTGAAGGGCGCTTTGTGCAGTTCCCAGTGCGCCGCAAAACTATCCCCTTGGTAGCGCAAAAAGAGAGTAAGCGCGAGCGCTCCGTAAAAAAGCAGAATATCCCCAAGAAAGAGGACAAACGAAAGAAATGGAATCCGTTTCATTGCCTTATACTGTACAACAGAATTGGAGGTTTTTCTAGGGTTTGCGGGGGCTGTAATAAACGGCTCACACCCCCGTGTGAGCCGTTTATAGGGGGCGTATTTGTTGACTTTTTTATTATTTTGTATTATAATTTAGAACAAAATAGGATACTGTATTTTAAAAAAACCAAACTAGGAGGTTCTGCATATGAGACGGTCTATAGCAGTGATGGCTATACTATTTGCGCTATTTTCTTTTTATCCGGCGCATGCGGGGAAAAACAAAGAACCCGAGGCGTGCGGACCGAACAACACGCAGCAGTCTCTTGTAAGGAACGGAACATTTTTGTTTTCTGACCGCGACAAGAACGCTGTTTCAAGCGGCGTCGTGTATCAGATAATTCCTTTGCAGCCGGACGGTTTTGAGACGATTGTTGTTCATTCTCATCCGAGCAACAGTAAAGACCCGCGTACAAATGTCGCTTTTGCGATATTTGAGTGGAGTTGTGATAAACAAGGAGTCCGTCTCGAAGACATTGAACAGTGCGGACGCTTCTGGCAGTACTACGCGGGTATGGATGAGGATTTCCGCGAGGCGTATGTGTATGAGGTAAAGAGTCATGAAGTTGTTCCGGATTTGCGCAGGGGCAAGGTGTGGGCGATTGATGCTCGTGTTGTGACCCGATGGGTGAGAGAAGGCCCACAGGAAAATATTTACGCGAACAAGGCTTTTCTCCGTAATCAAATTACCGGGGAATTTGATCTTATTCATGAGCGTAGATTTTTTAACAGAAATCACTGTCCTCAGGGCCAAGATGACCCGCGCGAGGGCGCACATGAACGGATAGAGTTTTTTACGGACACATTCCCGAGATTCTATGCGGTGGGTTTTGCCAATATGTTCACGGTTAAGATAAACGGCAACCGGGAGCGTATACTGTTTTATTCCTATAACGACGGCCTGTACAACTTCGCAAACTTCTGGGACTATCCGTATGCAATTCGGGGAACTCCCGCGGATTTTCTGATGTTTTATGACAAAAAAGAGAAGACATCAAACGACGCACAGCCAGGCGGCGGTTCGTGGGTGGGCCTCAACAGAGACAGAATAGTGTCCATGCAAAATCCTCCATCCGCGCAAGACCCTATCATCGATAACCCGTTCTCTACTCTTTACTCTGAAGAGATGCCAGAGGCGGCAGAAGCGTCTAGCGATGCTTTGCCGAGCGTATACCGCTGGGTAGAAGAGCGCGAGCGTCTTGGGGTAACCGAGTTGCCTGAAGACATTCAAGACTCACTAAATTACTAAACAAAAAGAGCCAAGGAAATTTTCCTCGGCTCTTTATTTTTTTGTTGTTTTGTGATATGTTTACGGGCGAAAGAACATTGAGAAGGGAGGTTTTGCGGTGAAGAATATAAAAGATTTGTATTGGGGGTTTGCCTTTTTTGCAGTAACATCAGCTTTGTTTTCTTGTGCATTTTTCTTTTCTCTTGGATGCGGAGGATTGTTTGGTATATGCAGCTATGTGCTCGATGAGCCGCCTATGCCTGTTTCGGATTCTTTCCAGCGTACGCCGTTTGGTTTTGGCGTATACACCGATGATTCCGGAACCTGGCAGATAACGGACAATGTTCTTGCGGGCATAGATATGCAGTACCAGAATGTTCTACGCTGTGCGGAGAAAAAGTTGGACGCGGATATCATGATTACCATAGAGCCGGCAAAAAAATGGAGTCCCGATGGGACAACAAGTCCTTCTATAAACATAACAGGCATGTCGTCTGATGCTTCTGCTTCTGAAATGACTGACGAAGAGCTCGCAGAAAAGTACCCCGACGAGTACCCCCCCGATATGTTTTTTGATTCCCTGGGCATTCCTTTTGCCCAGCAGAATAATTCGGAGGAGAACATACCGCATTCCCGCATATTGGAAGGAACAATAAGCGAGAATTTTAAAATCATATTATCTGATAAGGACGCATGTTTGCTAAAAAAGCATACGGATGGTCTTACTTCTTCTTTTGATGGACACATAGCTATATGGGTTAACGAATCAGGCCAATTGGTCGGGCACGAAATTGAACATGTGCTTGCGCGTGTTCTGGGTCTTACCGAAGAGGAAGAAGAATCTTTGTATGCATGCACTCCCGCTATAGAACATGTCGATTTTAAATAATAAAAAAGTCTCAAGACTAGTCTTGAGACTTTTATTTTTCATAATGCAGGTATTTTGGGAGGAAATTTCGGAGGGGGTAGCGGGTAGAACATAAATTCCTGTTCGTAATCGCTATACGATCCTTCTGAGTTTTCGTTTGAAGGCATGCCGTCTTCCCCGGTATCATTTCCGTCTTTGTTGCTATTTCCGTCCGCTTTTCCTTTGTTGTGTTCCACAACAGTCGGAATCCCATGTCTTTGGCGTTCCATTGCTTCCCCAACTTGTTCCTCAAGTTGTTTTGAATACGGGAGCTTATGGGCGCGCGGTTCGTTCGCGGGGCGGTACGTAAATAGAGACATGATCTGAGAAAAGAAAGAAGGTTCCTCTGGTGCTTCTGTGCCGTCGGAATATTCAGTAAGCCAGATGAATATCGCTCCTTTAAATCCTGTTTTCTTGTCGGGCTGCTGGACAACGCTGCTCAGAAATAAAAATTTATTCGGCGGTTCTTTGGGTGTTGACCATCCTTGGGAACTTTCAATGCTGTTCCATATAAAGAGACCGGCAGGCAGAATGGCTACGATGAGGAGCGCTTTTATGAGCCACTTGCCGTGCACTCCCACGAGAATCCATAAGAGAAGCGCTGTGATAAACGCAAATAAGAGTATTGTTGCTGCGATAGATGACATTATCTGCCTCCTCTGCGTGCCTCAAATTCATAAATAGACATGGGCGCATTGTTCATATTGGTAACATTTCCGTTTTCATCAAGCGTAAACCGGAATGCCGTTTTTTCGTCGCCGTTGTGTTTCAGAAGCACGGTATTGGATATCACTTCGGTGTCAGAGCCCTCTAGCTTAAAGAGCGTTATGGTAACAGAGACGGGAGAAAAGCTCTTTTTGAAATACATATGGACATTTACCACATATTCTCCCGGGACAATGCCGCGGAACAAGACGCGTTCCTCATTCTTTTTTACCATGACTATTTCGCCGTTTTCTTTTCTCACTCTGTCATTTCGCTGGCCAAGGTCATCGCGGGTGAGATACATAAAGCCGTCTTCGCGCCGCTTGAAATAAACAATATGGTCTTTCGGGTCTTTTACATATGTGTCTACATCATCGTCAAGATCATCGCCCCACTGAACGAGAATGAGAAATTTTTCATCAAGCTTGATGCCGTCTTGTTTTTTCTCTTCCTCTGGATTTACTTGGAGTATCGCAAGGATAAAAAGCACCACGAACACCAAGAGCATATTGAAGAGCAGATCAAAAAATGCCGTGCGGGTGAAGTATTTTCGTCTTTTCATTTTCTGCTTTTCCTTCTAAGCGCTATCTCAAGGGCGTGTGCTTGTATTTTGAGCAAGACCATTGAGGTGAGTCCCACGATAGTTGTGAGAAGCGCGGTACCCGAGCCGCTCCAGATTACCTGAGAGAGCTGTTTTAGGTCTTCCAGTTTTAGGTCCAAGATATTTCCCTTTACGAATAAAAAGAGAAAACCGAGGATGGTTCCGCCGAGCCCAATGTATTCGCATATATCCGCGTTGAACCAGATGCCGTCTATTTTTAGTGCCAGCTCGTCCGTTTCTTCTTTTGCGGCAGCTATTTTTGCGCCCTCATACTCTTTTTTATCGGAAGGGAAGGGGCGGCTGTTACCCATTCGCCATGCGACATGACCGCATACGAGCGTCGTCGCAAAAAATATAAGCATAATGAGAAAGCTTAATTTTGTTACATCAGCATTTGCTATATAGGCGAATATGCCCATTCTGTGGAGGATAACAACACCGAGGAGCACAAGCGTTGTAAAAAGCAGCCAGCGCAAAAAGAGTGTTTTTTCTCGCATATTTGTCTCCTTGTCCCGCCACTTTGTGCGTGGGTGGACTTTTGGCAATGAACTTTTTTTATTGTATCACGCAAAAAAACCTTGCGATATGTAGACAAATGGGAAATTATGGGGCGTTGACAAAATAATAAATATTTTGTATTGAGAAAACAAAAAGCCTCGGCGTAGTGCCGAGGCTTTTTTTATTTCTTTTCCGCTCGTTCGGTATATTGTCCGGTTACGGTGTTCACTCGTATGGTATCTCCTTGGTTTATGAACATGGGTACCGCAATCTCCAAGCCATTCTCAAGCGTTACGAGCTTGTTGCCTCCGGTTGCCGTATCCCCCTTGATGTTCGGAGGCGCCTCTTTTACGAGATATTCCACTTTGATAGGGAGCACTACGCCAATAACTTTTTCACGAAATATCTGCTGGGTGACGGTCATATTTGGTTTTAAGAATTTTTTTTGATCGCCTAAGGCTGCATCGTCAAGCTCAAAGCGGCTGCTCTTGTCGTTCGGTTCGTGAAATATGAATTTTCCGCGGTGTTCATATACAAAAACTGCTTCTTTTTTTTCTATTTCAGCTTCTTCGTAGGAATCACTTTGGTGAAGTGTTTTTGGGATAACCTTGCCGCTTATAAGATTTTTTATCTTTGCCTGCACAACAGGCTTTCGTTGCTGCATGCGGACAAATTGCGTCTCAACGACTTCGTATGGCTCGCCGTCCATAACAAAGACGGTTCCTTTGGTGAGTTCGGTGTACGATAGCATGATTTTTTATGAATTATGCGCGAAAAGCGCAAATTGAAAATGATATATTTTCCCATTATAATAGGAGTTATATGGAATATCAACCGACTATCGGGCTCGAAATACATGCCGAACTCAAAATGCGGACAAAGATGTTTTGTGATTCTAAGAATGACCCGTTTGAGGCCCATCCAAATGTAAATGTATGCCCCGTGTGTATGGGTCATCCGGGAACGCTTCCGGTTGCGAACAAGGAGGCAATCCGCCACATTTTGCGGATCGGGCTTGCACTTGAGGGCGAAATACCCGAGTATTCGCAATTTGATCGCAAGAACTATTTTTATCCTGATCTTCCGAAAGGATATCAAATATCGCAGTACAAGCATCCTTTTGTGGAGCGCGGCAGACTCTATCTGCCCAAGGCAAACAAGGAGATACGCATCACCCGCGTGCATTTAGAAGAAGACGCGGGAAAGCTTGTGCATGAAAAAGACGGCACGCTCGTTGATTTTAACCGCGCAGGAGTTCCGCTTATGGAAATGGTAACGGAGCCTGATTTTGGGGATGCCGCGGAGGTCCGTGAGTTTGCCGAAGAATTCCAGCGGATTTTGCGGTATTTGGACGCGTCTGACGCAGATATGGAAAAAGGCCATATGCGGATAGAGGCAAATATTTCCATTGCAAAGCCTGGTGAACAATGGGGTACAAAGGTGGAGGTGAAAAATCTTAATTCGTTCCGTGCAGTTGAGCGTGCGATAGCGTACGAGATAGAGCGCCAGGCGGAGGTTTTAGACAAGGGAGAAAAAGTATCGCAGGAGACGCGCGGATGGGACGAGGAAAAACAAAAAACATTCTCTCAGCGCTCAAAAGAAGAGGCGCATGATTATCGCTATTTTCCGGAACCTGATTTGCCGCCGGTGCGTCCGCATGGCGAATTTGATATAGAAGTGCTCCGCGCGGGACTCCCCGAATTGCCGGCAAAGCGCCGTGAGCGTCTTGTAGACGAATACGGTCTATCGGGTGATGCGCTTATTATGGCGCTTGATGATGTTCATTTTTTAGCGTTTTTGGAAGCGGGGTTGTCGGAACTTTTTTCATGGGCACCCGAAGCTAAAAAAGAAGATATAAAAAAAATAGCGTTGAATTATCTTACATCCGATTTGCAGGGTATAGTAAAAGAAAAGGGCACCTCTTGGAATGAATTACTGCTTACGCCTGAAAATTTTGCCGAACTCATAAAAATGGTGCATGCTGGAGAGATATCCTCGCGCGTGGCAAAAGATGTGCTTTTGCAGATGGTTGAGGAGAATGGCGACCCGTCGCAGATTGTGGAAGAAAAAGGGCTCAAGCAGGTAAGTGACGCGGGTGCATTGGAAGTAATGGTGCAAAAGGTAATCGCGGAGAATCCCGATGCGGTAGCGGATGTTAAAAGCGGAAAAGAGAATGCCATCAAATTTTTAGTGGGGCAAGCGATGAAGGCAACCAAGGGTTCTGCAAACCCCGGGGTTGTAGAAGGCTTGCTGAAAAAACTTATTTCATAATTATTATTACCTTATTTCACTATGAGTAACGATCCATCACAGCCGTTTCCCGAAGATCAAGGCACCATGCCTCCCCAGAAGATTGATAGTGACGAACAAAAAGAGGCGGCAAAAAAAGAGCTTGAGCGAGAGCTTGAGCGCGAACTTACCCCCGAACAAGTAAAAGAAGCGCTTGAAAAAGCGCGTGAACGGCAGGGAGAAGATCCGTTTTCGCACGATAATTAGATAAACTTTTTAACCAGTGTTTCAGCTTCTTTTTGAGAGCGTATCCAATGGATGCGCTCTTCTTTTTTCCACCAGGTATATTGGTGCTTTACAAAGCGGAATATATCGCGCAAGAGAAGTTTGCGCATATCTGTTTTTGATATTTTATTTTGCAAAAATCGGGCTACCCAGCGCGGTTCAAGCCCAAGCTCGTCTAAGCGTTTCCAGCTGACGCCTTGAGTGTGGAGTTTTTTTATCTCCTGTATCATGCCGCGGCGGAGGCGTTCATCCAGGCGTTTTGTTATTTTTTTCTCAAGCATTTTTCTATCAATTTTTATCCCAAGAAACAATATTGAAGTCCGACTTCCATAATTACGGAAGTCGGACTTCAATAAAGGGACCGGCTTGCCTGTTGTCTTTATTATCTCTATCGCGCGTATTAAGCGCCGCTTATTTTTTTGTTCAATGGTGCGCGCGCGGCGCGGGTCAAGCTTTTTAAGCATCAAGAAAAGCGCGTCTGCTGATTTTTTTTCGAGTGCGCGACGAAGCGCCCAGTTTGCGGGGACTTCGGGTATTGTCGGAGTTTCGGTAAGCGCTTTTATGTAGAATGCCGTACCGCCTACAACGAACGGGGTTTTTCCTTTTGCTTGTATTTCTGTAAGCGCGCGCGCCGTCTGTTTTTTGAATTGCACCACGGTGTAGTGCGTCTTGGGGGTTACCGCGTCAATGCAGTAGTGCTTAATACCGCCCATCTCTTTTTTGGTTATTTTACCTGAAGACAAATCAAGCCCTTTGTATACTTGGCGGGAATCAGCAGAAATAATCTCGCCGTTGAATTTCTTAGCGAGCCGTACGCCGAGGGCTGATTTGCCGGATGAGGTTGGCCCGAGAATAACTATCATTGTGCCTGTCCGAGAAACACCGAGAGGGTCATTTCACCCAGGTCTTTTTTGCCGTGCGCGCGGACGGAAATTTTTTCCGCTTGTTTTTCTTTTTCGCCAATGATGATACTAAACGGAGTTTTTTCCAGTTCCGCTTCGCGTATCTTTTTGCCGATAGATTCGTTTCGCGCATCAAGCGATACACGAATGTCTTTTTCTTCCAGCTTCTGTTTTATTTTTTCTGCATAGGGGAGCACCTTATCGTTTACGGTGAGGATGGTTGCTTGCACGGGTGCGAGCCAAAACGGAAATACACCTGCCGTGTGTTCTATCAAAACCGCAAGAAAGCGCTCAATAGAGCCCATGATTGCTGCGTGTATCATGACGATGCGTTCCCGTTCTCCTTGTTCGTTAATGCAGGTAAGATCAAATTGTTCGGGCATATTCATATCGAACTGAATGGTCGCCACCTGCCATTCGCGGTTAAGCGAATCCTTTGCAAGAAAGTCCAGCTTTGGACCGTAGAATGCCGCCTCTCCGGGAGCGTCTTCGGCGTTCACCTTTTTTTCTTTAATTATCTCTTTGAGCGTTGCCTCTGCCGTGTTCCATATCTTTTTGTCACCCAGATAATTTTTCGGGTTTTTGGGGTCGTGGCGCGACAGGCGTACACGGAGCACAAACCCAAATGCACCGTAAAAATCATGGATAATGTCCCATACTTTTGTAAACTCTTCTTTTGCCTGGTCCATTCTGCAAAATACATGTGCATCGTCTTGAGTAATGGCGCGTACGCGCGATAATCCCGCAAGTTCTCCCGTCTGTTCGTCGCGGTATACTTTAGTGGTATTTGCGTACCGTTGGGGGAGTTCGCGATAGCTCCATTGTCTGCGTGCGTATATCTGGATATGGTGCGGGCAGTTCATGGGCTTCATTGCAAACTCATGGCCTTCGCGGGTGATTACGCGGAAGAGTTCGTTTTTAAACTTGTTCCAATGGCCGCTTTTTTCGTAGAGTTCTTTTTTGGTGATGTGGGGGATGTCTACCTGCCCGTATCCATGTTTTTTACGGAGTTGCCATACGCGGTCATCCAAAAGGTTGCGCACAAGCGTGCCTTTTGGGGTCCACAAGGGGAGCCCCGGGCCTACAAGTTCGGAAAAAGTAAACAAGTCCAATTGCGGGCCGAGTTTTTTGTGGTCGCGTTTTTCTGCTTCTGCTTGCATCGTGAGATGCTCATCAAGTTCTTGCTTTGTGTGGAATGCAACGCCATAGATGCGCGTAAGCTGGGGATTTTTTTCATCTCCCTTCCAATAGGCGCCGGCAATCTTTGTAAGTGCAAATGCGTTGGGGTCTATCTCTTTTGTATTTTTAACATGTCCGCCTTTGCACAAATCGGTAAAATCACCCGTCGTGTAAAGGGTTAGCTGTTTTTTTTCTTTCACAAAATCCTTGATAAGTTCTTGCTTGAAGGGCTGCAAAGCAAGCATTTTTTTGGCAGTAGGTGCGGTTGTCTTTTTGCCTGTAAACGAAAGCTCCTTGGCGATAAAGTCACGCATGTCCTTTTCAAAAGTTTTAAGGTCCTCGGGGCGTATGGGCTTTGGAAGCTCAAAATCATAATAAAACCCATCTTCAATCGTGGGTCCGATGCCGAGTTTTGCTTTTGGGAATTTTTTGAGTACCGCCATCGCCAAAAGGTGGGCAAGGGAGTGGCGTATGTGGTCAATATCCGTTTGATTTTTGAGCATATAAATACTATACTACCAGCAAATTTTATATTGATAAAGGAGGGTAATATCTTCAAGGATCCGATTCTTGTTGCTATGGTAATGCCTGTTTCGTTTGCCGTGTGCATAGAGAACAAACAAATTAATTAGGAGATGCGCGCGATGCAAGAAGACGACGGGCACGACCGCATGACCAGCATTATGCATTTGATATTTTGGCCTCTGTTTATTCTGACGATTGTTGGTATGGTATGGGCATGCTTCCATTACAAAGATTTTTTCTAGACAAACACAAAACCGAGCACAACGCTCGGTTTTTATTTATGCCGCAGGTTCTATGGGCTTGATGCCGTCGGCGATGATGCTTACTTCGCCGTTCCGGTGGGATATTTTACCTTTCAATGCGATGCCCCGGTCTTCTTCAAGGAGATGACCGTATGATTTAAGCGTGTTTGGAAATACGACAACCTCTATGGAGCCCGCGAGATCCATGAGAGAAATGAATGCCATCGGGTCGCCGTTCTTGGTTAGTATTTTTTTTGCGCTCTCAACAACGCCTCCAATGACAATAGGGGTTCCGTCCTTGAGGGTGCGCGCAAAATCGGTGTTCGTCTCTTTTGTTTCCAGAAGCGAGCGGAATTTGTCCAGCGGGTGTCCTGATACATACAACCCCAAAAGTTCCTTTTCCCAGCGGAGCTTATCGTCCATTGCCGCTGCCGGCACATCTTTTAGCTGTAGTGTTGGAGCATAAGACGGACCGCCTTTCATGCCGAAAAGCGAGTGCTGGTTTTGTTCTTTTGCCCTGCTTGATTCTTTGTGGTAGGTGAGTATTGTTTCCATACTCTCAAGCATTTGATTGCGTTCTCCGAGCGAATCCATGGCACCCGCTTTTGCGAGCGCTTCTATGGATTTTTTGTTCAGGTCTTTTGTCGGGAGGCGTTCAAGGAGTCCCGCGAGCCGCTGGTATGGGCCGTTCCGTTCGCGTTCCTGGATTATCATGTCTACGACATTCGCGCCGACATTTTTAATGGTGCGCAGCCCAAATCGTATCGCGAGTTCTTCGCCGTCCCGCTGAGGCGTAAACCCCGCGTTACTGCGGTTGATATCAGGCGGAAGCACACGGATGCCCAAACTTGTACATTCTTTTACCAAGAACGCGATGCGGTCTACATCTTTTTCGTCCGCGTTCATAAATGCTGTCATAAATTCCAAAGGGTAGTGTGTCTTGAGCCACGCGGTTTGGTAGGCGATAAGGGCATAGGCTGCAGCATGGCTACGGTTAAACCCGTAGCGCGCGAACGGGGGGAAGAGCTCCCATATTTGGATTGCTGTTTTTTTATCTATTTTGTTTTTTATCATTCCGCCTATTAACTTCTCCTGCTGTTCGTCCAGCAAAGATTTTATTTTTTTACCGATGGCTTTGCGCAGGGTGTCTGCTTCGGGGAGTGAATAGCCTGCCAAATCGCGCGCGATACGCATCATTTGTTCCTGGTAGACGCCGATGCCGTATGTATTTTGGAGGACCGGTTCGAGTTTTGGATGAAGGTAGGTGATTTTTTCTTTGCCGTGTTTCCGGTTGATGAATGACGGGATAAGTTCCATTGGCCCGGGGCGGTACAAAGCCACCATCGCGATGATGTCCTCAATGGTTGAGGGCTTAAGGTCTTTTAGGTAGCGGGTCATGCCACCCGACTCAAGCTGAAACACGCCCACGGTGTGGCCTTCTGCAAGCGTTGTGAATGTATGTTCGTCGTCAATGGGGATTGCATCAATGTCAATGCGTTCTCCTGTGCGTGTTTCTATGAGGTTAAGGGCCTCTTCAATAATGCTTAGGTTTTTAAGTCCCAAAAAATCCATTTTCAAAAGACCGAGGTCTTCAATTGTGTGCATTTCGTACTGGGTGACGATGGTTTGCGTCTCACCCGATGTGCCACGCGATACGGCGTACTGGAGCGGGACAGTTTCGGAGAGCGGGTCTTTGGTGATAACGACGCCGCATGCATGTACCGAAGCGTGCCGTACTACGCCTTCCAACTTGCGCGCGGAATCCACGAGTCTCCGTGCTTCAAAATTTGTTTTGTAGGTTTCTGCAAATTCGGGGTTTGCTTTAAGCGCCTTTGCAAGCGTCATGCCTACGCTAAACGGAATAAGTTTTGCTATCTGGTCGCAGAAGGAATACGACATCCCAAGCGCGCGGCCAGTGTCGCGGATTGCCGCGCGTGCCGCCATGGTTCCGAATGTAATGATTTGCGCTACATGGTCTTCGCCGTATTTTTGACGGGCGTACTCAATAACCTCATCTCTCCGGGTGTCTGCAAAGTCTATATCAATATCAGGCGGACTGATACGCTCGGGGTTCATAAACCGCTCAAAAAGTAAGTCGTACTTGAGCGGGTCGACATTTGTGATATTCAAAGCGTAGGCAATAAGAGAACCCGCCGCAGACCCTCTGCCCGGCCCCACAACAATGCCGTTTCGTTTTGCCCAGTTTACAAAGTCCTGCACAATCAAAAAGTACGAAGAAAATTTTGTCTTTTCTATGATATCCAACTCGTATGCGAGGCGCTCTTTCGCCTCTTTAGACGGCTTGCCGCCGAATCGTTTGCTAAGGCCCGCTTCGGCGAGTTCTTTTAAGTACGAGTCAACCGTGTGGCCTTCGGGGACTTCGAAGTGGGGGAGTTTAATTTTGCCCAAATGAAGTTCTAAGTCTACTTGGTCGGCAATTTTTACCGTGTTTGTGATTGCTTCGGGCGTATCCGCGAATGCTGCTTGCATTTCTTCGGGTGAAGTAAGCGAAAAATCATCCTCTTTCATGGTGAGACGGTCTTCGTCGTCTACTTTGGTGTTAGTCTGCACTGCAACGAGAATATCTTGTGCTTGCCGGTCTTCTTTTTTTAAGTAGTGGACATCTTGCGTTGCCACCATGGGAATAGAAAGTTTTTTTGCAAGTTTTTTGAGTCCGTTTTGGACCTCCACATGATTGGGGATGTTGGGGTGGTGGGAAAGTTCAATATAAAAATTATCTTTGCCGAAAATGTCTTGGTATTCACGCGCGAGGGCTTCGGCTTTGTCGGGCTTTGCGGCAAGGAGAGCGCGCGAAATTTCGCCCGTGAGGCACGCGGAGAGCGCGATAAGGCCCTCGGAATGGGCGCGCAAAGCGTCTTTATCAATGCGGGGCTTATAATAGAAGCCCTCAAGGTTAGAAAGGGTTACAAGCTTTAAAAGGTTTTGGTAGCCTGTTTCATTTTTTGCAAGGAGTATAAGATGGTAGCGTTTGTCGTCTACCCCGTGGACTTTTTCTTGCATGCTTCTGGCGGCGATATATGCTTCAATCCCGATGATAGGCTTAATGCCCGCCTTTTTCGCTTTTTTATAAAACTCAATTGCCCCGTACATGTTTCCATGGTCGGTTAAGGCAAGCGCGGGCATGCCGAGTTCTTTTGCTTCACGAACAAGCTCGTCAATCTTTGCGAGCCCGTCTAGCAAACTATAGTGCGAATGAACATGGAGGTGGACGAAGGACATGGGTGAATTTTATTGTACCACCTTTCTCCAACCCAAAACACTTTTTATAAACTCAAAATAATGGCGAAATATGGAGCTTCTTGGGAGTGTGTTGTTTCCCCGCTAGATAGGGTATGATGCTTAAAGAAAAATATTGAGAGGTGTTTATATGACAGAACAAGCGCAGTCGGTAACGATTTACTCAAATGGTGGAGGGTATTATTTTGTCGGAACCTCAAAAATAAAGCATGTTTGTGATGATTTTGCTCCGATGATGTTTACTCTCCCGCACAATGTGGAGTCCAGACACGATTTGCCGGATGGCGTAGTGAGAACTATCGAAGATGTTGTTCGTGTATATTTCTCGAAAGAAGAAGAGATTCTTGACCCAAGCACAAAATTTGCCATAGATTATCGCTAGAATACAGTGCATACAAATAAAAAAGAACCCATACGGGTTCTTTTGTTTTATTTTCCGTTGCAATAGCAGACCATGTGGGTTAGCGTATCGTGGCAGAGACGTTTTTCTGCGTAAGTCTTGGCGTATATTTCCACACCCTTTTTTATCATACCGCGGAGCGTGTATGTGTCCTCGGGGATTTTTCCTTCGTAGACCTCACGCAATGCGGCGTCTATGTCTATCATGTTCTGTATGAGGGTGTCTTCGTGTTTACAACCCGTAAGAAACGCGGCGATACGCGTGCGGTTTTCTGCGTCTCTCAGGAGCTGGTCAAATGATTCCGGAGGCCAGTCCCACTTGTCCCACATAGCTTGCATATTTTGAGGAAGATTTTTTACCTGTTCATTAAACCACCCATCAGTGTATTTTTTCATTCGTTTCTCCGAGTGTGTTTTCAAATTCATTTTTGAGGATAGCACGGGTGCTATAATAAAAACAATGGCAAAGTATCTCATCGGCATAGACGAAGTAGGACGGGGGCCGCTGGCGGGCCCTATTACTATCGGCGTTGTTGTAGTGCCTCAAAAAAGAAAGAACTTGTTTGTGGGTATCAAGGATTCTAAGGCGCTCTCTGTTAGCAAGCGCGAAGAATGGTTTAAGGCGTTGCAGGGCCATACGCGCGGGAATAGAATGTTTTACGCGATATCATCCGTAAGCCATGCGGTAATTGATAAAATTGGCATTGTGCCTGCGACTCGTCTTGCGATTTCGCGCTCGCTTAAAAAGATTGCAAAAAAGAATGTCAGGATAGGTTCAAAAAGTGCGCGGGTATTGCTGGACGGGGGACTCAAGGCGCCCCGGGAGTACGCAAACCAACAAACCATTATACGGGGAGACAAGCAGATTCCGATAATAGCAGCCGCCTCCATTATGGCAAAAGTGATGCGTGACCGAAAAATGATGCGTCTTGCGCGCGAATACCCGCAATACGGCTTTGATATTCACAAGGGATACGGCACAAAAGCGCACATGCGTGCGCTCAAAAAATATGGATTAAGCAACATCCACCGAAAGAGTTTTTGCGGGAGGTTTATATAAGGTACAATGGGCATAATGTTTCAATTCCTGAAAAAGGGAAAAACACATGAGAAAACGAAAAACGCAAATCCAGCGCGCTTGCTTGTTTTGTTCGCGGCATTCTTATTTGTTACCGGTGCGTTTGTGCATGCGCGCTTTGACAGAGGATCAAACCTTGCATTTACTTCGTTCATCCAAAATCTGCTGCTCCAGAGGTCTGGAAATACTGCTCCGTCTGCTTCCCAATCAACGCCTCCTTCGTCACGGCCTTCACAGGATTCACGGACATCGCGGTCATTTAATCCATTTAATCCCTATGTATCATCACCTCCGCCAGATTCTTCCGGTTCTTCCGGGTCCTCTGGCTCATCGGGACCCTCGGGCTCTTCGGAGCCAACAGCTCCGTCGGGTAGTTGCAGCGGCCCGGTAAAAGTATTTGAGCACACTAATTACGAGGGGAAGGCAGCGGGGTTTGGCGTGGGCAGATATAATCTTGGTGTGTTACAGTCGTGCGGTGTTCTGAATGATAGCATCTCATCGGTGCAGGTTCCTTCGGGGTACCGTATTATTCTCTACGAGCACCATAACTTTACTGGGAGTACATTTGTCCGTCTGGCGAGTGACAAAACGCTAGTGAATGATGGCTGGAATGACAGAGCATCTTCACTTGCGGTAGAGCAGGTCTCGTCTTCTCCGCCTCCGTCTTCATCTCCATCACATTCAACCGTTACCGATCACGGCTCGGTAACATACAATGGGCATAAAGGTGCAGTTACTCGTCATGCGTATTCCACGAATCTCGTGTCGTTTTATGTTGACCCGAATAGCAATTATTCGCTGAATCAAATAGAAAAGTTATTAGGATGGTATGGCACATGCATCGAGATATACGATGACCTGTACGGTTCGGTAGCCGGCCCGTATTTTAAAGACCACCGAGGCATTGCCATTCCTACGGTTGCGGTTGTTTCGTCCACATGCGGTGCCGGATGTGGCGCAGGCATGAAGGCGGAGATTCATCAAGACGCATGGAATACCATGGATAGCAATAAGCCTGGTGACCAATGGATAGCGTATTATGAGTTAGGAAGAGGGTCGCAAATAAATTCATTTCCGTTTTATAATCAATTACGGCCGTTGCATGTAGGTACATTCATACCGCATTATACGGCGCTTCAATGCGGACGCGCGCTTGGCGTTGATGTGTTTGGGAGCGGGAATAAGTTTCCCGGATTTTCAAAAGAAGTGAGTGCATTTAAGAGCGACTCATCGCTTACTTTTCTTGATGTGTATATTGATACAAACGCGGGCAACACAGTAAGACGAAACGGCAGCGAAATTATCCCGTGGGATATTATGGCGGTGGTGTTGGACCAGCTCGACCAGAAGTATGGGACTGCAAAAGTAAAAAAGCTCTTTTCCGTATTGAGCGCTCCGGGGCGCGCCGCTGAGGTGCATAGAGCGCTTTGTAATTTTGAGGAAGGGGTCAAAACGGCGATGGGCAATGCGGCACTCAATGCCATGATAAAAGAATGGAAAATGCCTACTGATTGCGGTTTGTAGAATGATTGTATTACAAAAAGAAAACCCCGCGTGGTGCGGGGTTTTTTTGTTTAATCTTCTTGCGGGTGAAAGAATCGCCAAATTTCGGTGTGCTCGGTGATAAAATCATACATTTCCGTTACTGCGGCTTCTATCTTTTCTTCCGACGGATGCTTGAGGAGCAATATGCGCTCTCCGAGCATGGGCAGGATGAGAGCGGGGAACAGGAATATGGCTGATACGATCAGTAAGACAGGGTTTAATCGGAGATAGTTCCCAAAGACTGCTATGTACAGAGACAGAAAAATACAGCTTAAAAAGAAAAAGAGAAATCCTGTTACCAGCGGAGCGGAAAATGGAATAATGCCCAGCATGTAAAAAATAAGTACAAGCATGCTGATGTGTTGTTGGGTTGAATTAATTACGATTGATGTCCCGCAGTTAATGAGAGTCATCGGGGCTTTTTTCATATTGCGCCTTGTCGGTATTCTTCCGTCTTCTATCAGGGTGACTATTTTGTGTTCGCATGCGTGCCATTCTTTCAGGTTGCTGAATCCAGGCATCCGTGCAATGTAAAAAAATATTGATAGATTCCTCGTTACTATAAATGATACAAAAAGAATGAATATCATCGCGAGGAACCGTGCTGTCCATAGTTTTTGAGGAGAGAGCAATAGAAGCGATGCTGCGCACAAAGAAAGACTGATAGTGCCTACCACGAGAACAATATCGTGGTTTTTAAGAGCACTGCTTACATCGAGCATGCGTCTTATGCCATCGTAGTGCGAGGTTTTAAAAAATAGGCTTGCTACAGGACTTCCTTCAAATCTTTTATAGATAGTGAGTCTGAATCCGTCTTCTGTGCTTTCTCCTCCCACGCGGACAGAGGACTTCCCAACACAGCCGAAAATGCTTGTAATCAATGGGTTGTACTCCTTTGGGAATGTTCTTTTACTCCCGTATAGTATAGCAAATCTGGGTCGTTTGTGGCTTTGACATATCCTGCTTTTTTCGTTACTATGGATTAATATGACAGTCCGAATGAGACATACAAAATCACATAGAAACAACCGCCGGGCGCATCACGCGCTAGAACCTGGTGCGGTTTCGACATGCGTGAAATGCAAGCAGGATAAGCTTCCGCATAGAATTTGCGAGAACTGTGGATCCTACAATAACCGCGAGGTAGTAGATGTGCTCGCAAAGCTCACCAAAAGACAAAAGAAACAAAAAGAGAAGGAGTTAGCGGCGCAAGAAGCCCAGGAGGCATCGCAAAAGCCCATGGATGTAGCGTCGCTCTCGCAGAAGTAATCTTCTGTTCCGCTCCTCCTCCTTTTTTGTTCATTAAGAAAATCTAAACATGGCAAACCGACATCTTTCACGATCAATCGCGATGCAAACCCTCTTCGAGTGGGATTTTAACGGGTATGACGATTCGCGGATAGATGAGATGCTCGAACGAAACACTAAAGAATTTGCGCCCGGCGTCGATGATGACGATGATTTTGCGGGCGTATTAGTGCGTGGGGTGCTCAAGAAGCGCAAAAAGATAGACTCGGTGATTGAGAAAGCGGCACCCGAATGGCCTATTGAGCAGGTTGCGCGCGTAGACCGCAATGTCTTGCGCCTGGGTTTATGGGAGCTGTTATTCGGCAAGCGCGATGAGGTGCCCCCGAAGGTTGCCATTAACGAAGCGATTGAACTTGCAAAGAACTTCGGCGGGGAATCGTCGGGGCGGTTTGTAAACGGCGTGTTGGGGACGGTGTACAAAGAGATAGGAGAGCCTGGCAAAGACGACACGGGAAAAAAGCCGTTTGACGGCGACATTACAAAATTGCCCACAGACCATTTAGGCGGCGGTGTTGTGTACCGGCGGGATGGCGGTCTATTATTGTTTGCCATGGTGCATGATGTGTTCGGGTACTGGACGCTTTCTAAGGGAAAGCTCGGCCAAGGCAAGGTTGATGTAGAAAAAGGCACCGCTCAGAAGATACAAGAAGAGCTTGGCATTACGGATGTCCGTATGGGTGAAGAGATGGGCATAAATGAATATGTCGCATCCGACCCGGAACGAGGGAAGATCCGCAAGCAAGTAACATATTTTTTAATAGAGACGAGGGATACGGAATTACATCTCAAGGAATCAGGGGGGCTTGATGATGTGCGCTGGTTCAGGCAGGATGAAATTACGGGAATAAAGACATACCCCGACATTAAGCCGCTTTTAGAGAAAGCGATAACAATATTAACAAAGTAATCAGAAATGCGAAATTCAAAGTGTTGCGACATCATTGGGACGCTTTGAATTTTGCGTTTTGCATAACACAATGAACAATGTATCAGGCCTTGAAAAGAGTCTTGGTGTTAGTTTTACCAACAAGGATCTTTTAAACGAAGCCCTTACTCACAGGTCATATCTCAACGAAAACGAATCATGGAAATATCCGCACAATGAGCGCCTGGAATTTTTGGGCGACGCGGTCATAGAGCTTATCATCACCGAAGCGCTTTTTTTGCGTTTCCCCGATAAGCCTGAAGGAGAACTTACGAGCTTTCGCGCCTCGCTTGTAAATACGAAGATGCTTGCTGAGGTTGCGGGCGCCTTGCAAGTAAACGATTATTTGCTGCTTTCGCGCGGAGAATCAAAAGACACGGGAGGGCGTGCGCGCCAGTATATTCTTGCGAACGCCTTTGAGGCAATAGTCGGCGCGCTGTATCTTGATAAGGGGTATGATATCGTGCAGTCATTTTTGGAAGATAAATTATTGCCGAACCTTACTGAAATAATTGAGAAAAAATTATATAAGGACCCAAAGAGCCTCTTTCAGGAGGAAGCCCAAGATCGGCAGGGCATTACGCCCACTTACAGCGTTATACGCGAATCAGGACCCGATCACGACAAGCACTTTGTTATAGGTATTTTTTTGGAAGATGAAAAAGTTGCTGAAGGCGAGGGACCGAGCAAACAAATGGCACAGGAAGAAGCGGCACGCAAGGCATTAGAAGCTAAGGGATGGATAGAATAAGGCATGCATCTAAAACGCTTAGAACTGAACGGGTTTAAGTCATTTGCAAAGAACACGGCGTTTGAACTTCCGTCGCCTATTACTGCTATTGTGGGCCCGAACGGTTCAGGTAAGAGTAATTGCGCAGAAGCAATCCGCTGGGTGCTTGGAGAGCAGTCCATGAAATCGCTCCGCGGGAAACGGGGAGAGGATCTGATATTCAGCGGCTCACATTCAGCGTCGCGCATGTCTAAGGCGTCGGTGACGCTTGTGTTTGATAACACGCAAAATCAATTCCCTGTTGAGTTTGATGAGGTTGCGCTCTCACGGAATGTGTATCGTGACGGTGCGAACGAGTATATGATAAACGGATCCATTGTGCGCTTGAAAGACATTATTGAGCTATTAGCACATGTCGGACTCGGCTCGTCTCAGCACCATATCATCGGACAGGGAGAGGCGGATAGAATTTTGTATGCTTCTCCGAAAGAACGCAAAGAAATGGTAGAAGATGCGCTTGGACTTAAGATATATCAGATAAAACGGGCCGAAGCAGACCGGAAACTTGAGCGCACCGGGGAGAATATGAAGCAGGTAGAAGCACTCCGCAAAGAGATACAGCCGCATCTGCGGTTTTTAAAGGCGCAGGCCGCAAAATTTCAAAAGACCGAAGAATTACGGAGCGAACTTGAGCGCACATACACGGAGTATCTGTCACGCGAGACATTCTCGCTTGAGAGTCTAGAAGGAACGCTTTCAGGGAAAAAGCATGAGCCTGAAAAAGAGCTCGCGGATATTGAAAAGCAGCGCAAAGATATAGAAGAAAGCATCGCAAAAGCGCGCAAAGAATCAACCTCTTCCGATGAGGGTGTGTTTCAGGAGATTACCCGCGAGCTTGCTCTCGTCCGCGAGAAAAAAGGAAAGTTGTCGCGTGAAATGGGGCGTATTGAGGGAATGATAGACGCGCTTAAGCGCCCTATGCAGGGCGTATCGCTGGACGATGCGGTATCCCGGGAAGATGTAGAGGAACTTATTGCCGAAGTCGAAGGGATGCTCACATCCGCTCTTGAGGAAGATGTAATTGACCAGATGCAGTCGTTCATCCAAGAAGCGCTTGAGCGGGTATCGTCATTTTTCTCTCGTATTGATTCGGCACATGTAAAAGTAGAAGAACAACCTGCAACTGACCTCAAGAAACTGACGGACGAAAAACAGAAAGTAGAAAAAGGGATGCATGAGCTTGATGCCCAGGAAAAAGACCTTCTTGAGAAGGAGAAAGAGTTGGGCGGGAGTCTGCATGGACACGAAAAGAAACTCCGTGAACTTGAGCGCGCCTTGTACAATCTGGATGCTACAGGAAATCGTATGAAGGACGCATTGCGGAATGTTTCTATAGAGGAAGAGCGCTTGCGTTTGCGTAGCGAAGAATTTGCTCGCGAGAAGCAGGAGGCGGCTCATTATATTCCGGTTGATACGCTCCCGAAGGCAAAGGAAGCGCTTGGCGAGCAGGACCGCGAAAAGATGCGCCGGGATATAGCGCGTCTCAAATTTAAACTTGAGGATGCGGGCGGTGTTGACGGGATGGTGCTCAAAGAACTTGAGGAAGTTGGGGAGCGCGACAGTTTTTTTGAGAAAGAATTAGGCGATCTTGAAAAAGCATCCGCAGATTTGAAAAAACTTTCCGGGGAGCTTTCTGGAAAGCTGGAAGAAGAGTTTGAAAAAGGCATATCAAAAATAAACAGCGAATTCCAAAAACATTTTGAGACTATCTTTGGCGGGGGAAAGGCGGAATTGCGCTTACTTAAAATAAAGGAAGGAGGAGAGGAGGACGCGCTTGGAGAAGACGCTCCGCAGAAAAAATCGCAATACGCAAACGGTCTTGATGTGTATGTGAATCTTCCGCGAAAGCGCATTCGCGGGCTTGATATGCTTTCGGGAGGAGAGCGCGCGCTTACTTCTATTGCGCTTTTGTTTGCGCTTTCAAGCGTAAACCCGCCGCCATTTTTGGTGCTTGATGAAATGGATGCGGCACTTGATGAGAATAACTCCCGCAAATACGGGCAAATGCTCGGTAATCTTTCTAAGGGGACTCAATTGGTTATTATTACCCATAACCGCGAATCAATGAGACACGCAGGTGTACTCTACGGGGTAACTATGGGTTCTGATGGAATCTCAAAAATACTCTCTCTTAAGCTTGAAGAGGCGGTGCAGTACAGTAAGTAAATAATACCCCGCCACTCCATGGAGGTGGTACGCGGGATGCATGAGAGCTTGACAAAATATATATATTTTGGTATTATATCTCCTGATTGAGTTCCTTATTATAACGATACGCAGTACGACATAGGAGGGTTTCGTAATGAGCAGAAGTACGCATAGCGTGACTTCGTTATATGTCCAGAAGGGTGATGAAAGGCTTGAGAGCAGAAGGTGGACTGAGGTTAAGAATTTCTTACGCAAAGCGCATCCGGACATTGGTACGGATAATATGCACATACATGAAGTCATTCACTGCCCTGAAGATAAGGCCATTATCCTTGCTGATGAGATATTGCGCCTTAAGACAGCAATTCAGGATGACAGTTTACATGTGGTGTATTTCCCCGGTAAAAATGATTCTTCTGGGAGCAGCGCGCATCGTAGGAAGACCCTGGTCATCGTAAGCAAGGACGCAAAGGCTATCAGTATAGCAAGTGGCCTTGTGCGAGTCTTTAAAATGGGACTCGGGTATTGGTAAATATAAAAAGGAGGAATACTAGCATGCCGGAAATGAACATTTCGACCATTGAGGAAGCCCGGAGCAGGGTTAAGGACTTTTTTAAGTTTCAGGGATTTGAGAAGAAGTCAGTTAGAACATCTATGGAATATGACCGTACGGATGAAGGATACTTTTCGTTTGATGTATTGAAGCCATTCATGTGCGTGGTGCATGTATACACGAATGGAATAGTTACCGAACCGAACCGGGAGCTTGACCAGCATAGTCACGATCAGTTTGCTGAAAAGCGGGCTGCGTAACAGTTTATATCTAAAACAAAAAAGAAGGAGATTATTCTCCTTCTTTTTCTTTGCCCGCCGTAACTTCTGGCGTAGGCTGGGTTGTTTCTTCTTGGGGTGTTGCTTTCGGTTGCTCTTCGGGTTTTGGTTCTTCTTTCGGCGTTTCGGGGGCTGCTTTTTCTTCGGTTGCCCCTTCTGCCTTGGGTGCTTCGGCGGGTGTTTCCGCCTCTTTTTTCTTTATTGATGGGAGGACATCCATTTTGGGGGCGTTTACTATCTTTGCGTTTACCAAAATGTTATGGACGGTGCCGGATGCTTTTGCGCCGTGAGAAAGCCAGTGCTGAATGCGTTCGTTCTTGAGTTGGACGCGGTCTTTGCGGGGGTCGTAGGAACCCACAATTTCAAGGAACCCTCCTGATTGGGGGCTTTTTGTTTTTTCGGTGACGACAACCCGAAAGCTCGGGTCATTTTTGCGTCCTACGCGCTGTAATCGAATCATTAACATGATAGGGATTATGATACCAAAAACCCCGGAAATTGCAACCCCGTTAGAGGCCTGGCGGACCTCTTTTTGCAAGAAAAAAAGCCCAGGCGCTATGCCTGGGCTTGTATATTTATTTACCTTGTCTCGTAGAGCTTCGTGGTGTCGAACGGAGTCTTTTGTTTTTCTCCGGTGCTTCCCATTGCGCTTCCGAAAGACCGGTAGTTTTTCCCGGTAGAGGAGAATTGAGGAGTGGCAACGCCATAGGTTTTCGTCAGGGCGCGTATAATCTTTAGCGCGATGTCCTTTGTCGCAAATGCAACCCGGTCGCGTTCGCTGTCCTGTATTCCCCAGAAGACCATGCCGCTCGTTGCGTCAGCCATCTTGCTGATACTGCTCGGAGCTTTAAGATCCGCTATGCGCCCATTCTTGTACACGATGTATTCTTGCCCCTTTATCCCGAATGGGTCAAAGATGAATACCGGCGTGATAACAATTGACTGTTTAACGCATGCTGTAAGAAGTTCATCCAGTTTTCCGTGACGGATGGTTTCTATGCCGTCAGTTATCGGCACAAGAAATGTGAGCATTTCTCCATAACGGCTGATGCGTTCTTTGATGCGCAGCAATACCGTTTCTAGCATGAACTCGATATCTGTTGCGCCCTTGCAGTCAGTAGAACTGATCATCTTCTCTATCTTTGAGATATCGGGAGAAAGGAATTTCATTTGCTCTGCAAAAGCAATTTCTTGCTCAGCTGAGAAATATTTCTGTTCACTGAAATCAATGTGAGCGTAGGAGAAATCCCTCCCTACTCCTTCTCTGCATATTGCAAGAGCGGTCTGCGAGCCCCAGCGAGCAAGGTTGCCCTTGGTCGCAAGCGTTCCTTTCCCTACTACCTCGCCTGCCATGGAGTACGAGCGGTCTTTTGCGGTAATGATGCAGATTTCAGGAACCGTGCGCACCTTCACCAGCGGTTTTGGCGCTCCCGAGTCAATAAACTCGGGGATTCGTGAAGGCTCCGCTTTGCGGATTTCTTCAAGATTTTTTATCGGCTTTCTGTAAGATATTTCTCCCCGGCGATGATGTGTCTTTTTTTTCTGGACTTGAAAATCATCCTTAAGGCGGTCTATCTCTTCAAGGAAGAGCATGACACTCTCGGCGGTCTCAAAGTTTTTTATGCCTTGGATATCGATGTCCGTTTCCGGGCCTGCTTCTTCTGACTGCGATGTGGAAAGCTCAACCGTAGGTTCCTGCTGGTCAAGGAAAAAGTCATTGAGCGATATTTTTTTATCTGGTGCTCCTTTTTCGCGTCTCCCTTCGGACTTTTTGTCTTCCGGCGTGAGGCGCTCTTCTCCCTTTTTTTCTTTTTTTCTCGGGGGTTCCTGGTTTTTGAGATTGTCTGCGGGCGGAGGAGTTTTTTGTTCCTGTTTGGGTGGGGGATTGTTCTCAAAGCTTCCTTCAAACGGCTTTTCGGATGTCGCTTCGCGCAGCTCTTCGTGCGAGTGTATCCGCGAGAGCTTGTCTTTCGCGGTCACAAAAAGAGATTTTATCTCCGCAAAGAACGCTTCCGCCTTCGCTTCGATCTCCGCAATGCGCATTTCAAATTCCTTTTGCTGGTCATCATGGCCGATGCCATGGTCCACCGTTTCTTTTAGCTTGTCCAGCTCATCGAGCAATTCTGCTGTTTCTTTTGTGTACGCATGATGTTTCAGCGTATCTATAAAGAGGTCGACCACATGGTTTATCTGCTTTCGCTGGTCTTTTGTTTCTACTCGGTGAGTGATGTACCCGTACATGAAAAGAAAATCATCCCACGCTATCTCAGTCCGGCCTTCAAAGAGGGCGTGCGCACGCAAGAGCTTATGGAGCTTTACAATCGCCGCACGGTCAGTTAACACCGCATCTTCCTCGTGGAATCCCTGGGTCTCGATAACGATGTCGAGGAGAGAGACAAGCGCCCAGGTCATAACAAGCGGAACCCGGATCTTCGGGCTGCTCCCGCCTATATATTCGTATGCCTTGTCCAGATCCTCCTTGCTTACTTTTGCTTTTGGAGCTGCGTCCAGAAGGTTTTCCGGCCAAGTACGCGACCGTCTCATTGCTTCACGGAGGTTTTTAAACCTCTTTTTGAATATGAGGTTTCTGCAAAACACGCCAAGCGAGAATCTGTCGATAACCTGTTCTTCAAGCAGTTTGGATGATCTGCTTTTCGGATTTGCGGCAGCAATGAGCTGGCGCATGGAAGAGGGGGTCCATTCCTCTTTCTTGGTTGACGGATTGAAATATTCGTATCTTCCTTCGTTTAAAATAGGAAGAAGAACATTCATAATCTCGTCGGGTGCGCGCGTAATCTCATCAAAGAAACCCGTATCACACCGGAGAAAACAGCCTGGCTCAAAACTCTCAAATATCTTCTCTTCTTCTTTTCCGTGGCCGAGGTCGGTTTTTTCGCGGACAAGAACGGCGGGTCCTATGATTTGATTTATGGTCATCTCATTTGTTCCCTGTACATGGTGAAGGCGCAAGCTTGTTGCATGCGCTATCAGTTCGCTTGATAGTGTTTTAGCAGTTCCTGTCGGTCCGATGATAAGCATGCTTTCCTTGGCAAGAAAACTTATCGGGAGGAATTTTTTCAATCCCTCCTGTCCTTCGATAAATTTATCCAGAGCATCATAAAGAAATTTTCCTATCTCTGTTACTTTCATGATGTCCTCCCTGTATCCGTGTTGGTTGTATTTTTAATGTTCAGTACTTGCCTTTTACAGAAAAAGGCAAGTTGGGTACCGATCCGATTCTTCCAGAGGAGGGGAGTGCATACACTTCTCCCGTCCTACGTAGGGATAGAATGGGTCAGGTAGTGCCTAACTTGCCCTTTCCTTTCTGATAGGTATTGCCTATGTAATTTGGCTTTATTGTACTAAATCTCAATAGATTGTCAATCCCGCTAAAAATCGCGTTTGCCATAGGATTAGTCACTAGGGGGGTATTTGTATAAAAAAAAAGAGGGGCGTAACCGCTTTGTAAGCGTTGCCCCTCATTGATTTGTAGCGTCCCCCGGACGCTTTTGTGATTACTGCACCGTCTTACAGACGCGTGCCTCAAGTCTCAAATATAACAAACATGTAAGCATGTGTCAATTAAGAAAAATAAAAAAGGCGCTCTTACTGCTTACCATAAGCAGGGCGCCTTTTGCACAAGCCGGCTGTAGATTGCCTTTATTGCGAATCTAACCATATCGTAACATGCTGCAAAGCAAAAAACAAAAATCCCGCGTGCGCGGGATTTTTGTAATATGCATTTTCTTTTGTTCCGTCCGGTCGCGATTTGAGGCTCCGCGACCAACACCTATTACTCCCAGAGGAAGTATCGCCTAACTGTTCCGATTCTTCTTTGATGAAATCAAATGAATATCGGAAATAGTTTAGATAATGATCCACGACCAGCTTCCGCTAGCCGTGCCTTGTTACGACTTCGTCCCTGTTATCGAATTCACCTTCGGCCGCGACGAGCGCGAACTTCGGGTGCTCCCGACTTCCTTGACGTGACGGGCGGTGAGTACAAGACTCGAGAACGTATTCACCGCAGCGTGCTGATCTGCGATTACTAGCGATTCCAGCTTCATGAGGTCAAGTTGCAGACCTCAATCCGAACTAAGGCACACTTTGGCGGGATTTGCTCCGGGTTACCCCTTCGCGGCCCTTTGTGCGTGCCATTGTAGCATGTGTGTAGCCCAGGGCGTCGAGGGCCATGCTGATTTGGCGTCATCCCCACCTTCCTCCCCTCACCAAACGCGCTTACGCGCTTATATTTAAATATAAAAAAGTTTAAATATTTAACTATTGCTCGTTTGCCATTTGCAAACGCGCTTGGTGAGGGGCAGTCTCGTCTGACATGTATAACAGACAATGGGGGTTGCGTTCGTTGACCCACTTAAGGGAACAGTTCAAACCACGAACTGACGACAACCATGCAGCACCTGTCCTAGTGTCCTTGTGAGACATCATCCCTTTCGGGGTGACTTCACTAGAATTTCTAGCCCTGGTAAGGTTTTTCGCTTGTCATCGAATTAAACCACATGCTCCACCGCTTGTGCGAGTCCCCGTCTATTCCTTTGAGTTTTAATCTTGCGATCGTAATTCCCAGGCGGATAACTTAACGCGTTAGCTACGCCACTGGAAGGGTCGATACTTCCAATAGCTAGTTATCATCGTTTAGGGTGTGGACTACAAGGGTATCTAATCCTTTTCGATACCCACACTTTCGTTCCTCAGGGTCAGGAATGCGCCAGCTGATTGCCTTCGCATTTGGTGTTCCCCACGATATCAACGGATTTCACCCCTACACCGTGAGTTCCATCAGCCTCTCACATCCTCTAGTTATACCGTTTCCCATGCATTTCTTCGGTTAAGCCGAAGGCTTTAACACAGGACTAATATAACCCCCTACGAACCCTTTACGCCCAGTGATTCCGGATAACGCTTGGGCCCCTCGTATTACCGCGGCTGCTGGCACGAGGTTAGCAAGCCCTTATTCATGGAGTAACGTCAAAGTTCCTCCTCCATAAAAGCAGTTTACAGCCCGAAGGCCTTCATCCTGCACGCGGCGTCGCTGCATCACGCTTTCGCGCATTGTGCAATATTCTCGACTGCAGCCACCCGTAGGTGTATGGGCCGTGTCTCAGTCCCATTGGTGGGGGCCATGCTCTCACACCCCCTAGCCGTCATAGCCTTGGTGAGCCGTTACCTCACCAACTAGCTGATAGCCCGCAGGCCTTTCCCGAAGCAGTATGGCTTGCGCCACACCTTTACTCTTGCGAGAACTATTAGGTATTATCTAATCTTTCGACTAGTTATGCCTAACTTCGGGGGAAGTACCTACGTGTTACTACCCCGTTTGCCGTGGGTCTAAACCCACACGACTTGCATGCCTTATCCACGCCGCCAGCGTTCATCCTGAGCTAGGATCAAACTCTTAAAAAGAATTGCATACGAATATGCAATTCGGATAGAACGGAACAAAAGAAAATGCGTATTTCTTCTTTTGCTCTGGTATTCGGTTGTTAATGTATCCGGGCAAGTATGCCCGCTGCTGTTTGGAAAACAAAAACTGCCTTTTCAGACAGCAGCGGATTTACTTGTTAACTGCGTATTCAAAAATTATATACTACTATGCTATTCCATACTAGTCTCCATTATAATCGTTTATTTGTAGCGGTCAAGGGGGCTATATTCTGTATTCTGCAAATCCTGGAAGGGGACTTGTGTAAAGCTTATTGGGCCTTCTCCTATATGCCAGGACCTCTACCCGCAACGACTTTTTATACATTCATAGTAATACAGGATTGCTGGTGGCGTTTACAATAACAAAACCCGCCGTACGGCGGGTTTTGTGGGTGATTACGCTCATATATAAGCGTTGTTATTGAATAACATTTGGGTCGCATCCGGTTAGGCTTGAGAATGACGAACTAAAGTCATTTCTTGATCCGCCGTTGTAGAACCATGTGTTGCTATTCGTATCCCATGTGTTTGAGCTGATATTGTTTGTGCCGCATGTGGAAGTGCTGTCAGACAAATAGATTGGCCATACGGTTGTATTTGAATTGAATTGGTTTTCGGTAATTTGCGTATCTCGCACCCCCCATAGTCCCATAAATGTGTGTTCCGAGTCGTTTGTGTTTGGCCAATTGTTAAGTGCGAATGTATTATTTCGAATAATATTATTACCGCTGCCGTAGAAGAAGGACATGCCCCATGAGCCGTTCAAAATTGTGTTGTTCTCGAAGATGATATTTCTTATTCCGTTGGAACTGCAGGGCGAGCCACTGCCTCCTGTTAGGCCGTTAAACTGTAATGCGCGACCTCCAAAATTCCGAATCGTATTATTATCAACCTGAGCTCCCACTATGTTATTGCAGGTTGAGTTGCTGAAATAGATTTGTTGCACATTCTTAAGGCTTAGCGGTTGTCCGTTTGTTGGGTTTGTTTTCTCTATGCAATTTGTAGCTACACCCACTGTACAATTCCCACTTTCTGCATATCCATTTACCTCAAGTGTATTACCACGTATTACTATTCCGCTTATGTTAGGATTCAATGGTGAAATTACGATGCCCGAGAAAATATTATTATGGATCTTCGAGTTAAGGATCTGATTATTTGAATTGTGAACCTTAAACCCATCCCAACAATTTGAAATTTCGATGCCGTCCCATACATTGTACTGGCCATTTGCCTCTACTCGCTTTACATCGTTACTGCTTGCCGGGTTGTTGCATGCTATCTTTGGATTTTCTCCTGGGTAATTCCGAATGATTATCTCATTTCCGTTTGTGCAATTTTTATTAAGACTCAAAATAGAGTTAAGCGTGTAAGTTCCATTTCGCACATGTATAAGGTCCCCACAAGACGCTGAAGAATAAGCTGTTCCTATGTTAGTGAAATCTCCACCGCTCGGTGCAACTATTGCATCTGGCGTTGATGCGGATGTTGGGGGTGGCGGAGGTGTTGCGGTGCCAATTGTGATCGATTGTGATAGCTGGTTGTTGTTTTCATTCGACTCAGCAAAACGGTTTACATCATCTACATATGCCATGATGGTGTGTGTTCCACTTGGAATGGTATAACTTCCTCCCTGTGTTCCAATGTTCACAGATGCTCCTGCTGCGAGAGGCCCCAATACGGAACCCCACGTTCGCTGTGTACCATTCACAAAATATCCTACACCGATCGTCGTTCCGGATGAGACCGCTACAGAACCCTGATTCTTTACGGTTGCGGTGAATGAGCCATTTGAGTAGGAAAGCGCTGTGACGATAACATCAGGAAGATTGGATGTCGGAGGTGGTGGAGGTGTTGAAACGGCTGTAATGCTCATTGATGTGAGACGGTCATTAAATGCGTTATCGGTAAATGAATCATCGTCTGTAGTTCGTGTGATTGATGTTCCTGTAAAGTTGTCTCCGTCATAAAGTACCGCCTGATACCCAGAAGGAACTTTTATAGAAGAAATATCGTTATCCGTTACCCCACAGGCTTGGAGTTGAAGGAGGGTATATGTCCCGATGTTAAAACCGACTGAATACCCTTCATAAGAATCATGCTGATAGAGCGTTACTGGTCCCTCGCAGATAATCGTGGGAGAGGACGGAGGTGTTGCGTTTGGAGATGAATTGTATTCTGTCGTAATTTCACTTGCCGAAAGCGCACGGTTCCACATTTTTACGTCATCAATTGAGCCATTCCACGGCTGGAGAACGTTTGCATCTCCTGTGTTTCCTGTGTGGGCTATCGGATTTAATGTCGCAAGCCCCGCATAAGAGCCGCTATTTTTAAGCGTGCCGTTTACGTATACAGCATACGAACCATTGTTCCATGTAAGAGCGACATGATACCAGGTATTTATAGAGAATTGTTGAATATTTGTCGCAAGGTAATGTGTGTTCCCAAGACCAACGGCGAAGAGTCCATTTTCGGTATACATTTGAATTCTATTTGAGAATGACGGAAGGGTGGTTTCTCCAAATATATAATTTGTTGCCGAAAACGCAGACGCTTTTGCCCAGGCGGATACTGTTCCCTGTGACGCAGAAATTTCTTCGGTTCCTATGGTTGCGTATGTATCTATACCGTTGAAGCTAAACGCACCAGGAGTGGGTGCCACATAATCTTTTAAGAAATCTTCAACAACCCAGCCATCTACTCCCGAATCAAAATTGACCTGCCACCAATGGTAATTGCTTGCGTATGTCGGACCCCCGATGATTGTTCCTATAATTCCTGTTGCTTGTGTTCCAGGGGATGTGCATGTTGCCCCGGCGCAACTCCGGACGTTAAGGGGACCCGAAGTCACCTCAACACGATCATTTAGTGAGAATTTTGTTGAAGAGGGAGGCGGAGGTGTTGAAACGGCTGTAATGCTCATTGATGTGAGACGGTCATTAAATGCGTTATCGGTAAATGAATCATCGTCTGTAGTTCGTGTGATTGATGTTCCTGTAAAGTTGTCTCCGTCATAAAGTACCGCCTGATACCCAGAAGGAACTTTTATAGAAGAAATATCGTTATCCGTTACCCCACAGGCTTGGAGTTGAAGGAGGGTATATGTCCCGATGTTAAAACCGACTGAATACCCTTCATAAGAATCATGCTGATAGAGCGTTACTGGTCCCTCGCAGATAATCGTGGGAGAGGACGGAGGTGTTGCGGTGCCAATTGTGATCGATTGTGATAGCTGGTTGTTGTTTTCATTCGACTCAGCAAAACGGTTTACATCATCTACATATGCCATGATGGTGTGTGTTCCACTTGGAATGGTATAACTTCCTCCCTGTGTTCCAATGTTCACAGATGCTCCTGCTGCGAGAGGCCCCAATACGGAACCCCACGTTCGCTGTGTACCATTCACAAAATATCCTACACCGATCGTCGTTCCGGATGAGACCGCTACAGAACCCTGATTCTTTACGGTTGCGGTGAATGAGCCATTTGAGTAGGAAAGCGCTGTGACGATAACATCAGGAAGATTGGATGTCGGAGGTGGTGCAGTATATTTTGCCAAATAATTTTCAACTGCCCATCCGTCTGCTCCAGAATCAAAATTGATCTGCCACCAATAATATCCGCTTGCATATGTTGCTCCTCCAGTCACTGTCCCAAGCGCTCCTGTTGTCTGAGTGCCAAGTGTAGAACACGATGTTCCTGGACAGCTTCGAATATTTAGGGGTCCTGATGTCACTTCTACGCGGTCATTTGCTGAAAATGTTGTTGAAGGCGGTGGAGCAGTTGCGTTTACAGTAACGCTGTCAGCTGCTGATCCACCTGCTCCTGTGCAGGTGAGCGTGAATGTACCTGATGTTGTAAGGTTTTCTATTACTTCAGAGCCAGAAACGCTTTTTGGTCCTGTCCAGGCTCCTGACGCGGTGCAGGAGGTAGCATTTTGAGATGACCAACTAATGGTTGCCGGAGAATTGTGTTCAATGTTCACAGGCCCGTTATTATTGTTTACCTGTATATCTACCGTGGGAGGCGAGATTAATTCGGTAAAACCCGAGGCCACCCATCCGTCCACCCCCGAATCAAAATTGACCTGCCACCATGTGTGTACTCCTACTGATTGAGGCCCGCCAATAACGGTTCCGACCGCACCAGTTAATTGCTGTCCTGTAATTGTGCCATTCGCTGTTGTTCGAACATTCAGTGCGAGTTCGGTATTTCCTGTGTTTACGGTGATCCTGTCATTGATTTGTGAGGGAGTAATTGCATATGCATGCTGTGCAAAAAAAAGCGCATATACAAAAAGACCAAGCGTACTTAAAATAGATGTTTTATATAAAACATTTTTCATGAACATGTAAAGCTAATAATAAAAGCGCATCAGTAAAAAAGATACGACAATACAAAAAATAATATTATGTTTATGGGAAACAACCTTTGTTTTTATTATATAGCACACACCTCACTTTAAAGCCCTAGGCCTGTGCACAAGATTTTCTATGTTATCCAAAAACGGATATAGTGGATATATGACCACATCGTTTTTATTGTTCATTGCTATAACTGCGATTGTTGCGGCGCTGTTAGAAATTCAAATAGAAGGTTCTGCGGGCTGGGCAAAAAATCTTCCTACATGGCGTTCAAATCCCAAGAAATGGCATGGGAAGATGTTTCGCCTATTATTTAACCAAAGTGACGTGACCGGCTATCATATAGCTTTTTGGGCGTTTGTGCTCACTGCGTACCATGGACCGCTCTTTTGGGATGTTGCATGGAGTATTTCTTTAGAGGCAGACATTCTAACCGGCTTTTTGATATTCTGGGTCCTCGAAGATTTTTTGTGGTTTGTTTTCAATCCTCATTACGGTATAAGAAAGTTCAACCCGCGCTATATCCCGTGGCATAAACGCTGGATAGGTCCATTTCCAGTTCAGTATTATACGAGCGCCATTTTGGTAGTTCTCCTCTCTTTTATATAAAGGAGGCTCTATCGGACAGAGCTTAGAGCTGTTTTTGCAATGTCCCACATACGCGGGTCATTTTGTGTTGTTTTAAGCCAATACCACCACTCAACACCCCACAGATAAAAGGTATCAAAGCCGGTATGCGAGGCGTACGAAAGAACAGCTTGGAATTGTTCGGGGTTCATAGATATATATTGTGCTTCTACAGGGAGTTCGTATGTCATTTTTTTGTTCCACGATTCTCCCTGTAGTTCTATAACGAGCATCGGTTTGTTGCCTCCGAATAGGCGCGCGAGTGTTTGTTTCGCGCGATACCAGGATGCAGGGAATGGGTAGGTAATATGCCTTTTGAGACGGTCATCCCATACCGTACGATACATAGTTGAACCAAAGACATCAGCGCGCCGCAATTCTTTCGTCCATAATGAAAATTCCCCTGAACCGCTCAAAAGTATAGGACGGGAATCAAGTCCGCGCACGAGCGCGAGCTCGTTTTCTAGCTCTTCTTCAGTCGTATGTATGCATTCACCAAACGGCAAGAACGGCTCGTTTTCGATTTGCCAAAGAGTGATGGCGGAGGAGTCTTTATAGCGAAGAACTACTTCAGCAATATAGTGCAGAAGTTTTTCGTGCCGGTCTTCGGGAGCAAGCTCCTCTATCCATTCGGGAACGTGGCACTCCGGCCAGCGAGGGAGTTTTTTTCCGATAGCAAGAATGATGCGAGCATTTCGTCTTTCGGCCTCCTGGATTTGCCAATCAAGATTCGAAAAATCAAATACATTTTCTATGGGTTCTACTTCGTTCCAATATGCGGACAGGCGGATATTGCGGGCGCCAAGGTCATCAAGGATGGCGGTGTATGCCTCCTTCCAATCGATGCCGAACCGTTCGGCATAAAACGCAGAAAAGGTGATGCCGTATGCTTTTGTTTTTTTAACGGGGGTAAACGCCGCAAGCACGCTATACACAATGAGCAACAAAAAAAAGAAGAGTCCCACTATTGTAAGTATCTTGTGTGTTTTTATATATCCCATATTATTGGAGAAAGAGGAGCACAAAGCCTGCTGCGATAAAGAATATCCCAGCCAGTTTGCCTAAAAGAGCGCGTGGACTTATGGATTCGCGTAGTATCCGTGGGTAAAATGCGGTGAGGAAAAGCGCTATCAAGAAAATGAAGAAATACTCAACACCCTGCATGGCATTGATCACTGCTACCGGTCCGAGAAAAATGGCAATGTTAAGAAGAATATTTCCGGTTCCGCCAAGCACTTGGTTCGCAAGGAATATCGTTTTTGAGGAGGGGAGGAGTTTGCGTGATGTGTGCAAAATTACTCTTCGCGCGCTTGGCAAAGTAAATATGAAGATTGCGGCGATAACATTCCCTAGGCGCATCCAGATGAACGCGGAGATGAATGTAGAATGATTAAAGACTTCTTCGGTGAGAAAAAAAGAGCATGCAAAAAAGAATGCCGCGAGGATTCCGGGCACAACAACTTTGATGTTTACTTGGTCATGAGTTATCCGGAAAAGCGGGTCAGCGTGGTTTTGTTGGATGGAAAGAAAAAGCCCTCCCGCGATAAAAAGGCCGATTGCAGAGAACTCATAGATGGTAAGGTGGGTTTTTGAGAGAACTGTCGTAAAAAATAATATGAAAAGCGGCGTTGTTGCGCCGATAAGCGGTATCGCGCGCGATGCTTCAGAATGGCGGAGCGTCGTGTATAAAAAATAAATAGCAATAACAAATGAAAACCCTGCGGTAAGCGCAAAAAGGAGGAGAGGACCGTCAAGAATAGTGAATCCGAAGGGTACCAGGATAAGGGTAACGATATTCAAAAGACCCACATAAAATGCATATGAGATAGGCTCGGGGACCCTATTTGTGAGGAGTTTTTTGTCTACTATAGCTACAAGTGCCAGAAAAAAATACGCGCTGACCGCGATTGGTATCCAGAGCATATATATTAGTATACCCTGCAGATTCGCGGGGGTAAACGAGGTCCTGTGCTAAACGGCTCACACGGGGGTGTGAGCCGTTTACTTTCCCTTAATGTGGGTAAAAAAATCCCGCAGGGTGGTGTGCCTTGCGGGATTTAGGTTTTCTCTTATTCCTTTATCGTGTGTGTTTCTATAACGCCTGCCGAATCCACAATAAATATATGGAATGGAGGAACCACTGTAGTGACGCGCGCAGATGCGGCACGCAACCCGAGCAGTATCCGTTCCGCTGGTCCAAGTGAGGCTATATAGTTTGTGGTTTCAAGCGAGCCGAGACAGTATGCAGCCCCCGAACCAATCGCGGCGTAACCTGGCTGTTCAGTGACGCTGAACGCGACTCCGATACGGAACAGTTTTCCTTTGTAGGCAACAAGAATGAGTCCGCTCTGTCTTACCGTTCCGTCTGCTTCGATGATTAATTCATTGTTTTCTCGTAATGTTTTCTTGATGGCTTCCGTGAGTGTTATGGTTATATATTGATGCGTACTTTGTTTGGGGTCGTGTTTTGGGATAGGCATATATTCTATGAGCTGTCCCTTCCTTGCTGAGCCGGATGAACCGATAATGAGAGGTTCTTGCCCTTCTTCGCCATTTTTTAAAACAAATATTTTTTGATTTTTGTGACGGATGATCGCAGTGCCTGCGGTGAGGGCATCATCTGCGCCCATATACATAGTTCCGTTTTCACCAATAATGCCTATAATGGCGGTGGCGTTGCTTTTACTCGCAAAACACAGCGAAAAGAATAAGAGGAAAGCGAGAGAAAGCAATTTTTTCATTCTCATCACCTCCTTGTTTGGGTTGTTAATATTTGTAAGAGATTTTATCCCATTTTTTATCTCTTGTCAATGTTTGTGGGGCGTTTTATGTGCCTTTTTCTCCATTCGTGTATCTTTTTATGGTCACCCGAAAGGAGTATATTCGGAACTTGATACGGCTTTTTTTTGAATATAAATGCTTCGGGGCGGGTATAAGCGGGGATGCCGATGCCGCCTCGCGTTTCTTCTATTGATTCGTTTTTCCCAAGTACGCCGGGAATGTGACGGCTTATAGCGTCTATCAGTATAAGAGCGGGCAATTCACCGCCGGTAAGCACATATGGCCCGGCTGATATTTCTTGCACCGTGTAGTATGTACGAAGTGCTTTTTTTGCGCGCTCATCAATGCCTTCGTAACGGCCCGCGATAATAATGAGTTGTTTTTGTTTTGAGAGTTTTTTCGCGAGTTCCGCGTTAAATTGCTTCCCCGTAGCTGAGGTAAAAATAACAAGAGGCTTTTTATTTTTTTGCGCGGCTTTTATGACTGCTTTGAGTATCGGTTCCGCTTTGAGTACCATGCCGGGACCGCCTCCGTATGCCTTGTCGTCTACTTTTTTGTGTGTATCTTTTGTAAAATCGCGCAGGTCATGCAGGCGAATGTCCACAAGCTTCTTTTTTTGCGCGCGCTTCAATATAGACTCGTGTATGTACGGATCAAATAGTCTTGGAAAGATGGTGATGATATCGAATCGCATATGTTTAGTATATTGCATCTATAAACAAAAATCCCTTGCGTGGTGCGAGGGATTTTTGTTTTTTTGATTACTTTAGAAAAGTAATAGGTTGTTCTAAGACGCTTTCAAAGGGTGTTTGGACAAGTTAGAGCTTCAAGTCGTCCATTACTTCGTCCATGGATGTTTCTCGGGTTGCTCGAGGACCCTTTCCTCCTTCCGGCTCGGCAATCTTGAGGTTTACGCGGGCATTATTTTTAAGGCCCACGATTCGCAAGAGTGTCCGGATAGACTTTGCTGTGTTTCCTTGGCGGCCAAGGATTTTACCCATGTCCGCAGCATTGATGTGAAGGGTTAAAAGAACTCCCATTTCATCAACCTTGCGCTCAACTTTGACATCCGAAGGATTGTCAACAAGCGACTTTACAACAAATTCGAGAAAATCCTGATCTAAGTTCTTAGCCATATAATCGTAAGGATTAATTGCTTATTGGAATTTTCATTCAATGCAGTAGTTCGACCATACTACCATGTTCGCCATTATAGCAAAGAAAGGCTTTAAAGTCAACCCCACACATAAGTGCTTATGCGCAGAGTTGGGGGTGTTGTTGATGCGGGAGCTTTAATATATGCTTGTGATGAAGGACATTCACAAGGAGTGCTGAATGAGCATGGATATTTTACTACAGAGGGCGCTGTTTCTTTTATTATGCATATCCGTTTTTGCGTATCTCCTGTTCTCTTATGGCACGGCGTACGCGGCGGATGTTTCTGAGGGTTCTTCGCGCGACAGCGTATTGGAAGAATTAAAAGCGTTTGAGCGCAAGATAGGCTTTCGCAAAAGCGGAAGAAATTTCCAAAATAATAGCTCTCAAGACGCATATTACTTATGCTACGCTACGGGAAAATTTTCTCTGCCGCGGACCTATTTTGGGATGAGTTTTATGAGAGGAACAGAAAAGGGATGCGGTTTTGATGTTTCGGAAAACGATATTTTTGTATATCGGGTAGAAGCAATCGCGCGCAACAACACACCGGTCACGAGGTCGCTTCTTGAAAGTACCCTTGAGCGGTTCATATTTGTCGTGTTCCACGAGGACTATCACGAAGAGATTCCCGAAGAGGCAAGAAAAAAGCCTGATATAGATGAAGCCGCCGCAACCATGATGGCCATGGCTATGGCTATAGACTTTGCCCGGGAAACATACGGAGAAGATTCACGAATATACCAGGACTTGCTACTTGAGCCCACACTCTTTTTGCAAAAAGCACTTATCGTTAATAAGTACTATGAAAAGCTGGATTTACTGTATAAAGAATACCGCTATTCTGCCATTACTGAGGAAGAGGCAACTACCCGCAAAGCAGGATTTTTTTATCTTCTGCGTAATGAGTGTTCATCTATCACTCCTCCGCCAAAAACATTCAATCAATGCCCCAATGTGTTTAATAACGCGGGATTAGTATTAGATACCGCATATACTCGCTATTTTCCGCAGATGTATCAGGCGTGGTTACGCCACGACAGGAACGCAAAAAAGTTATTTGAAGCGTTCCAAAAATATTTGCCGGATATGCAAGGCGTGCTACAAGATTGAACAAAATCCCCCTCCTTCTAGGTGAGGGGATTATTTTTAATAGGCATCGTCTGGTGTCGGTCTGCATTTTTTGCATGAGTGGTAGTCCTGCGCAATTGTTTCTTCATAGGTATGCAAAAACACGCGATTCTTTTTAAGCATTCGCATGCCCGATTCGCAGTCCATTCTCCCGAATATTTTTCTGGGAGCCCATCCCGCGTATTTCCCCGGCGTAGTACTTTCTATAAATTTACCGTTTTTGAGTATCTTATATCTTTTCTTTTTCTTCACTGGATTTTCCCGCATCAGTATTTCTATTGAAAAAATAAAAGAACGACACTATTATATACTGTATATTCTTTTGGGCGCGTAGTTCAGTGGTAGAACGCTGTCCTGATAAGACAGAGGTGGAAGGTTCGATTCCTTCCGCGCCCACCAACACAAAACTTTTAGGTTTTTGAGAGCCAGGTCGTGGACGGCTAGAACAGCCGTCCACTGATTTTGCAGGGCATTCGCGCCGCTTCCGAAGTCGCTGGAGTTTCGTTTGTATGGTGTGGATTTTGTTTCCAGCTTCCTGAATTTTATTTTCCGGGTCAATTATTGCGTTGTGCGGAAAGAAGCTGGCGATGTAATACTCACGTTTTTTGATGAATCAAATACCACCACCAAATAGAAGTATGTTGTATTCGGTGTGAGATTATTGATGTTTACTGTGTGAGTGACGCGAGCAAGACCATCGTACTGAGCTAGAGTCCCACTTACTACAGGCTCGCCTGAGAATACACCCGTTGAATCAAATGTATTGCTTATGTTGATTGGCGATGTGCTGTAGTAGACTTTTCCCATGGAGGCTTCGCTTGCAGTCCAGGTTATGGATGAACCATTGTTGTCGGTGTTTACATCCACACTCCTGATTGTGGGAGCATGCACATCTCCACTAGGATTAGGATTTCCGCTATTCGCTAGCTTTGTATTAATGGCAGCTTGCGTCAACGGTCCAACGCGGCCGTACCCAGTTGTTGCTGGTGTGCCTTGGGAAATAATTCCCTGTGCTGTCTGGAATCTCTCTACCGCAGCTTTGGTAAGCTGACCGAAATATCCAGTGACCAGCCCTTCGGGATAGATGCTCGCATTTGTCGCGAGGTATGTCTGAAGTTCAGTAACTTCTGGGCCGTGATCGCCCATATCTAACTGACTTGTTATCGCGGCGGAGGTATTTTGAATTCCGATAAACATGACGGCAAATATTGCCATTACAGTTACACTAGAGAGGAGGCCGAAGCGCGACATATTTTTTTCTAGATTCATTGTTTTGTTCATATGCTTATTGTTTATACTAATTTCAGAGATTATTGAGGCGTTTTACACAATCGACCTTTATGTTTAATCTCTACATGTATAATGCCGATCCGAGCACCGTCCTATTACAGCCATCATTACAACTACCTTTCTATCGGTCTTGAGACTTATTTTTGAGTTCGTTGACCTCTTTCTCAAGTTTTTTGATATGGATTTCCAAATTCTCAATGCGTTCCCCGGTTTTTATCTCAAACTGTTTTGTGTGGTGGGCAAGCATTTCAGCAACGCCCATCATTTCTGTGACATCTTCCATGGCAAGAAGTATGATTTGCGGAAAAGAGGCGTCCTCTTTCACATGAATTTGGCGGGCGTTTAAAATCATGGTCTTGTGACCGATCGAAGGAAACTCATGAGTAACTTCAAATCCCTTGAAAAATGTATTTTTGGGTAGAATATCTTCGAGTAGTTTCCGTAAAGCAGGAATATTCCACTGTCCGTTTCCCAGCTCATACACATTTTTTTGTTCAGTGTCTTTTGGATCAACCTGAAACACTCGATAGAAAGACTCGTTAGCAGACATCACGCGAAAATTTTTATCTAAAATCAGGACTGGCTCGCGCACAACATCGACCACGGTCTTAATGTATGTCCAGCTCTTTTCCCAAAAATGACTTACGAAGTCAACTCCGATTTTGGCATGTGCTTGTTCTGCGGTTTTTTTATTTTTTCCCATACAGCAGATGCCGCCAGAAAGCCGATGTTGTTACAAAGGCTCGCTATAAAGATGTATGCGTGCTACACTCAATGCCAGAGTGTATCTTCATTGACTAGGTATTGCTGTAATGCTTCTGTGATAGGTAGAAATCCACACAAGACGATATCTGCGCTTGATTTACCGATATTCTTAAGTATTATCGAGTCTCTGTAATAGTTCTGTAATGGAATGACCTTATACTCGGCTTAACTTGTATGATGACCCCGAAGCAAAAAATTGAACGAGGAGGAGTCTTGACTGCAGCACACCACGACTATGAGCGAGGCATGAATTCATATGCCTTTTTTAAGACACATAACCATGCGACTGGTCAAGATTTGGTCCAGAACACCTTTACAAAAACCTGGGCGTATCTCGTCAAAGGCGGGAAGGTTGATTTGATGAAGCCATTTTTATATCACATCCTGAACCAGCTCATTATAGATGAATATCGTAAGCGCAAAACATCCTCACTCGATGCTCTCCTCGAAAAAGGGTTTGAGCCCAGTTTTAACCATTTTGAACGCATTTTTAATTTTTTTGACGGCAAAGCAGTATTGCTCCTCATTCAATACCTTCCTACAAAGTACGAGAAAGTGATGCGTATGCGATATGCGCAAGATCTTTCCCTTAAAGAAATATCTCTAATCACTGGACAGTCAAGAAACGCTGTTGCCGTGCAAGTGCATCGAGGGCTTATAAAACTAAAAAAATTGTATAACCGTACCTAAGAGATGTTAATGTGGTTGTATAAATATACCTTTAATCTCTATATTTATAAAATATCTTGTTCTCAAGCCGGAGATCTATGTATTCCAGGCCCGCGAGATCTTGTTTCAGTAGGCCGTCGTATGCCGAAATAAAATTCTGTATGGCGATGCCGGTGTCTGTTTTTGAGTCAAAAATAATGCTCCAGCCGTCTTTCGTAACTGCTTCGTATTTTGCAATAAGGTCGTCTGACCCTGAAAGCGTTAGCGTTTCGAAAGAGGCCCCCGATACTGTTTCTATGCGCTCCAGGAGCGTTTGGATGCTCTGCAATTTTTCCGGCGCGATAATGTATGCCCCCACATCATAGTTAGTGTCGCGCATGTCTTCTATCGCGAAGAAAAGGGAGCCCGAAATGCGTGATGATTTTCCGAATACAAATCCTCCTTTATCAAGGTAGAAGCATGACGATGCTTTACAAAGCGTTGCCCAAATGGATCGCTCTGCAAATGATATGGCAACAGCATGAGGTGGGCGCTTTTTTATTGTTAAGGATTCTATTTTCGGGAACTCCTGCATAAGCGTTTGTTCCAGACGGGGGACGGTGAGGAGAAAAACAAAAAAATTCTTGTGGGGAAGAATGCCCCAGGTTTTTTCTTGAAGGTGCGCGCGTATGGCATGCTGGATATTTTCTTCTGGGAGTGTCCGTACGCCTTCAGTGGAAATATCGGCTATGGAGAAATAGGGGATATGGAAAAATCCCACGATTAGCGCTCCAAACACAAATATCCCGCCGCTTACGAATACGAGACGTCCAAAAAATCTATTTCGTTTCAGGCGCCGTGACCGGCGGAGGGGGTCTTTTCTCATACACGCGGGCCTTTTGTAAGCGATTATGGACGGATTGTATCCTTCCCTATATATTCTTGAAGCACCGAGGGGATGCGGACGCTCCCATCTTTTTGCTGATAGTTTTCAAGTATCGAGATGAGAATGCGCGGTGTTGCGATAGCGGTGTTGTTAAGCGAGTGGCAAAACCGAGTCTCGCCGTTCTTATCACGATAGCGGATATTCAGCCGCCGCGTCTGGAAGTCATGATAATACGAAGACGAATGCGATTCGCGGTAGCGTTTTTCGGATGGTATCCATACCTCAAGATCGTAAGTTTTCACATGCGCACGGCCTAATTGGCCTGCGACAACCGTGACAACGCGGTACGGCAGTTCAAGCGTTTGCAGCACTTCTTCTGCATTTTTGGTGAGCTCTTCGTGAAGTTCTACGGATTGTTCATGGTTGTTTGGCGCAAAAATCAGTTGTTCTGCTTTAAAAAATTCATGCAGGCGGTAGATGCCTTTTGTATCCTTCCCGTGCGAACCCGCCTCGCGCCGATAACAGGGAGAGAATGCAATGAATTTTTTCGGTAATATGTTTTCTTCAAGTATTTCATCGCGATAATATCCCATAAGCGGGACCTCTGCGGTTGCTGCAAGGTACAAGTTATCATCGGCAAGCTTGTAAACATCCTCCCGCGCTTGCGGAAAATGCCCGGTACCAATGAGATTTTCTTCGCGTACGAGGGCGGGGGTGAATATGGGCTCGTATCCCTTTTTTGTCATGTGCGCCATCGTAAATTGCCAAAGTGCAAGCGACAGCAGACTTGCCTCGTTCTTTAAAAAATATCCTCGGAAGCCCGACACTTTCGTGCCACGCTCAAGATCAGCGAGGTTAAGTGATTCCAGGAGGTCAACATGTGTTTTTGGGGTAAAATCAAATGGTTTTGGTTCGGTGCTTTTGCGTACTTCTGTATTTTCTTCGTCAGTTGCGCCTTCGGGTACGGAGAGATCGGGAATATTTGGAACATCGTACATCAGTTTTTCCCATTCGGGCGCTATTTTTTTAAGTTCAGTTTCTTTTTTTGTAAGTTTTTCTTTTATCTCGCGGAGGTCCTCAATTGCCGCTTTCTTTTTTGTTTCGTCATCAATGTGCGCTACGGTGTCGGATGCTTTGTTCTGGAGTGAGCGGAGTTTTTCCACTTCGGTTAGCGATTCGCGCCGTTTTTTATCCAGGTCAATGAGTTTGGACACATTAAAATCTACACGCTTTTTGCGCGCAGCTTCTTTTATGATATCGGGGTTTTCTCGTATAAATTTGATGTCCAGCATAGGTTCAGTATATACTACTGTATGTAAAATTTCTACGCAAAATAGGAGGTCGCTTATGGACATCCATGCGCATGTAAAAGACTTGGAAGATATAGAACGCGCGCAAACATTCAGCGATCTTGCAGATGTTGCGCTCCGCGTGCTCCGGCAGATGCCCCGGCCAATTAGCATGGTGTGTGGTCCGATATCGACGGGCGGTTCGGGTTCAGTAGAAAAGAATCTCGAACGGTTTCATGCGGTGATAGACGCGCTTCGTGACGAAAGAGTAAGGATATTCAGCCAGATGTTTTTTGAAAATAAATTATTCAAAATGAAGACCTGGCCGTCGTATAAAGGCGGGATACAGCTGCTCGAAGAGTTTTATCGGCCCATATTTGAGTCAGGGTTTATATACCGGATGTATTTTATGCCGAATTGGCAGACATCAATGGGTGCCACCTGGGAGCGCGGAGAGGCGCAGCGGCTCGGGATACGGGCAGAATATGTAAACGACATCGTCATTCTGAATTATATCCAATAACCTTCTCTTTTGGGGGAAGGTTTTTTCTTTGGCGCGCAAATTCTCTATAATGAAAAATATGAGATATGTGTATGGCATCTGTGCCGGGTGTTTGTGCGCCGTGATTGCGTATGCGCAATTTTCGGTGTTACCATCTGCGGGGATGACCGCAAAAAACCCGCTCTATATATTTGAGCGGATGGGGGAATCAATAGGAACGATTTTTACATTTGGGAGAGAAGCAAAAATAACACGCTTTATTATTCTTGCCGAAGAACGGTTGAGCGAAGCGTCAGTACTTGCCGGCGAACGCCATCAAAAAACAGAAGACACAATAGCAGCGTTTGATTCTTATGTACAAAAAGCGGAAACAGAAGTTGACCGCGAGCATACTGCGATGGCGCGTGTTGCGCTTCTCGAATCTGTAGCAAAGCATTTTGTCGTGTTCGAGGAGGTACTCGATACGGTTTCCGAAGAGATGCGCGTTTCTATTGAGATGTCTTTTGAAGAGGATCGGAAACGCCAAAAGCGTTTGTTGTTTGAAACCGCAGATGCCGACGCGCTTATAGCATCGGAGCTGGGTTTTGCGTCTATCCGGGAACGGCTTGCAAGACTAAAAATAGAAGTAGAACGCGGCCGTCAATATGAAACCGCGATTATCACCGGGCATATAAAAGACCTGTTTGCTGTGCTTGCGTCTGCCGCACTGCATGAGGAATCGCCTTCAAAAGAATTTTTAGTTCTCTTATCTAATGACATTACCCGAGCACTTGAGTCATTTGACGAGATTCAGCGCTCACCGAAGTATCCGTCGGGTGAAGTCGGGGGGACTATACATGCATTAAAGGAGCAGCTGATAGGCGTCCAGATATCGCTATCACGCAACATGATACCGATTGATCCGGAGTTTGTTCTTGATGTACTGTTTGCGGGAGCGGAGAGCAGGATTGCCGCATTTGATCGGCTAGGGGAAGGACAGGAAGAGATTGCCCGCATGATGCTTTCTGAATATGAAGAGTATCTTGTGTTTGCTGACGAAGTAGAGACACGCACGGGGCGCTTTATTCTGGATCGCGAACAAAATATTACTATTGCTAACGAAATACAGCAGAGAATATCAGCATTTAACGCACAGATTGCTGTAAAGCGCGGAGTATTTCCGGGTGATATAGAAAGTAATATAGACAGAATTATTTCCCGATAAAAAATCCCGCAGTATATACGGGATGTTATTGCGCGTTTGATGTTTTAATACGCTCGTATATGTCGGAGGGCAGTTCTTCCATTTTCAGTACAAAGTCCTCAAAGAGCGGAAAATGTTCGGCAGCATGCGAGAGAGCTGCGGTTTTTGCTTGTTGTTCTGATGTTGCGTATAAAAGCAAGGCAGAGAGGTGATATTTTGTTTCTGCTGTTTGCGGGAGCATAAGCACCAATCCAGCAGAAAATATCCGCGCATACTTTAACTCTGCGAGTGTGTTTTGTATGTCCGGATAAGAAAACTGCGACGATGCTTTTGTAACGGTCCAGGCGACCGGAGAAAACAATGTTCCTATGTATTGATCTATAATATCATCTGATTCTTCGGGCGAAGAAGATGTAAATGTCAGCACTTGCAGAGTGACATTTAAAGAATCGTCATCTTTGTCGATAGGCACTGCAAGAATAGCCGCGATGGACAGGCGCTCGCTCATAGTATGTGCACCTCCTTTTCTGTATATATGACAAAGAACGTCTGCTTTTACCGTTCCCGTACCGGATAGAGCTCAGGGTCGATAGTCCGGGTAAAACAAGTATATCCTACCCCATGATCCCAATTATCAAAAGAGCTTATGTAGCGAGATGATACTTTGCTTGAAACCATATTTTCAATCTTAAAGTCTGCGCAGAGCATAAAAGAGAGTTCGTCTGCCTTTTGGTATTCGTACGCTTCACCGCTTTCCGGATCATGCGGGGGAACGAATCCCGAAATATCGTCCCGGAGCAAAGCAAGAGTTTCGGGCAGCACACCCTTTTGCTGGTAGTAAAATACGATTTGGGATTGGAGCGTTTGGAGATTCCAGATACGTTCTTGGTCTAGCTGAACTACGCGCTGGGTAGCAGGCGAGCCTACGATGAAAAATCCGAACGCAACCGAACAGATCACGGAAATCGATACCGCCCACACAAATACGCGTTCCCGTTTGGAGAGGGCAGATTTTTCTTTCCGTAGCTGGCGTAGATAATATCCAAAGATAACGCCGGTAACAATGAGCACAATGAGATTTTTTAAAAGAAAGCGGCTGGTTAATTCTCCCGCAAGAAAACTTTGGATGAGTGTTACTAGGTCAACGATAATAACAATTGCGGCGACAAATAAAGTAAACGATAAAAGCCATTTACGAAGGCGCGATTTTGATTTTTCGGCATGCGCTTTAAATTCGTTCTGCAAAAGATGAGAAAGAAAAAGAAAAACAGGGAAGACGATAATGAGCGTTGCCATAGCACTCCGTGCGGCCCCCGGCAGAGCGCCTGCGTAATCAAGCACATCCGGAAAATAATAATTGATGTATTGGAACCATAGCGCAATAAAACTTATAACGCTCGCGTAGAGTGTTCCTATCATTAAGAGATGCACAAAGACATCTTTTGGCGATGTGCGAGATTTACTAAGCATATATTGTATGGTATCATATGTGCGGATTTTTAACATAGATGCGGGAGGAAAAGATATGGATATAGCCAACAAGCTTGTGCTTGTATGCAGCTGGACACTATTCGTTCTCTTTGGGGTTGTTTTTTCGGCTTTTGTGCTTTGCTTTCGGGCGATATGGGAGCTTTCGAGTTTGGGTATATGGATATTAAAGCGCTTTGATGCGTGGCACACCGGAGAATTCTGTCCAAAGTGTGGCAAGGAATCATTTTATTGGCGACCGGTTAATTCTTTGATAAATGAGATGCGGGGCACGCAACGATGGATTGGTACATGTTACCGGTATGCCTGCAAGCACGAAGAGATGGAAACGCGAGCACTATAAGGAGAATCGCATGAAAAACGACATACGAGAAAAAGGCTATATTGTCGGCAAAGACAAAGAAATACCGGGCAGTTTCCCATACACGCGGGGAGTCTATGCCACAATGTACCGCGGCAAGCTCTGGACTATGCGGCAGTTTGCGGGATTCGGCTCTCCAAAAGATACAAACGAACGGTTCCGTCATCTCTTGAAAGAAGGGCAAACGGGACTTTCAACTGCGTTTGATATGCCTACGCTTATGGGCTATGATGCTGACCACGATATGTCGCGGGGCGAAGTTGGCAAGGAGGGCGTTTCGGTCTCTTCTCTTGCGGATGTTGAGGAGCTATTCAACAACATACCGCTCGATCAGGTGACCGTATCAATGACCATTAACGCAACCGCTACTATTGTGTTTGCTATGTATCTTGCGGTTGCTGAAAAACGCGGCATTCCATGGACGGCGCTTGGCGGGACACTCCAAAACGATATGCTAAAGGAATTTATTGCGCAGCGCGAATGGATATGTCCGCCGGCACCTTCAGTAAGACTTGTCGTAGATACGATAGAATTTTGCGCGAAGAATGCTCCGCGGTGGCACCCGGTTTCTATTTCCGGCTACCACATACGCGAAGCGGGATCTACTGCGGCGCAAGAGCTTGCGTTTACGCTTGCTGATGGCATCTGTTATGTGGACGAGTGCATGCATCGCGGCATGCCTGTAGATAGCTTTGCTCCCCAGCTATCATTCTTTTTTGATGTGCATAATAGTTTCTTTGAAGAAATAGCAAAGTTCAGGGCAGCGCGGCGCATGTGGGCCGAAATTATGAAATACCGTTTTGGCGCGAAGCTTCCAAAGTCAATGATGCTCCGGACACACGCACAGACTGCCGGCGTTACGCTTACCGCGCAACAGCCAGTGAATAATGTAGCGCGCGTCGCGCTTCAGGCGCTTGCGGGAGTGCTCGGAGGGACGCAGTCGCTTCATACAAATTCTATGGACGAAACGCTGTCACTTCCTACCCAAGAAGCGGTAACCGTCGCGCTTCGCACCCAGCAGATAATTGCTGAGGAGACAGGCGTACCCAACTTAATAGATCCGCTTGCGGGGAGTTACGCGGTAGAACACATGACCGACCGTATCGCAGAAGAGGCGTATGCATATATCGAAAAGATAGACGAGATGGGCGGGATGATCCGGGCGATAGAGCAGGGATTCCCGCAGAAAGAAATTGCAAACGCAGCGTATGAGTATGAGCGAAAAAAGAATGCGGGTGAAAAAGTTGTCGTTGGGGTGAATAAGTATGTCACCGAAGAAGTCCGTTCTATTCCGTTACACAAAGTGGATGAAAGTATTGAGCGCCAGCAGATGGCGCGGCTTCGTGCAGTAAAAAAGGAGCGGAGCAGTAGGCAGGTAAAGAAAGCTCTCAACGCCATCCAGCGGTCTGCAGAAAAAAAAGAAAACCTTATCCCGTTGATTGTTGACGCTGTGCGTGTCTACGCTACTGTAGGGGAGATTAGTGATGTCTTCCGTAATGCATACGGCGTGTATCACGATCCCGGATATATATAAATGAAAAGCAAAAGAGCTCCGATACATTGGAGCTCTTTTTACGTGGTAAAGATATGACGCATATCATTTCTCCTTCCCGAGTTCTTTTGCCCGTTCCGCTTCCGGCATGCATGCAAGACGCTTTGCATCGTCTTTCGTATGTCCTGCGTTAAGGAATTGAATCATCAGCTCCTGTTCATTCTTTTTCATTCTTGAAAACTCAGCGATCGAACTTAGCCCATGCATTTTTATCAGTGAGTCATACGAAGGGTTTTTGCTTAAAAAATGTTCATACAGCCCCCTGATTTCTTCCGGTGAAAATGTTTCTTTCAGCTTTTTTGTTTCCAAGTCAAAAAGCGGAACTCCGTCTTTAGGAAAATGAGACTCAAATGTCTGAGTTTCTTTCCAGCCTGGATTTGTGATGTGAAGCACTTTTTCGTTTCCGTGTTCGGAGATGGTTATCTCGAAGGGAGGTTTTTTTTCTTCTGCGTCATCTTCTATATAAGCTTGTGGTGTTTCTTTGCTCATATAATTACCTCCTTATTGTAAGCGTTTTAAAGAAGTGAACCTATTTAGAATGGATTATATAATTTTTTAATATCTTTGTCAATCATTTGATGGATGCGGCGTGGTTGATTTTTTCAAAAATAATCTTATTATTTCGCTCCAAAAGAACAAATGCATACACAGATTATTATGTTTGTATTTAAAAAGGCATTTTAAAGCGGGGCTTTTGCCTCGCTTTTTATTTTGAAATGGAGAGTATGCGGATGCTATTCTATAATATGAATCAATGCTGTGAGGAGGTTCTCATGAAAGGAAGAGATTTAGGGGTCCGCGTGAGCGACGCAACCGTGTCACGAGGAGATTTAGAGGAGGGGCAGCTGTATATCTGTCACGAAGAACAGGAGGGCGGGCCCATGCCGTATTTTGAGATTTACGAAGATGGGGTGCTTGTGATGATGGGGTATCCGTTGTTTATCCCGTTTGCGTGATAGCGTGTCTGCACTTTTTTATTTTTCGTAATACATTCGATACAAAGGCCCACGGTGTGGGCTTTTCTTTTGACAGGGCACAGAAAACCGTGCAAAATGATTTCATGCGGGCCCGTAGTTCAGTGGTAAAACGACCGGTTTGCATCCGGTAGGCCGGAGTTCGATTCTCCGCGGGTCCACAACAAAAAACCGAATCGCTTCTTCTAAGAAACGGGGCGGTTTTTTTATTTTGCCGCGGGTGGTAGCTGGATAGGGCATACTGCGCATTGTGGCAAAGCCTTAGTAAACGGCTCACACGGGGTGTGAGCCGTTTACGGCGTGGTACTATGGAATATGTATGATTTCGGAGCGCTTCTTGTGCCTGCGTTTATCGCGGGGCTTGTTACATTTCTTGCGCCTTGTACATTGCCGCTCATTCCGGCGTACATCGGCTTTATAAGCGGGGTGTCTTCGGGTAAGGAGGAGCTCTCGTCAGGTGCGCGGAGAAGAAAAATATTTATAAACAGCATCGCGTATGTCGCTGGCTTTAGTCTTATTTTTATCGCGTTTGGGGTGCTTGTAGGATTTTTAGGATCCGCATTCTTGGGGGCTTCACGTATTTTGCTTTCGCGTATCGGCGGGGCGCTTATTATTGTTTTCGGGTTATTTTTGTTGGGTGCAATCCCATTCCCGCAACTTGCCCAGAAGCATTCGTTTGGCGTAGGAAGATGGTTCCGTCCCGGGAGTCCGTTCAGTTCCTTGCTCGTGGGTAGTGCGTTTGCATTCGGATGGACGCCCTGCGTGGGTCCGGTTCTTGGTTCTATTCTTATTCTTGCAGGAACACAGACAACGGCATTTTCTGGCGGCGTGTTGCTGTTGGTATTTTCGGCAGGGCTTGCGGTGCCGTTTATGATTGTATCTCTTGCATACAGTCGTGCCGCGCGTTGGATAGAGAAATCCCAAAAGATGCTCTTCATTATCTCATGGATTGCAGGGGCATTTCTTGTTCTCATAGGATTTTTGCTTATACTTGATAAATTTGCGCTGTTTATTTCGTGGGGGTACCGTTTGCTTGAGCCGCTTCAATACGAAAAAAGTCTCTTAGATTTTCTCTAGGCCAGCATATCTTGTATAATAGAAAGACTCATTATTTATTAAGTCCATTTTTTATATGTACGACACAATAGTTATCGGCGGAGGTCCCGGAGGGGTTGCGGCAACGGTGTATGCGGCACGCAAAAAATTAAAAACACTCACCATCGCCGAATCATTCGGCGGGCAATCGGCAGTCTCTGCGGAAATTTTTAACTGGATAGGGACTGTAAGCATTCCCGGTTCGGAGCTTGCCTCAAATCTTGAAAAGCACGCGCGTGCTCAGGAGGGCATTGATATCAAAACGGAGCGGGCAGAGAAAGTGGAAGAAATAGAAGGCGGGTTTAAGGTAACGACAGACAAAGGCTCATACGATACGCATACCATTATCGTTACCAGCGGTTCGCGGAGGCGCAAGCTCGGCATTCCCGGGGAAGAAGAATTTAATGGCAAGGGAGTGGCGTATTGTTCCACATGTGATGCGCCGGTATTTGCGGGACAGAAAGTTGCGGTTGTCGGCGGAGGAAATGCGGGACTTGAAGCGGTCCGTGATCTTATTCCGTATGCGTCCGAGATTTATCTTTTAGAATACGCGGACACCATTAAAGGAGACCCCATAACATTTGAAGCAATAAAAAAATCAGACAAATTTAAGGGAGCGATAACAAATGCACAAACACTTGAAGTCATTGGGGATAAATTTGTTACAGGGCTAAAATACAAAGACAAAGTGAGCGGAGAAGAAAAAACACTGGATGTTACCGGTATTTTTGTGGAGATCGGCGCGGTTCCGAACTCGGAGTTTTTGGGAGACTTGGTAGAGAAGAACAAATACGGCGAGATAACCATTGATCACAAAACAGCGGCAACTTCGAAAGACGGCATTTGGGCAGCTGGGGATGTAACGGACGAAATGTATAAGCAAAATAATATTTCTGTGGGGGATGCGGTGAAAGCGGCGCTCTCCGCATATCAATACATACAGCAAAAGGAGAAAGCTCATCGGAATGAGTAATATAAAAATACCGGGCCCTGGCTCGGTATTTTTTATTTGCAAAATGTTCTATATAAAAATCCGTATGTGGTTGAGGTAACAGAAAACATAATCATGGGGTCTCTGTCTCCCGTTTTGTTCGCTTCTTGTAACTTCTTGCTTTGCTGTGCTTTCCATGTCCGGCACATATCAGGAGAGGGCTTGAACGAGCCGGGGGCAAAGCATGCAAGCGTTACAGCATTCGCGCGTACCCGTGTCGCGTAATTAGTTTGAGTGACATCATGTTTCTCTTCCATTTCTGCAGCACGGAGCTGCAGAAAGAAGTCATTCTTGATAAGAGCGCATTCCTGGTCAGTCAGTGTTTTTTGGGGAGCGCATTCATCAAGGTATGCTTCAGCATTTGCGATAAGACGCAAAGAAACTGCTATTGCCCAAAGATCGCGCTTATGGAGAAAAAAGTCTCCTTCCCAAAATTTGTTTATTTCGGCGGTGTCTTTTTTGATTTGCGCTTCAAACGATTCGCATGTCAGGGGCTTTGTGTGTCCCGACTCGAGTTTTGGCGCTTCATGCTTCTGCGCATCAGGCACAGGAACGCCCGGCATTGCGGATACTCCATAGGCTTCTGTGCGGACACATAAAAGAACAACAGCGATACAAGATATAGAGAATAATAAAGAACGAACCACATGCTTCTCCCTGGAATCCCGTTTAAACGAAATTCGGGCAAACAATTCTGTATCCCAGAATCGTTTTAGCCTTTTTTTAATTTTGTATTATCATAGATAATGTACTTGTTTTGTCAAACACATCCTATTATTTATTAAGCTTGTTGTATATATGAATATCGCAATCAATGGATTTGGCCGGATTGGCCGCGTATTTTTCCGTCAGGCATTTGGCCATGACGATTTTAATATTGTTGCAGTGAATGATTTGGGGGATGCAGACAATCTTTTATATCTCTTAAAATACGACTCGGTATATCGGCGGTTTGATAAAGAGGCAAAACGCGAAGGAGACGGGTTCTCTATAGGGGGAAACCATGTCCGCTTTCTGCAGGAAAAAGACCCGTCGCAGCTTCCGTGGAAAGAGATGAGGGTTGATGTTGTGGTGGAGTCAACGGGATTTTTTACTTCATATGAAAAAGCGAAGGCGCATTTAGATGCGGGCGCAAAACGCGTGGTGATATCGGCTCCTGCGAAAGATGACGGCGAAACAAAGACCGCAACACCGAATGTGGGCATTGATTTTTTGAAAGAGGGGCAGATATCTTCAAATGCGTCATGTACAACAAATGCGACCACTCCCGTTATGAGTATTATGATGAAGTCGCTTGGAGTGAAAAAGGCGGTTTTAAGCACCGTGCATGGGTATACCGCAACGCAAGCGCTCGTTGACGGGCCGCAGACAAAAGATTTTACGCGCGGGAGAGCAGCGGCAATGAATATCGTCCCCTCGCACACGGGAGCTGCGAACGCTGTTGAAAAGGCGATACCAGAAACAAAGGGGAAGTTTGACGGCATTTCCATGCGCGTGCCGGTTATTGCGGGGTCTATCATTGACTTTACATTCTTATCCGAAAAAAAGACGACTGTAGGGGAGGTAAACGATATTTTGCGGAAAGCCGCAGGCAGTAAAGAATGGAAAGGAATAATCCATGTCACTGACGAGCCGCTTGTATCGTCGGATGTTCTTGGGCAGCCCTTCGGTTCTATTGTGGAGCCTTCGTTTACGCGCGTTGTTGATGGCGACCTCGTAAAAATACTTTCGTGGTATGACAATGAATGGGGTTATTGCGCGATGCTCATTAAACACATTGAGTCATTGCGGTCATTGCTTTAATATATGAATCACGCTAGAAATAGTGAACACGATTTATATAAAATACATTTTATGGATAATAGCATTACAATTTATGTACATAGGCGTGAAGCGCACTTTGTGTCCGCGTCCTGTTTCTAAACGAGATGAAGATTTTTTTGGCAACAGACCACGCAGGCTTTGCGCTTAAGGAAAAATTAAAAGCGTATCTGCAAGAGGGAGGTCACGATGTTCAGGACATGGGGGCTCACAGTCTCGATGACCAGGACGATTATCCGGATTTCATCCGGCCGCTGGCGGAAGCCATCAGCAAGGACCCGGAAAGCAGGGGAATTATTCTTGGCGGTTCGGGGCAGGGAGAAGCGATGGCCGCTAATCGCGTGGCGGGGGTTCGTGCGGCCGTGTACTATGGAGGGGATAAGGAGATTGTTGTTCTTTCGCGCGAACATAACGACGCAAATATATTGTCGCTTGGCGCGCGGTTTCTTTCAGACGAAGAAGCAAAAAGCATTGTAAAGCTATGGCTTGGAACGGCATTTTCGGGTGAAGTGCGGCATCAAAGAAGAATTGACAAAATAGACAAAAAATAGTATTTTGAGCACAGAAAAAAAGAGGTGTCTTAACAATGACAGACGCAGTCATGAGTGCCTTGGGCGGGGCGCATCCGTTTTTTATCATTGGAGGTCTTATTGTTTTTATATTCGCTGCCGCGGGTATAGGCATAAAACTTGCCAATGCCGTATTTTATCCGAGACGCGATAAAGATAAGCAAGATCAGTGAAAGGGGGCATTGAGCATTACTTTTTCATTTTTTGGAAGATAGATTAAAAATTCATGACCGAGGAGAACAGGGCATGGCGTATATCGGATGGTGTTGGTTTTTTGGATACTGGACACTCGTGTTAGTTAACGAGCATCTTAAGCAGAAGGGCGTATGGAGAAGAAAATAAAAATCACACAGGCGTAGAAAATGCGCCTGTTTTTTTATATACTAAAAGGAATGAATCACGTTAGAAATAGTGAACACGATTTATATAAAATACATTTTATGGATAATAGCATTACAATTTATGTACATAGGCGTGAAGCGCACTTTGTGTCCGCGTCCTGTTTCTAAACGAGATGAATGAAATTATTCCCGCGATCAATGCGGAAACATTTGAAGAGGTTTCTCAAAAAATAAAAAAAGTAGAACCGCACGCACCATGGGTGCATATTGATGTTGCAGACGGTACATTTACACCGAACACCCTGTGGCATGCTGCCTCGGATCTTCAAGGAGTAGAGACCCCGCTTTCTATTGAGGCGCATTTGATGATACGCGACATAGATACGCGCTACGCCGAATGGCTTATACCGCAAGTGAAGCGCCTGATAATCCACCTTGAGGCGGGGCATGATATTGGCTATGTTGTGCAGAACATAAAAGGAGCGGGGAAGGAGGTCGTGCTTGGCATCCTCCCAGAAACGCCATGGGAAAAAACAAGACCGTTTTGGGGTACGATAGATGGCGTTCTTTTGCTTTCTGTGTCGCCGGGGCTGCCGGGGCAGGCCATGGATGAACGCACAGAAGACAAGATACGAGGGTTACACAATGCCTGCCCTGATTGTATACTAGAAGTAGATGGCGGTGTGAACAAAAAAACCGCACCTCTTGTTTTTCGTGCGGGTGCTTCGCGTGTCGCATCAGCCTCCGCTATTTTCGGGGAAAGCAATATTAAAGAAGCGATAGAAACATTACAGCATGCATCTTCATGACGACAAAATAAAATTCTTGGAAGAGAAGGCGAATGAAATACGTGAATCTCTCATCAATGAATTGGTTGAGGCCGGTTCAGGGCACTCCGCGGGTCCTTTAGGCATGGCGGATGTGTTTACGCTTCTTTATTTTCATACATTAAAACACGACCCCGAAAATCCTGGATGGGAGGACCGGGATAGGCTTGTGCTTTCAAACGGGCATATTTGCCCAATTCAATATGCGGCGATGGCTCACGCCGGGTATTTTCCGTTAGAAGAACTAAAAACGCTTCGGAAATTCGGGACGCGTCTTCAGGGGCACCCGCATAGAACCGCCTTGCCCGGGATTGAAACAAGTTCGGGGCCATTGGGTTCGGGACTTTCGCAGGCAGTGGGCATGGCGATTGCGCTTCGGATGGATGGTAAAAAGAACTTTGTGTATTGCCTCATGTCCGATGGAGAACACGATGCCGGGCAAATATGGGAAGCAGCGCTTCTTGCGGGGCGTGAAAAGCTCTGGAATCTCATCGGCATTATCGACCGGAACAATATCCAAATAGACGGCATGACCGAAGATGTTATGCCGCTTGAGCCGCTTCGTGCGAAGTACGGCGCATTTGGGTGGCATGTCATTGACGCAAATGGGCATGATTTTATGGATTTGCACATGGCGATAGAGCAGGCGCAGGTAGTACAGGAAAAGCCGGCGCTCATTATTGCGCACACCGTCCCTGGCAAAGGCGTTTCATATATGGAGCGTGATTACACTTGGCACGGCAAACCACCGACAAAACCTGAGGAGATAAAGAACGCATTACATGACCTCCGTACTCTGGGAGGGAAAATTACATCAGAACATGAGTAATATATGTTGTTGCATAAAAAAATGAACTTGGTGGAACAAGCGCTTGATGTAAAAGCGCTTGAGCAGGCGCCTATCCGGAATGGGTACGGTGAAGGCTTAGTAGAAGCGGGAAAGAAATTTCCGAATGTAGTTGCGTTGTGTGCGGACCTCACTGAATCAACACGGACAGAAGATTTTCGGAAGGCATTCCCGGAACGGTTCTTGCAAATAGGAGTTGCCGAACAGAACCTTGCGTCGGTTGCAGCAGGTATGGCTGCTGCTGGAAAAATTCCCTATATTTCTTCGTACGCAATGTTTTCTCCCGGGAGAAACTGGGAACAGATACGCACCACTATCTGTTATAACGAGCAGCATGTAATCGTCGCCGGGGCGCACGCAGGAGTTTCTGTGGGTCCGGATGGGGCAACACACCAAGCAGTAGAAGACATGGCTATTATGCGTGTCATTCCGAATATGACGGTTCTTGCGCCATGTGATGTACACGAAGCACGCAAAGCGACATTTGCGGCGGCATCTCTTCCGGGGCCGGTCTACATTCGCTTTGCGCGTGAGAAAACTCCGATCTTTACCACTCCAGAAACTCCATTTGAAATAGGGAAGGCAGAAATTTTCTGGGAAGGGAAAGATCCACAAGTTGCTCTTATTGCATGCGGGCCACTTGTGCATAATGCGCTTCTTGCCGCAGGAATGCTTGCTGAAGACGGCATTGATGCTATCGTCGTGGATAACCACACAATAAAGCCGATGGACGAAAAGACCGTCATTGATGTTGCAAAAAAAGCAGGAGCACTCGTTACTATAGAAGAACATCAGATAAATGGTGGCATGGGGTCTGCGGTAGCAGAAATCATAACGCGGAATGTCCCAGTGCCTATTGAATTCGTAGGTGTTCTCAATCGCTTTGGGGAGTCCGGAGAGCCTACAGAGCTTATAGAAAAGCTGGGCATGGGGCCCGCATCCATCGCCGAAGCGGCAAAAAAAGTTATTCAGAGGAAGTGATGTTTCTTTCATTCGCAGTGCGGTATACTAAAGGCATATGGAATTATTTTTGAACTTCGTATTATTTTTTGATCTCATGGGCGTATTTCTCGCGTTCATGGCGATTACCATTGTTGCCCATGCGGCAGGAATAGTGGTGGGGCGGGTAAGAACTGGGCTGTTATCTTTTTTGTGGGGGCTTTCTCTCATTCTTGTGTCCTTCTTGTATGCAATAGTGTATATCTACGAGCCAACGCTGCCGGATCTCCAATCATTTATTCTTGCGCTTGGCATGGTGTTAATTCTGCTTTCTACAAAAAAATTGTTTTCGTTATATCAGCCGGCATAACAATGCTTTGTTGGTAACATTAATATAATTGCCTAACATATGGCTTTTTTTTATGACATTGTAACAATTGGATCAGCAACGCGTGATGCGCTCATGCGCAGCAAGACGTTCCGGGTGCAAAAAAACAAAGGAAAAGGCCTTGAAGAAAACCTAGTGCTCCCGCTGGGTTCAAAAATTACTATTGATGAGATGTTTTTTGGCACCGGAGGAGCGGGCACAAATACCGCAGTTACATTTGCGCGCCAAGGGTTTAAAACCGCAGCTATCGTGAATGTCGGGGATGATGTCCGTGGCCATGAAATAAAAAATGAATTGGTACAGGAAGGAGTTGATGCTCATTTTGTACACACAGATCCCCGTGCGCTTACGGGATATTCGGTCATACTTGAGCCTTCGTCGGGAGAGCGTGTTATTTTGAGACATCGTGGCGCAAATGACAACCTTACAGCGACATTGATACCATTTTCGCGTATCCGTACGCGGTGGCTCTATCTGACATCCCTTTCGGGTAATCTGAGCATTTTGAAGAAAGCGGCTATGCTTAAGAAAAAATATGGCACGCGCATCGCATGGAACCCCGGGGGAGTTGATCTCGCGCTAGGACTCAAAAAACTAAAGCCACATTTACGCATGCTGGATGTGCTTATTGTAAACCAAGAAGAAGCTGCGGGGTTGCTCGGCGTGTCGTATCGGAGCCGCGAAAAAATATTCAGGAAATTTGATGCGGTTGTAGATGGCATTGCGGTTATGACTATGGGTCCGAAGGGCGTTGAGGTATCTGACGGAAAGACGGTATGGCGTGTGGGTACGTATAAGGAAAAAGCGGTCGTTGACAGGACGGGTGCGGGGGATTCATTTGGTTCAGGGTTAGTGGCAGGACTTATGAGAAAATCAAAAAGCGGACACATGACGACAACTGATGCCGCCATTCTTTATGCGCTTCGGCTTGGAAGCGCGAATGCGACCTCTAAGGTAGAATATATCGGTGCAAAAACAGGTCTTCTGACAAAGCGGCAATTTGAAACGCAGAGACGCTGGAAAAATCTTTCTTTTTCGGCAACGAAAATAAAAAAATAATATGGATGCCGCAACCGACATAGCACGCCTTTTAGGCATATCGCCGAATATATTACGGAATATTGATGAGCATATGAGTTCGCGCTACGGCAAAGATGGTGTGCTTGAGCGTATTGCGCGCGAAAATAGAAACTATGTTCAAAACCGTCTCGAAGTACTCGGCATAACGAAGAACCACGCGCACCAGATGCACAAAGCGCTCTTAGGAAAGATAAAACGCGATGACCACGCGCTTTTTGAATATTTCCGCGAACCTGTTTGTGATAGCGAAGAGCGCTGCAGAGAGCTTATGCTTACTGCGCAGGATCTTGCGGATGTTGGGAATGGATTTTTTCTAAAAAAAGAAAAAGCGCGGGAGCTTTTGGAACGGAATCCTCCAAAAAATATCCTCTCCTTTTTTAAGATGAAGAGCGTCTCAGAACTTTTAAACCGTTTCGATTTATTTGAGGTATATAGCGCCCTTCGGTTTGTTGAAGACAGGACTTGGCTTAATACCGTTTTTTTTAAACAGATAGAATATCTTTCTCCGGATGATTTTGAAGAGCGGCCGATAAAAGTGCATGTGCTGCATAAAGAGTGGCTCACAATTGCAGAGGCATTTTTAGAGAAGAAGTTCCATAATGTAAGTCATTTAAAAGAACTTGGGATTATTTTTGTGATTCCTATCCCTATAGATACTGCGGGGGAGACCATGCGCCTGTTCAGCCTGCTTTTGCACTATCTCCACGAGATTACCTTCTACTCAAAATTATTCAGGCTATACGCGCATGAGCCAGATACCTTTGCGAAGCGCCTCGTGTCTTCGTTGCGGGGGGATGTTATGGAGAAGCCGTTCCCTGGGGATGAGCAGGCGTATCGATGGATGATGGTTCAGCGGTATCTTGCGAAAGAAGACGAAAAAGATCCACGCCTTTTTGCAAGTCACGTAAACCCCGAGGCTATTCATTGGACCCGTGCAGAAAATGATATCGCGACATTAGGGAAAAGAGAAAAAAGCCTTGAGCTTGAGTTTTGGCATGGACTTGATTGGGTGGGGGCATTTATTCCGGATGAACTCGGAGGGGAGACATTTACATCGTTTAATTTAGTTGATAATGCCATGTCTTTGGTTTCGGCAAAAACCGTAGTAAAATATACCTACCATCACCGCGAAGCGCTCTGGAATCAAGTGTTCAGCGCGTATACGGGATTTAGCATGATGGAGGAGTTGATTATTAAGAATTTTTCCCAAGGATTTATCGAAACATAACATGAAGCTCGCTGGCTATTTTAAGAAAGCATTGGAGGGAAAGTGGGCGGTCCCTCATTTTAATATTGCAACATTGGAACAGCTGAAAGCCATGGTTGCTGTAGCTGAGCGTGTGCGTTCACCGTTGCATATCGGGACATCAGAGGGTGAGGCTAATCATTTGGGATTTTTGCAGTCTGTAGCGCTTGTGAGAGCGTTTTGCGAAGAATCTGGCATTCCAATATTTCTGAATGCTGATCATTTCCACAGCGTAGAATCAGCAAAAGCGGCGATTGATGCCGGATATGATTCTATTAATATTGATCTTTCTAAGGAATCGTACGAAAAGAATGTGGAGGGCACGAAAGCAATTGTCCAATATGCAAAAACAAAAAATCCAGATGTTTCTGTAGAAGGAGAGCTTGGATATCTCCGCGGGTCTTCAACGATGCAGCATGAAGTTATAAAAATACGGCCGGAAGATATGACCGACCCTGCTCAGGCAAAAGAATTCGTACAAGAGACGCAGGTGCAGCGTTTTGCGCCCGCAGTAGGGAATATTCATGGGATTGCGGCAAATGAACCGAATATAGACATTAAGCGGATAGAGGCGATTCGCGCCGCGCTTTCTGATGATATAGCAATAGTGCTCCATGGCGGTTCAGGTATCTCCGATAAAGAGATGAAACAAGCAATACAGGCGGGTATAAATAATGTACATATCAACACGGAGGTGCGGGTGGTGTATGCAGAGGCGCTCCGCGCGTTCTTGAAAGAGAATCCCGAAGAGACAACACCATACAAAATGTTCCCATCGGTTATTGAGGCGATGGAGAAAAAAATAGAAGAAAAAATCATTTTATTTGGCAGTAAAGATTCTATATAATTAATTTTTCCCATACATACATATGAAAATATTTGTAACACGACAGATTCCGGACGAAGGAATCAATGCATTACAAGGAAAGGGGTATGAACTTACGGTAAGTCCGCATGACCGTGTGCTTACCAAAGAAGAGCTCATAGGATATATCCAGGGGAAAGAATATGACGCGGTGCTTTGTCTTCTTACCGATACCATAGACGCCCAAGTGCTTGATGCGGCAGGACCGCAGTGTAAGATTTTTGCAAATTATGCCGTCGGGTTTGATAATATTGATTTGAAAGCCGCGGCAGAACGCAATATCACAATCACGAATACTCCCGGAGTGCTTACGAATACCGTTGCCGAACACACATTTGCGCTCATGCTCGCAATTAGTCACCGGGTAGCAGAAGCTGACCGGTTTACGCGGAATGGGATGTATAAAGGATGGGCGCCGATGCTTCTTTTGGGGAATGATCTTTCTTCAAAAACAATAGGGATTATCGGGCTTGGCCGCATTGGTTCGCGGGTGGCGCATCATGCGGTACACGGATTTGATGCGAAAATAATATACCACGACATAAAACGTAACGAAGAATTTGAAAAAGAATTCGGTGCGGTATATAAGGAAACGCTCGAGGATCTCTTGGGGGAGGCCGATTATGTATCTATCCATGTGCCGCTTCTGGATGCTACGCGGCATCTCATGAATGCAGAACGATTCGGGCAGATGAAGTCGACGGCGTATGTGATTAATACTTCACGGGGTCCGGTTATCGATGAGCAGGCGCTTTTGGAAGCATTGCAGAAAAAAACTATAAAAGGAGCGGCAATTGATGTTTTTGAGGGAGAGCCCGCGGTTACACCGGGGCTCGCTGACCTCGAAAACATCATTATGACGCCGCATATTGCGTCAGGCACTGAAGAAACCCGCCAAGCCATGTCCCGGCTTGCTGCAGACAATATTATAGCGGTTTTTGAGGGTAGAGAAGCGCCGAACAAAGTGGTCGCCAAATAACAACTCTTGATTTTTGCTTTTTCCTATAGTATGCTGAAAAGCGTTCTTATATGTTGTCGCTAAAGGCAGAAAACCGGATTGTATCCGGCAAAAAAGTAGACGCACTCCGGAGCGAGGGGAAGATTCCTGCGGTGGTGTATGGAAAGGGCATTGATACGGAAATGCTTGCTGTCCCGTATGCGGATTTTGTCCGTATCTGGCGCGAAGCAGGGGAGTCATCGCTAGTGATGGTTGATACCGGCGATAAAAAACACAATGTTCTCATCTCCGAAGTTCAATTTGACCCTATTAAAAACACCCCTCTCCACATTGATTTTCATGCGGTGCGTATGGATGAAAAGATTGTGGCAACTGTGCCGGTTGAATTTGAGGGAGAATCCCCGGCAGTTAAACAAGAAGGCGGCGTTCTCGTGAAGGTTATCCATGAGCTTGATGTAGAGGCGCTTCCGGCTGATTTGCCCGGAGAAATTATTATTGATATTTCGGGACTGAAAGCATTTGAAGATCGCATAATCGTAAGCGATATTAAGCTTAAGGAAGGAGTGGTCATTCAGGCTGATCCGGAGGAGGTTGTTGTGCTTGTTTCTGCGCCGCGCGAAGAGGCTGAGGAAGAGACAGCAAAAAGCATTGATGATATTGAAGTAACAACTGAGAGAAAGGAAGAAGACGGAGAAGGAGGAGAATCTGCAGAAAAAGAGACGAGTGCAGATGCTTCGTAAGCCCCTGTTGCTGCATAGTGGTTATACAGTATACTAAAAGGTAATGGGAAATAAGTTCCATTATCTTTTTATTTTGGGCGGAGTCGTTGTGCTCGTGCCCTTTTTCCTGTCAGCACAAACAGTGAACCCCGCACTGGTAGGAGAGCGGAGAGCAGAGCTTGAAGCAGAACTGGCAGAGCTTGAAACGCAAATTGAAGGGTTCCGGGGCGTTATTTCAGAAAAGCAAAAGGAGCGGACATCGCTTGAGCGGGATGTCGCAATACTTGATGCTCAGATAGAAAAATCTCGCCTTGAGATTCGTGCGCGCAATCTCACAATCAGCAAACTCACCGAATCCATAGGAGAAAAATCAACACTTATAACTTCTTTGGATCAAAAAATAGATAGCGAAAAAGAATCACTAAGCGAACTTCTGCGTAAAGTATACGAACTTGACCAGACCTCGCTTGTTGAGCTTATGCTTTCTTACGAGACGCTTTCTGATTTTTTTGTCGATTTTGATAATTTTGATACTGTCCAAGTCGCACTTCAATTCTCTTTCGGCGAAATACGCCGGACCCAAGCAACTGCAGGCGAAGAACGCACATCGCTTGAGGAGCGAAAAACCGAAGAAGTGCAATTGCGTGCGCTGCAAGAATTAGAGCGGCAGAGGATTGAACAACAGGAAAAAGAGAAACAAAATCTTTTAAATATAACAAAGGGGGTAGAGGCGGAATATCAAAAGATTCTCGCGGGCAGGGAAAAGGATGCCGCAAAAATACGGAGTGAATTGTTTCTGCTTCAAGGATCAGCGGCAATCCCATTTGAAAAGGCGGTGGAATACGCGAACGCAGCTTTTCAGCTCACGGGTGTGCGTCCTGCATTTATTTTGGGGGTTGTCGCGCAAGAATCAAATCTTGGAGAAAATGTAGGCCAATGCCTTCTTACAAACCAGCCGAGTAAGGGAGACGGAAAAGGTATAAATACGGGGAGAATATTTAGCGGAGTAATGAAGCCAAGCCGGGATGTTGATGTTTTTGTGCAGATTACTCAAGAATTAGGACTTGATCCATATAGCATGGTAGTGTCATGTCCTCCTGGATACGGCTACGGGGGTGCGATGGGGCCCGCTCAATTTATTCCTTCTACCTGGATACTCTATAAAGATAAAATAGCACAATTAACAGGCCAGAATCCGCCAAACCCGTGGGACCCTCGGACTGCATTTATAGCATCTGCTGTTTTGCTCAAAGAAAATGGCGCTGCCGCAGGGACATATCAAGCCGAACGCTTAGCGGCACTTCGATATTTTGCAGGATGGGTAAATGCGAACAAGGCATCATATGCGTTTTACGGAGATGATGTTATGGCGCTTGCAACAAAATATCAAAACCAAATAGACATCATTTCCCGGTAACAAATAAACTGCTCATACACATATGAGCCGTTTATTTATAAAGTTGCTTCTTTAAGTGTTTGTATGATGGGGTCAAGATTTCCCGCAAAGATATCCTGGATATTATGCCATGATTTTTTTATGCGATGGTCGGTTATCCTGTCTTGCAGCACATTATAGGTGCGTATTTTTTCCGAACGATCCCCGGTTCCTATTTGGCTTTTGCGCGCTTGAGATTGTTCCTTTTCCCGTCTAATGCGCTCTTCGTCGATTATTTTTGCCTGCAATATTTCAAGTGCCCGTTCGCGATTTGCTGATTGCGATCGCTCACTATTTGAAAGCACCACAATACCAGTCGGTTTATGGGTGATACGAACCGCCGTTTCTACTTTGTTTACATTTTGTCCGCCTGGACCGCCTGCACGCGTGAATTCAATCTCAAGGTCTTCATTTTTTATGATAATAGTTTTCGGGGGGTATATGGGGAATACGGCAACAGATGCCGTTGATGTGTGAATGCGGCCTGATTTTTCTGTTTCAGGGACGCGTTGTATCCGATGGACGCCTGATTCATACTGCAAATAATTATATGCTTCTTTTGCATGTATCCGCGCGATTATTTCTTTATATCCTCCAAGGGAATTTTCGGAACGATTGACGAATGAAATGCGCCATTTTTGCTTCGCGGCGTATGCTGAGTACATATCAAATAAATCACGGGCGAAGAGAGCGGCTTCATCTCCTCCCGCACCCGCACGAATCTCAAGAATCGCACCTAGAGAAGCGGACTCCGCCTCATCTTCTGTAAGAGTTTGTTGTATCTTTTTCTCGGTTATTTTTTCTTCTTCGGTTATCCGGAGAAGATCTTCTTCAGCAAGTTGTTTCATTGACGGATCGTTCAATAGTTCTTCAGTTTCGCGGCGTTTTGCATACAGATTGGCAAGCCCGTGAACATCTTCAATTATTTTTGAGAGCAGACCAAAACGAGCCGCTTTCTCTTGGTCTTGCCAGCCGGTCTTTGCAAGCTCGTCTGAGAGCGTTTTATATTCTTGTTCTATATTGTGTAACTCTTCTGGGGTCATAATGCGTGCAAAAGAAAAACGAGCGCCCTGAAAAAGGGACTCGTTTTTCTTACGCGAGAGAAGTTATTTTTTTGTTTTTGCCCGCTTCTGTTTTGCCCTGAATTTTTCCACACGCCCAGCGGTGTCTACTAATTTTTCTTTTCCGGTAAAGAACGGGTGGCAGTGCGAGCAAATTTCAATATCCATCTCTTTCTTGGTTGAGCCGGCGTGGTGTATGTGTCCGCATGCGCAGGTAATTTTTGCATCCGGATAATATGTAGGATGAATGTCTTTTTTCATTAGTGTCTATTATATAGGCATTGATTTTTTTTGTAAATAGGTGTATTATTTTTGCGGAAAAACAAGGCTAAGGAGGAGTTTATGGAAAACGGAGAGCCGCTATCCCGCAGTATAAAAAGGTGGGTGTGCAGCCATCTTTCTTTAATAGACAGACTGTTGTTTTATGCGTTTGCCGCGGTCTCTTTTTGGTATTGGGCGGAGTGTGTTTCATTCTTATACACGGGGCACGGGGTATATGTATCGTTATTATACGCGTCTGATGTATTCTACGATCTTTATTTTACTGCACTTACCGGATACGCGCTGATGACATTTATGTACGCACGGAAGCGGTGGGGGAGTATATTTATTCTCCTCTGGCTTCTGCTGTGTGTTTCTGCGCATGCTCTTGAGTGGATTGGGATGATATCATTTGGAGTCTTGGAGCGCGCTTTGGTTGATAAGACTACCGGCATGGTATTGCTTGTCTTCCTGGTTCGTTTTGGGGCAAAGGTGGTAAAACATCGGTCCGAACAAGATCAGGGGAAGCCTTCCTGTGATTAGCCGTACAAGCTAAGGAAAGCCCATATTCTTTAAGGAATATGGGCTTTATTTATCTCTTGCAGAATATGCGGTATTTTAGTATGATAAGTCATCATGTCTGAAGAAGTAGAAAATGAGGTCGCAGAGGATACACCCCTGCAGATAACTGAAGCAGACCCAGAATTAGAAGCCATGTTCAAGGCGGGGGTTCATTTCGGCTATTCTCGTTCGCGTCGGCACCCCAAAATGGGGCCGTATATCTTTGGTTTGCGCCACAATGTAGAGGTGTTTGATCTCGAAAAAGTGCGTACCCAACTTGATCGCGCCTTGGATTATGTCATCGAGATAAGCAAGAAGGGGGAAGTTATGCTTTTTGTGGGAACAAAGCCCGCGGTGCAAACAGCTGTTGAGGAGACAGCCGGGAAGATTGGTATGCCGTTTATGACTGACCGATGGATTGGAGGACTGCTCACTAATTTTTATATCATTCGTAAGCGGATGGATTACTTTGAAGAGTTAAAAGAAGCAAAGCGCTCTGGAGAGCTTTCGAAATACAAGAAGAAAGAAATAGTTATGAAGGAAAAGGAGTTAGAGCGGCTAGAGCACAACTTCCGTGGCGTTGTTCAGTTGAGGCGTCGTCCCGCGGCACTTTTTGTAGTAGACCCTGCAGAAGAAATAACTGCAGTACATGAAGCGCAGCGGCTTTCTATTCCGGTTATTGCTATTGCGAACAATGATGTAAATCCCACCCTTGTTGACTATGTGATTCCGGCGAATGACTCCGCTCGTTCAAGTGTTGCTTATATTCTTGATAAGGTTATGGACGCATGGAAGAAGGGGAAGGAGCAGGCACCGGCGGAGACCCCGCAAGCGTCTGAAGTCACGGCATAATCGTGTATAATAGAAATCATGAGTAATGATCTCGAGACAGTAAAACAATTACGAGAGGAGACGGGCGTCTCTATTATGGCTTGCAAGCGCGCACTTTCCCAGAGTGGTGGCGATATGGAGAAAGCAAAGGAGATACTCCGCAAAGAGAGCGATGCGGTTGCAATAAAAAAAACGGACCGCGAAACAAAAGCGGGGGTGATTGATGCGTACATTCACTCAAATAAAAAGGTGGGGGTACTCTTGGAGGTGCGTTCCGAAACCGACTTCGTTGCGCGGAGCCCGGAATTTGAAGCGCTTGCCCACGATATTGCTATGCATATTGCGGCATCCACACCCGAATCTGTAGATGATCTGTTGTCACAGCCGTTCATCAAGGATATGAGCATGACCATCGGCGATAAAATAAAAGAGGCAATTCAGAAGTTTGGTGAGAATATTGAAGTTGCCCAATTCGAGCGCTTTTCTCTATAACATATGTATATTTTTCTCGGACTTTTCTTGCTCTCGTTCGGCGGCATCTCCGCTCTCTTTTTGCGCCATATTTCTGCGGTGCGTGCATTGCCGGAAGAGGAACTCGTTCAGTTTGTGGATATGAATCCGTCCCCGTTTTATTCGCTCCAGCAAGATTATGTTGTTCCATTCTCACGCTGGTGCCAACACACCGCTTCTTTTTTGTTCTATCACTTTGGTGAATGGGTAGTACGGCACATCCGTGCTCTTTTGTTGTTCGTTGAAAAACGACTCAAACGAATAGGTGATTACCTGCATGGACGAAAGATTGTGATGCGCAAAAAAGGACAATCCCCATTTTGGGACTCTATGCATGAGTGGAAAGAAGAGATGAAGAATGACAACAGCGTTTCGCGCAAAGAACCGCTTGAATAAAAAATGCAACGCCTTTCTCTGGCTGCTGCGTTAGAAATATAATGCCACCCTAGCTCAATGGTAGAGCAACACTTTTGTAAAGTGAAGGTTCGCGGTTCGAATCCGCGGGGTGGCTCTATCACAACACTCTTATATTGCTACACGCGCGCATTACACACCTTTTTTTCTTTGCTAGTATAGATGTATGAAGAAAAAGCGCATTGTTATTATTGGAGGAGGCTTTGGGGGGGTGCGCGCTGCTCTTGATTTGTCTCGGCATGTTTGTTTTGATGCGGATGTTTTTTTGATTGATAAGGGTGGGTATCACCAATATCATCCTAATTTCTATAGAATTGCGACAACGTTTTTGCCCGAATCTCGCGTCGCGCGCCCTGACACCTACCGCGAACTTCGCGATAGGATAGCAATCCCTCTAGCTGAGATAATCGATATATCAAAAATACATCTCATCAAGAAAGAGGTCACTGAAATAGATCCCAAGAATCAAATGATTCGATTTTCTGATAGTGAGGCCCTTTTTTATGATTGGCTGGTGTTAGCGCTTGGTTCCGTATCGAATTATTTTGATATTCAGGGAGCAGAAGAACACGCTCTTGAATTAAAAAGCGCGGAGGATGCGCTTCAGATACGAAGCGCGATAGACGAAGTATTCGCTACCACTCCGAAACACAAGCCCATCAATATTCTTATTGCCGGGGGAGGGCTTTCGGGATGTGAACTCGCCGCTTCTCTTGCTTCGTATGTAAGGCGCCTGGCTCGCGTTCATCCTCATCCAGGAGACACTGTCCGCATCACTCTTGTAGAGGCTTCAGACACAATATTGCGGCAAGTTTCTCCGCGGATACGAAAAAAAGCAGAAAAACGTTTGCGTTCTTTGGGCGTTCAAATACATGTCCGGAGCCGTATTACAAAAGTTACCCGAACAGGAATAGAAGGAATAGAAATTGTGTCCCATGAAGAACACCCGTTACGTAAGAAAAGTTCTAATGAAGAAACAAGTCCGTTTACGCTTCCGTGCAGCGTCTTTATTTGGGCCGCGGGCGTAAAGGCGCATCCGCTCACCGAACACATTATAGGAGCAAAGCGCAGTCCTAAGTCATGTCTTATAGTAAATGATCATCTACGTGTACTCCCATTCGAAAATATATTTGCTATCGGTGATGTTGCGGCTTGTTCGCCCGTCTCCACTGCTGTGCCGCTCCCTATGACTGCTCAGGTTGCAATCTCAGGAGGGCAATATGTTTCGTTCACATTGAAGCGTCTTATTCATAAAAAAATGACATTCCGATACTACGAAAGAACGGCGCGGTTTGTTATTCCGCTTGGTCCTCATTATGCCCTTGCCGAGTTCGGCCCCTTCATACTGTCGGGGCGTCTCGGCTGGTGGTTAAAACGCTTGATAACATTTGATTATCTCACCGGTATTTTACCGTTTTGGCAGGCTCTTAAGCGGTGGCGCACGAGTCACAAAGAAGGATGAAAAACTCCCCCACTAGACGTAAGTGGGGGAGTTTTGTTTTACGGCGAATAAATGTCAGGCATATACCGGACGCTTCCAACCCGGTAGCCTATAAATGCGTTTGCTACCGCAACTGCCAGCACAGCTAGAAATGGGTGCACTATGACGATGAGGATTAAATACACCCCTATATTTAAAAAAGCGTATAGGGCGAAGAAAGCTAAGCATATGACAAGATTCATTATATTCATAAAGAACTCCCTGCTTGATTTTTCTGGAAAATAGAGTATCATATTTTTATCTATGAGTCAAGAGAAATTGGTGTATTTGGATTACGCTGCAACAACCCCGGTTGATCCCGAGGTTATCCATGCTATGGAACCATACTGGGCAGAAAATTTTGGGAACCCAGGTTCCGTTCACAAGCATGGCCAAGCTGCCGTAAAAGCGGTAGATAATGCACGGGAACGCGTAAAAGAATGCATAGGAGCGCATGCGTTACGAGAGGTTATATTTACGGGTTCTGCGACCGAAGCAAACAATCTTGCGATTCAGGGCGTTATATCGCGTTTTGCATTTCGCGATGGAAAGAAGGTTCATGTTATCACTTCCACGATAGAGCATCCTTCCATACTTGAGCCATATAAATACGCAGAGGCAAAGGGGCTTGCAGATGTGACATTCGTGCGGCCGGATAGCGAGGGACGTATTGCGCCGGAAGATATCAAAAAAGAATTTCGCCCGGATACAGTGCTTGTGTCTGTTGGGTATGCGAATAATGAGATTGGGGTTGTTCAACCAATTTCGGAGATTGCAAAAATAGTAAAAGAATTCCGCGGGCCCAAAAAAACTCCGTACATTCACACCGACGCAGTACAGGCGGTGCAATTTTTAGATACGCATGTAGAGCGATTAGGCGTTGATTTAATGACGATGTCCGCGCATAAAATATATGGACCAAAGGGGGTGGGCGCGTTGTATATACGGGACGGTGTGTCTCTCCAGCCGCTTATGTACGGAGGCAACCAAGAGTATGGCATCAGGCCCGCTACGGAGAATGTTTCGTTAATCGCTGGCTTTGCAGAGGCAATGCGTCTCGCGCATAAACAAAAAGAAGAAGATATTTTTAAGCGCGTACAAAAACTTCGTGATGATATATTCCCCAAAATACAGAATATTGCTCCGCTGGCGCAATGGAACGGGACGCGCGAGCATTGCTTACCAAATATTATTAATGTGTCGTTCCCCCGGGAGAGTGGGGAGCTATTGCTTATCGGTCTTTCAGAAAGAGGGGTGTGTGTTTCCTCGGGGAGTGCATGTAGGGCGCGAGCGCAGGAACCCTCATATGTCCTCCAGGAATTAGGGAAAACAAAGGAAGAGGCCCGTTCAAGTATACGCATTTCGTTGGGAAAATATAGCACAAAAAATGATGTTGATATGTTTGTTGACGCCCTTTCCGCACTGCTTCATAATAGAAAGTGAAGCCCCGTTGGAAATCCTTTGCAAAATTTTATAAAATTTTGCTGGACGATAAACGGCGGCATGATGTCATTCTCTTATATTTTTGTCGTAGCATGGATACTTTATTAATCAGATTTCTAATGGAGTAAAATGGAGGATCTCACAAAAACACAACTCGTTCTTCTCGTGCTCTTAGTGAGCTTTGTAACCTCAATCGTAACAGGCATTGTTACTGTTACGCTGGTTGATCAGGCGCCAAGCCCGATTCGTGACACCATCCATAAGGTGGTTGAGCAAGTAAAAGTAAACCCAAACGAAGAAGACGAGGGTAAAGCCGTTACCACAGAATCAGTGACTGTTCTTACACAAGAAGATTTGGTTATTAAGCTCGTCCGCGAAAGCCAGTCAGCAGTGGTAAGTGTTGTTGCAACAAAGGATGTCCCGGTACTTGAGCAGGTGTATATAGACCCGTTCGGGAACGACCCTTTCTTTGATCAGCTGATTCCCCCAGAGCTTCGGCAGGTCCCGCAATTGCAGCAAAAAGGCACACAACGCCAGGATGTTTCTGCGGGAACCGGATTTTTTGTTTCTCGGGACGGGATGCTGGTCACAAACAAGCATGTGGTAGAAGATGCGTCTGCAGATTATGTAGTTGTTATGAATAGCGGCGAGCGTGTTCCGGCAAAGGTGCTTGCTCGGGATCCGGTCCAGGATTTGGCAATCTTAAAAATAGACCGGACAAATATTCCCTTCTTGCCGCTTGGTGATTCTGACACGCTTGCTATCGGCCAAAGCGTTGTTGCTATCGGTAATGCTCTTGGAGAATTCCAAAACACTGTTTCTGTGGGGGTTATTTCCGGGCTTGGACGCAGCGTAACTGCGGTAGGCCCAGCGTCAGGGCCTGAAGTTTTAAGCGAAGTTATCCAGACTGACGCTGCTATTAACCCAGGAAATTCGGGCGGTCCTTTGTTTGATCTCTCAGGGCGTGTTATTGGGATAAACAGTGCGGTCGCTCAAAACGCAGAAAACATAGGCTTTGCGCTTCCCGTGAACTTTGCGAAAAAAGATATATCCGATGTGAAGCAATTTGGGGAGATCCGCTACGCGTTTCTCGGGGTTCGGTATGTAACGATTACGGCAAAGGTTGCCGAGGAAAAAGGATTGCCGGTAGCATACGGTGTTTTAGTTGCAAAGGGGTCTAACGGCGAAAGTGCAGTTATTGCGGGCTCTCCGGCAGCAAACGCCGGGCTTAAGGAGGGAGATATTATTCTTGAAATTGATGATATTCGAATTACATCGGATAAGCCTCTCGGGAATATAGTCGGGCAGCGAAATGTTGGGGATATTATTCATCTTCGGGTACTGCGCGGGGGAGAAGAAATAGTGCTTGAGACGGAACTTGCAGAAAGACCAAATTCGTTGTAAAATAAGACATTCTATAGGATAAATCTATTATATGCTTCCTTTTGGACAATTCACATTAAAAGCACAAGAAGCGATTCGGAGATCTCACGAATTAGCTCTTGAGCGTGGTCAAAATCAAGTAGATTCGCTGCACTTGCTTGCTTCGTTACTGCTTCAGGACGAAGGCATTGTCGTGTCTATTCTCGACAAACTTAATGTAGATTCTTCGCTTATTATCGACTCCGTACTTGATGCGCTTGATGGCAATATAACTTCTCGCAAAACCGCAACGCCCTCATTTCAAATGATGCTTACCCCTGAATTCGGAAGAGTCCTTGAGCATGCGCACAAAATAGCTCATTCAATGAATGATGAATATATTTCTACGGAGCATCTTTTTCTTGCGGTCTTTGAGGTGCCGGGGCAATCTCAGCATATTTTGAGCCATTTTCGTATTGATAAAAATGCAGTCCGTCAGACCATTGAAGAATTGCGTGGATCACAGCGGGTTACGGACATAGAGCCGGAATCAAAACTTAAGGTGCTTGAGCGCTACACGCGGAATCTCACAAAATTTGCACGGGAAGACAAACTGGATCCGGTGATCGGACGCGATGAAGAGATCCGCCGCATTATGCAAATATTATCCCGTCGCACAAAAAATAATCCGGTTCTTATCGGAGAGGCTGGCGTCGGGAAGACCGCTATTGTAGAGGGTCTCGCGCGCCGTATCGCTGAAGGGGATGTGCCTGAGATATTGAAAGACAAAGAACTGATTGCTTTGGATATAGGTCTTCTTGTGGCGGGAACAAAATATCGTGGTGAATTTGAGGAGCGTCTTAAGGCGATTATGCGCGAAATAGAACGCGCGGAAGGAAGGGTTATTCTATTCATTGATGAGCTTCATACGATAGTGGGCGCAGGAGGAGCAGAAGGCGCGATTGATGCTTCAAATATGTTGAAACCTGCACTTGCGCGCGGTGAATTGCATGCTATTGGGGCAACAACACTCAAAGAGTACCAAAAACATATAGAAAAAGATGCGGCGCTTGCGCGCCGGTTTCAGCCGGTACTTGTGGAGGAACCGGCAATTGAAGATGCGACCGCGATCCTTCGCGGAATCAAAGATAGATATGAATTACATCACGGCGTACACATCACCGATGCAGCCATAGTATCCGCCGTACATTTATCAAGCCGATATATCTCAGATAGATTTTTGCCGGATAAGGCAGTTGACTTAATGGACGAAGCCGCATCAGCTTTGCGGTTGGGACTTGATAGTATGCCGGAGGAATTAGAAATCGGGCGACGTGAGATTATGCGCCTTGAGATAGAAAAAGAAGCTCTTAAGAAAGAAGATGACGCCAAGTCGCGTGCAAAAGTAAAAAAGGTGCAAAAAGATATAGATGAGTCACGGGAAAAAATATCCGGGCTTGAACTTCGTTGGAAGAATGAAAAAGAAGCGATAAATCACATCCGCTCGTTTAGAAAAGACCTTGATAAACTCAAGCTGGAAGCAGACCAAGCGGAACGAATAGGCGATCTTACAAAGGTTGCAGAAATTCGATATGGTCGTATCCCCGATCTTGAGCGTCAGTTACGGAGTGAAGAGGCGCGCCTGAAAAAACTACAAATATCGCGCAAGATATTGAAAGAAGAGGTGACTCCCGAGGAGATTGCAACGGTGGTTGCGCGCTGGACGGGAATCCCGGTTATGCGTCTTTTGGAAGAAGAAGCGCAGAAATTAATGCGCATTGAAAAAGAATTAAAGAAACGGATAGTCGGGCAGGACGAAGCGATAGATAAGATAGCAAATGCTATCCGTCGCGCCCGCGCGGGCATCGCGGATCCTGATCGTCCGATCGGTTCATTCATGTTTTTAGGCCCGACAGGGGTGGGGAAGACAGAACTCGCGCGCTCTCTTGCGAAGTTCTTGTTTGCTGATGATAAGGCGCTTGTACGTATAGATATGTCTGAATATATGGAACGCCACTCCGTCTCAAAGTTTATTGGTTCTCCTCCAGGGTATGTCGGGCACGAAGAAGGAGGGCATGTTTCCGAGTTGGTCCGTCATAGGCCATATTCCGTTGTGCTGTTTGATGAAATAGAAAAAGCTCATCCGGAAGTATTTAATATCCTTCTTCAGATATTTGATAATGGGAGGCTTACTGACGCAAAGGGGAGGCATGTCAATTTCAAGAACACTGTTCTTATTATGACCTCGAATGTTGGTTCGGAATTTGTTCGGGAAATGGAAAAATTAGGATTTGCTACAGACGAAGAAAAAACCAAAGACAAAGAAAAAGAACTCAAGGGCAGGATACGCAATGCTCTCGAGCGCAGATTCCGTCCAGAATTTCTTAATCGACTAGATGAAATAATTATTTTCAATGCGCTTACCCCCGTAGATCTTGAGAGAATAGTAAAGATCCAGCTAGAACAGGTCAAAGAACGGCTTGAGGAGAAAGAAATTACTCTTGCTCTTTCAAAAGAAGCGCTCGCGCACCTGGCAAAAGAAGGATATGACCGTCATTATGGAGCGCGACCGCTTAAGCGTCTGATTCAGAATAAGATTCTTAACCCATTAGCAGAGCGTATTATAACAAATGATATTTCAAAGGGCTCTCGCGTAACAGTTGATTTTAAGCATAGTAATCTGAACATTAGAGCATCCTCAAAAAAAGAACGATCTTCAAAAGTAAAAAAAACAAAAGAAGCTATTGTCTCTAAGTAAATAGTCTCGTGCGCGATTAAAAAACGACCCCTGTTTTTATGGGGCCTGTTTACGCGAGGGGCATTTTTTTATATACTGATACTATCTTTGTTGCTTATATATTGCGCAGGTGGCAGAGTGGTCAATCGCACTTGGCTGTAAACCAAGCGCCCTGACGGGCTACGGGGGTTCAAATCCCTCCCTGCGCACAGGTCTTTCGGCATTCCGCTAACGGAGAGTTGAATATTATACATATATATAGTAATATAATGCCAATGTAGCTCAGCTGGTAGAGCAACTCCATGGTAAGGAGTAGGTCGCCGGTTCAAGTCCGGCCATTGGCTCAGTTCAAATTAACACACTATCATACATGGCAAAAGCAAAAGAAAATTTAATAAAAATAAAATGCGATGAGTGCAAGCGGATAAATTATTGGACGCACAAGAACAAACGGAAGGTTGAACGGAAAATAGAACTTAAAAAGTTCTGTAACTGGTGTAAAAAACGGACAGCGCACAAAGAAGCAAAGAAATAATTTTTTGCGTACCACATAAAAAGACTCCCTTCCGAGAGTCTTTTGTGTTTTTAGGATGGCTGAAGCAGCCGTACGGTGTCTGAGCCAAATGCAAGAGCTACGATCGAGAGGAACCCCAAGAACAGAAACACATATACCATATTTCCAAACCTAGTCATAAAGGTAGGGAATTTTCTATTCAAAAAAGACATAGTAATAAGTTCTCCATCAAGCATCCCGAGGGGGAGCGCATTCAAAATACCGATGTTTGCAGACATAACAGCTGAAAATACAACCGCTGCTGTATACGAGTGAATACCCGCGATATATGACCCTATGCCGATAGGTCCGGCGATGGTCTCAGTGGGAGATAATACTGTAACCATATATAGAAGGCTGCCCAGCGAGATAAAGCCAAGAATGAGGACGCACATGCCCGCAATGCACGGAAAGAACCAGAGCGTTCCTCCAAGGGCAACTACTATAAAAAATATACTAATGAGAACCAGAGAGAAATGTCCATGAAAAGCCCCAAAGCAACATACAAAAAAGATCAGCACCCCCGCAAACAGAAAGTTCATAGCAATGCCGCCGGAATAAATATGCTCTCTCTGGGCATAACCAAGGTTCTCTGTTTCCTCAGGATATTTCAGGCGTACGAAAGCGGCGATAGGCAGAAGGCGGACATGAATAGGAGTATCTCCAAACATGCGCCTCCAGCGAAATGTGAAAAGCTTTGGGCCCACTCCCAGGATGCATATTTCCTTAATGGTCACAGAGTAGCGTTTCATTAATATAGCGTGTCCGAGCTCATGGAGCGCCACAGCACAGACAAGAAGAAGGATGGTCACAAGCAGTATCATACAGTTCCCTCCAGGGTTTATCTTCAAAAAGAACTCAAATTATGGTAATATTATCACAATAGGGTGCATCGTTCAATTGGCAGGAGGATAGTTTTCTGCCAAGCTCATTAAGGGGGAGTTTAGTTAAGTGGTATAACGGCGGTCTCCAAAACCGCGGTCGGGGGTTCGATTCCCTCAACTCCCGCAGTAAAGTAAAGCGAACAAATTTTTTTGCAGACGGTCTCTTAGGACGCAAACAAGGCGATACTTAATATGTCTTTGCAATAACAAAAACAGCTCTGTAGTATTGGGCTGTTTTTGTTTTGGGTAGCATGGTGTGAGTACAGATGTATGGCATAAAACCCTAAAAATCTTTGTCAATGCATTCGCGAAAAGGAGGGAGTCTCTGGGTGTCCTTGTCTCTTGCTGCAGCGCGTGAGCAGCAGTGGTATATGTTAAAAAAAACACAGTCTGCAGATAAGGATGTTCGAATGCTGCATGGGTAAAATTTTGTACCGGACTTTTTGCCGGGTAAAAACAGACGAGTTGCGCTTTGCGTAGAGTGACGAATCAATATAAAAACCCTTCTTGGTAAGAAAAGTTTTCATATCGCTCTTGCAGAAAGAAAATAAATCCTTTTTAATCAAAGAATATGATAGTTGTGCTTCATAACATACGCAGTATATATAATGTGGGTTCCATTTTTAGAACAGCAGACGCGTTGGGAGATATAGAAAAAATTTTTCTATGTGGGATTACCCCCGCGCCGGTAAATGAAATAGGGGCATATAAGCAAGCATTTACAAAAACGGCTCTTGGCGCAGAAAAAACTATATCGTGGGAGAAGAAAAAATCTACTGCCGTTGTATTAAAAAATCTCCGCGCTCAAAATAAAGAATTAGAGGTGGTGGCTGTAGAGCAGGATAGACGATCTGTTCCCTTCCATCAATTTATCCCCAAATCAGCCCTTAAGAATATTGTCCTTGTTCTTGGTGGCGAAATACAAGGGGTCCCAAAAATTGCCCTTGATTCAGCCGATGCCATAGTTGAAATACCCATGCAGGGGAAAAAGGAGTCTCTTAATATAGCTATATCCTTTGCTATTGTTTCGTTTTTTCTGAAATATAAGGTTATAAAACATTAATATTTTATAGCCTATGTGCTCTTATTTTATAAAGATTTATAAGGTTTAATTTTTTAAAAAGCAAAAAAGTTCCTAGGATTGATATATCCGGGGCTTTTTTGTTCCGGGATATTTTTTCTAATAATTTTGTCAGTAAATTTAAAAAAATGTTTTTTAAAATATGATGAAGGGGACATTCTTAGATAAAGATTATGTAACATTGATATTTTTTTTGTATATTCTTATAAGGATTATCAATATTTAATCATCTTGCTAATTTTTATAAAGATATTTGTTAATATCATCTAAAAATGCTCCTTATCCCAACTTCCCAGGGAGAGGGAAGGGGGGGGTATTTTTAGATATTATTTTTTTTAAATAACGCGATTTCCTTGAAATATTTTTTTTAAAAAAATATTATAAAAATATTCGGCAAAAAAAAATCTTCAGAAGCTTCTTATCCACAAGGTTAAGAAGTTTTTGATTTTAAGCGCCGTTTTTAGGCTTTAAACTAAAAGTAATGGATAATAAAGCATTTCTCGCATTCTCGAGATTACGAGATTCTCAGAAAATACCGACTCTATTTTGGAGATAAGATAATATCTTGTGATAACGAGAAATAATTTGTTTCTAATGCTTTCTCGCCACTCTAACTCTTATAAAAAAATAATATTAAGAATTTTTTAAAAAATATTTTATCGGATTGAATGCTTCATTTTTGTTTCTAATGCTTTTCATCCCAACCATTTCTCGCACTTCTTTTTCCAGAAAGAGGCCAAAAAAGATCAGATCATATTTTGTCAATAAATTATCTGCAGAAAATAAAAAATCACTTTAATCTTTGTCACCAATAGTTCTGCGATGCTCCCCAATTTTTAATACTTCATGAGAGAGGATTTCGTCATCATAGAAAATAAGAAATATATCCCGCTTCGTGTAGCTGCGAAGCTTTCTGGCTATGCTAAAGACTATCTGGGGCAACTTTCCCGAGGAGGATATATTGATGCTAAGCGCCTTGGGCGGGCATGGTTTGTTTCTGAGGATTCTGTTTTGGCTTATAAATCAGGTTTACGGCAATTATCCTTTGAAAAGGGCGTAAAAACCGAAATAGGCCAAAGCGCTGCCCAAACAAGACCTTCCCAGCCTAAAGATGCAGCCGTCCAGGAATCATTTACTGAGAAAAGGGCGGGTGTTCATCCGCCTGCTTTTCCTGAAAGGATCGGAATTATTTCTCGGGCAGACACCGAAGCCATCAAAAAGGCATCAATAAAGTCCGAGGCAAGTTTTTGGCTGCTTTCCCGAAAGTTGGGGGGGGCGGTATCCCAAGCCGCTTTTTATTTAGCTTCTCGCACGTTTTATATCTTCGTATCTTCGAAAAAACGCCTTAAAATAAAAGAATCTCGCATCTTTGCCACCCCAAAAACGCAAGAAATATTGGCAGACTCTGCCAGTTTTGCTAAAAAATTTTTCTTAAAGAAGAGGGCGTATCTTATAGCGAGGAGACATTTTCTTCTTTCTAGGCAATTTCGTTCAATTTTTGTTGTTTTTTTAATATTTTTTATTGGTTTTTGGATAGGAGATACACGCGATTTTTTGGGCAACGCGGCACTTAAGGGTATCGCAAAGGCAAGAGAGATTAATTTCCACACAGTATTTCAAGAACCGGGAGGGGGGATAAAAGATTTTTTTGCGCAAAGATGGAGGGAAAGGACGGGGGAGGCTAGAAATATGCTTAAAATAATGGAATCTCGCACCTCAGTTTCTGTGCGAGAATTTGACTTTGATGACTATAGAAAAATAGGCGATATTTTTGTTGAAAATATAGGAGGTTTTGTTCTCCGTAATTATAATAATGTATCTTACATTCGGGAAAACGCTTCGGAAATAATAGGTTCTCGTGCTATCTCGTATATGCGAGATAGTGATAAATTCTGGGATTTTTATGCGTTTAAGGAAGGAGATGCGTTCTATTCTTCTGCTGCGTCTGTTGAGGGTGGTGATAAATTTTTGAATGTGTTTTCTAGTGGTCTAAAATATGTAATTCCTCGGATTGCTGCCAATTATGACTTCTACCTGCATGATGTTGCTGACTACATACGGTCACTTTTTGCTCCAGATGTGTCAAATACAGAATTTGCCCAGAACTATCAGGTAGAGTTTGATGCCCTCCGGGGAGAATTTGAAATTTTAAAGAAATCGGGGTTTACCATAGAACGCATTATTACTGAGCCGAATCTCATAGAACGGACAATTCTTAGGGAAATAGCCGGGCTGTCCCAGGCAGACCTTGATAATCGGGTCAATATACTCAGAAATGAGATCTTTCAAGAAATTGCCCGTCTTAACCAACTCTTAAGTAACCAGGTTGATTCAAATACCCGCATTGTTCAGCTTACTCAGGTTATTCATGAGCTTGAGAGCGTGACACTCACCAATGTGACAGTAAATGGAGTTATCGGCCTTACTGACGCAGATATCCCGAATGATATCACTATTAGCGGATATCTGCCGCTGGCTGGGGGCACATTAACGGGAGACCTGTTTCTAACAAACCCGGCGCGTATCGGTGTGGGCACAACAAGCCCCTTCGCTGATATCTCTGCGGCGGGTCTCATTGCGGGAGATTATTTATATATCGCTTCAACAACAGCAACGTCAACATTTAATGCAGGGATTCAGGTTGCAAGCCTGAATGTGACGTCAGCAACCGCAACTTCTACATTCGCAAATGGTATTCAAATTGCTTCCGGATGTTTCCGTCTTCCGGATGGGAGCTGTGCGGGCACCGGCGGAGGCAGCGGTTCGGGGACGGTGAATGCTGGAACACTCAATACGCTTGCGTATTACACAGGCGCAACAGAAGTAAGCTCCGCAGACTTCCTTTTTGTTAGTGCTGCTGGGCAGGTATTGGGTATTGGGACATCAACTCCAAACGCAAATGCTATTGTAACTATTGGGGCAACAAGCACCGCATCCATTCCTCTTGCATTGAAATTGCAGACTGGCCAAATAGCTGACGCATTCCAGATACAGGACTCCGCATCCTCAACACTGTTCTCAATTGATTCATCGGGTCGTCTTGAGGGCTTTGTGTCAAATTCGTCTTCAACAATAGACTCTGCATTTAATGTTTCGGGGCTTTTCCAAGCATCAAGCACGATTCTTGCAGGCGGGGGAACATCCACATTCTATGGCGGCATTGTGAGTCAAGGACTCCAAATTACAAACGGTGCAGGTGCCATTGAATCGGCGTCGGCAGGAACCAGCACATTCGCAAACGGTATTGATATTAATACGGGGGTTGGCTGTTTTGCGATAAATGGCGCATGTATTTCGGGGGGGTCAGGTGCCGGATCGGTAAACGCAGGAACACAGGATCGTCTTGCATATTATTCTTCTTCCGCAAATATAGACCCTGCAAGCTTCTTGGCGATAGATACAACAAATTCAATTTTTGATATTAGTGCTAGTATAAATATTTATGGCGAAATCGCATCGCTCGGTTCAGGAATCGGCACCTCCACCTTATTTGCCGCAACCAGCGCATTGGGTATCGGGACCTCAACACCTGACGCAAACGCAGTCCTTACGGTAGGCGCTACCAGCACCGCATCCATCCCATTAGCGCTCCGGCTCCAGACCGGACAAGTCGCAGACGCATTCCAGATACAAAACAGCGCATCCACCTCAGTCTTCTCAATTGATTCATTGGGACGCATTGAAGGGTTTGTATCAT
>Ga0210057_1000119_pt1 | contig 151737 bp, 121 predicted proteins | sample CryGeyCG2114_010_2_FD_183968 | JGI IMG/M metagenome (GOLD analysis project Ga0210057, IMG submission 183968) | Groundwater microbial communities from aquifer - Crystal Geyser CG10_big_fil_rev_8/21/14_0.10 (SPAdes) (version 2) | ecosystem: Environmental > Aquatic > Deep subsurface > Groundwater...
TTCCTCCGCCATCTCTTCCCGAAACATCGATGCATGTGCCATCAAGAAGTCCAATTTTTTCTCCCAGAACGTGGATTGTTCCTCCAACGCCTTCTTCATTTCGCGCAAAAAGATCCCCTTCAACCTCACAGATCCCGTCTGCTGCAACAAGATAAATTTCCCCTCCCGTCTCTTCAAATGCAAAAGCTTCAATTGTGCCCTCATGGCGGATCGCTTTTGCATAGGCAGAACCCTCTTGCATCTCTTGGATAAGATTTTCTGTTGAACTTGTTCGAATGTAGATCCCATGTTCCCCTTTGGGCTCAATGAGCACCTCAGAGCCAGAGGCAATCCCCACACGAGATGCAAAAAGATCGCCGGAGTTCTCTATCGCGCGCGCGATAAAGAAGATATTCCCATTTTTGCAAGAGATTTTTCCCTGATTGACGATCTTCGCATCGCTGTCTCCCTGAAAATGCAGGGCTCTTTCCTCAAGAAAATCTTGCGAGAGTAGATCCAAAGTGGAGCCGATGAAGCTAGCCGCTTCAATTTCTGCCGATGGGCCGATTAAAATTCCGTTGGGATTGATGAGAAAGATCGATCCGTTTGATGAGAGCCGCCCTAAAAGCTCACTACCCTCGTTACCGATGACACGGTTTAAGAATGAAGAGTTTACACTTGCCTGCTCAAAGATCACGTGCTCATTTGGGCCAATAGAAAAACTATCCCAATCAGCCGAGCTCCTCTCTCCACTTTTGATCAAGAGGGAGCCATCTTCATTTAAAATAGGCGCAGCTACCTCTCCTTCAACATTTTGCATGCCCGTTGGAAGGGAAAGTAGGGGCGATATCGCAAGAAGGAAAATAGAACAAAAAATGCGCACGTCAACCTCATCCCTACCATAAGGGGTCTCCAGCTTACTTTCTTATAGCTAACAAACTGAAAGTTATCTATGGAAAAAGTTTCTAGATTCGCAAAATATATTGAAGCAACTAAGCGTTTGAAGGTCTCACTTGAAATACTCGATCTTTAAAGCCAAATTGCGCAAGGCGGGGAGCTTTGAGATCTGTTGGTTTGATTTGGATCGGGGTAAAGCGTATATCTAACGCTTCAACACAGGGTAGGTTAAGTGGCAAATTTTGAATGTTTGATTTAGCAAGTAAAAGTGTTCTTATCTTTTGTAATCTGACATGCTCGGGAAAAGATGCAAAGCGAGTATAGCTGAAATCAGCTACCGATAGATCTGGTAAAGTACAATGTGAAGGAAGCTCCACAAAACCAGAATTCGAGAGATTTAGGTTCCATAACTTTAGTGGATTGAAGTTTTCTGGAAAAGTTCGAAATGATGGGGTGTCGCTAAGATTTAAAATCCGTAACTCCGGAGCGTTGAAGTCTTCGGGAAAATGCGTAAAGGGTGTGTTATTGAGGTTGAGCTGTCTGAGTTGTGGTACAGAAAGCCCTAATGATTGGATTTTAGTCCCATTAAGACTGCACATCTTCAGCTCTGCCGGATGGAACCCCTCAGGCAAGTTTTCAATAGGCGAATCATCGAGAAATAGGGCAACTAATCGAGGCGGATTAAAATCTTCAGGCAAAGTACGCACGCGAGTATTTTTTAAGTGAAACTCGAGGAGAGAGGGAAATTCAAAGCCATCTGGGATAAATTCAATATCTGTGTTACTAAGATCAAGGATTTGTAGGTTTTTTAGCATTGTTATTTCATCTGGTACGCTATCAAATGCTAACTCTTTAGCAAAACGTAATTCAGAGATTTTGTCTAATAATTCTGGGTGCTCTTGCATCCAGGCTCTAATGTGAGAATTTCTTTGTAAATGATCTTCTTCTTTAAACCTGGGTCTGTGTTCTTCTGGGATTTGCTCTTGTACTTTATTAAAAAAAATAATGAATGAGTTGAGTTTTTGCGCAGCGCCTTTTACGGCTAAATCGCTTGGCTGTGGTAAAATAGAGGTTTTGGCTAAATTTTTTATGTTTTTGTACGTTTCCTGCACTTTTTTTGAGCAAGTTTCTTCAGGGGAAATAGGAATAAATCTACGAACGCTTGGATCAGATATATAGGCTTCAACGACTTCTTTCCAAACAAAGGGCATCTGCTCTTGGAAATCTTTGCATGCAATAGCTGCCTGAGGGTTTGCGGAAAAAGTGAGGATTTTTGTTAGACATCCATCTGGTAATCCAATAATTGACATGCAATCTCGTGGGTTCGAGGAAAACAAATAGAATACACTGTTTTTGATAACTTTTCAAGTTTAAAATCTATACTTGACGTTAAAGCGTGCCAAAAGGTCCATCTCCGATTTGAAGTTCTGCAAAGATGTAAAATTTATTTTTGATAAATAGGTAAATGTACATAATCAGCCTATTTAGCAAGGGCCAGACATGCGAAAAGTTTGCTCAATTTTTGTTTTGGCAATATCTCCTCTACTCGCTTTGCCGACAGGCTTTCAAGGGAGTGATGGGAATGTGAATGTGTCCACAGTTGATGATGGACATTTGTTGATTAAAAGCTTAGAGCGCGGATCTGCAAATTGGGATAGTTTTTCAATAGGCCCTGATGAGCATGTGATCTTCGAGCAAGCGGGCATCAATTCTTCCTTTATCAACCGCGTTATTGGAAATGAAGGTAGTGAGCTTTTAGGGAGGCTTTCATCAAACGGATCTGTTTATCTTATCAATCCCAACGGAATTTTAATTGGCCCGCATGCTGAAATTGAAGCAGCAAGTTTTATCGGCTCCACTTTAGATCTACTCACCCAAGATTATCTCGATGAAAGAGCTCTACATTTCCAAGGAAATAGTGAGGGTGGAGTTGTCAATCAAGGCAAAGTGTGCTGCAAAAATGGGAACATTTTTTTAATTGGACGCACGGTTGAAAACTCAGGCGAACTTTTTGCATCTAGAGTAGGTCTTGTTAGCGGATCTGTTGTGTTGATTGAGCCCAAAGGGGAAAATCGGATCTATATTCGGGCCGCTTTAACAAAGGATCTAGTCCAAGAGATCCAAGATGGATCCCCTTATGGGAAAGCAATACGTCACGATGGGATGATTGAAGCATTTGCCATTGAAGAGAGGGGCGGTGAAATTTATCTCGTTGCTGCAGATGGATCTTGTGAGGTGGAAGGGGATCTTTTTGCAAGAAATGAAAGTGGCATTGGAGGAAGTGTTCATGTTTTGGGTGATGAGGTTCATCTTGTAGATACAGCGAAGATCGATGTTTGCGGAAAAAATGGGGGCGGAACCGTTTTAATTGGGGGTGACTTTCAAGGGAATAACTCGCGTGTTAAAAACTCTCAAAGGACGTGTGTTGATCAAGGTGTGATGATTTTAGCCGATGCAATTGATCATGGCGATGGCGGCAAAGTGATTGTGTGGGCCGATAATCAGACGGTGTGTCATGGAAAAATTAGCGCAAGAGGCGGATTTTTTGGAGGAGATGGCGGATTTGTTGAAGTGTCGGGGAAAACTCTCGATTTTCAAGGGATTGTCGATCGAAGAGCTCCTTTTGGAGTTGCGGGAACACTTCTTTTAGATCCCATTAATCTCATTATTTCTGATCGCGATTCAGAAAACGTAATCAACCCAAATGGGATGGGCGCGTACGCGTTTCGTTCAAATGCGCCAACGACAATTAGCGCTGCAATCCTTGGAGAGAATTTAAATTGTGGCGATGTCGTCATCGATACAAAATCATTTTCGAGCTGGATAACCTCAGATGCGGGCACGATCACTATCAATAGCCCCATTGTTTGGAGCGCCCCTTCTCAGCTTCATCTGATTGCTGAAGGAAATCTTACCGTAAATGCTCAAATTACGAGTCGATCTGAAGAAACAGGATTTGATGCTATTTTTCTTCAATCAAACGGGACTGCCAAAGGCGCATATAAGGGCATTCATGTAGAAAGTTGTCTTGCAACGATGGGGGGAAATATCATTTTGCAAGGCAATAGCTACGATGGTGCAGGTGTTGTCGTCAATGCTCCGATTGTTTCAAAGTTAGGCAATATTACATTTCAACAGTGTCATGGAGGAAATGGGTCTAGCGGAAATAATTATGGTGTTTTAGTTAATGTGGTCGGTGGCGCTAAAGTTCAAACAAATGAGGGAGAAATCCTTTTTGATCATATTTATGGCGGCTCTTCGGGCTCAAATAATTATGGAGTTTTTGTCTTAGGTAAAGTCGATGCGCCTATTATTTCTGCAACAAATGTCTATGGCGGAAATGGCGTGAACGGAAATCACGGTTTTTATATTCAAGGAGGCCCTTTCGGTTCAAATTCAAATAGATCGATATCTTTACAAGCCAAAGGAGGCGCAGGCACGTCTTCTTTAAGCAATAATTGCGGCATCATGTTTGATTTCGGGACGATTCAAACGGGAGACAAGGGGACGATTCACCTCTTTGGAACAGGTGGAGGCAATGCTGCAAGTAAAGGATTAAATAATCACGGCATTAATCTAATTGGTGGGAATGTAAGTGCAGGTGTTGATCTACACTCTAATGCGGCAATTATTTTAGAGGGTTTTGGCGGCGTTGGCAGTGATGGGGGTCACATTGGCGTTGTGATGAATGGATCTGAAATTGCTATTCGTGGAAAAGGAGATGACGGACTTGCATTAGGAGTTACAGGAACGGGTGGAGATGGTGGATCGGGCAATACCGGAATCTTGTCATTAGGTGGCCCCATTCGCGTTTTAGCTGAGGCGAAAGACGTTGCTAAAGTGATTTTTAAAGGCATTGGAGGAACTGGCGAGGGAGGAAATCACTGCGGTGTGATTTGTGCAAGTCAATCCATTCATCACGACGGCAATGGAGCGTTTTCTTTTGCAGGATGTAGAGGCGGCTCTGGAGGATCTGGAAATCAAGGGGTAGTGGTTCGAAGTAACATCGATCGGACAAAATCGATGAATCCAGGTCCAGAAGCATCCATTATTTTCGAGGATATTGAAGGGGGATCAGGGGAAGGGAGTCATTGTGGTGTTGTCATTACCCACTCTGGGAATTTAAGCGCACCACACATTGTTGCCCTCAATGTGTCAGGGGGAAAGGGGAAAGATAAAAACTACGGATTTCATATCGATGCGGGAACCGTTGGTTCCAAAATATTTAACCAGTCGATTTCCTTACAGGCAAAAGGAGGCTCTGCCGAAGGGTCTCAGAGCGATAACGTAGGGATATTGTTGACTCAAGGTGTTTTGCAAACTTCTGAGGGGGTCATTGTTCTAAATGGAACTGGGGGAGGATCTGCTGATGGGAAAGGATTCAATAATTCAGGAATTCGTCTTAGCAGTGGGGCATTGATTGCGGGATCGGCAGAGCTTGTAGGGATTGGCGGTGCAGGAGAAGAGGGATCTCATATCGGAATTCATTTTGCAGGGGCAGAAATTGTTGCAAATGGAGCCATCACTATTGATGGCTTGGGCGGCTCTTCGATGAAGCAAAATGTAGTTGAGACAAATAACCACGGCGTTTTTGTAAGCAATGGTGCTGTGAGCGCAAAAGTAATCGATGTAATAAGGGCTCAAGGGGGAAGTGGAACGAGTAGAAATAGCGGATTTCTCATTACAAAGGGAACCTTTGGATCCTCTTTAGATTTTTATGACACAGTGATCACGATTTCAGCAAATGGCGGAAGTGGTTCTTTTGCTATGGATTCAAACTATGGAGTTTCCTTAGAGGGCGGCGCAATTCAAACGGGTGATCAAGGTTCAATTACTGTTCACGGAACTGGAGGGGGCATTGCAACGAATAAGGGATCGAATAACTGCGGGATTTTACTAAAAAGTGGAGTCTTAAAGGCCGGAAAAAGAGGGGACTCAACTGCTGCAATTGAATTGGTTGGCGTGGGTGGTTTTGGGCAGGCAGGCTCTCATGCTGGGGTGAATTTTGCAGGAAGCGAAATTGCCGTAAAAGGGGTCTCTGGGCTTTTGATTGATGGCGTAGGTGGATCGAGTGGATCAGGAACGGATAATCACGGTGTTTTTGTAAGCAAAGGTGTCGTGCTGGCCAAAGAAATTACAGTTCAAAGAGCGCAAGGTGGGATTGGATCGAGTCGCAATCACGGATTTTACTTAAGCGATGGGACGTTTGGATCAAGCTCTGATTTTTGTAGCTCAGCAATTTCAATCACTGCAACAGGTGGCGTAGGTTCTAGTGAAAATCACGGGATTGTCGCAACAGGGGGAAAAATTGCAATTGGGGATCAAGGATGCATCACTTTTTACGGAACCGGTGGCGGCATTGCGGAGGAAAAAGGATCGCGTAATTGCGGGATTGTATTGGGGAAGACAAATGTAGTTGCAGGAAGATCAAAAGACTCGGATGCGAAGATCACTTTTTCGGGAAATGGGGGCTTAGGTGTTGAGGGGGACCATTATGGCGTTCACTTTTCTAACTTTACATTAGATCACAGCGGAAATGGGGCGTTTACAGTAACAAATTGCGATGGAATGGTGCTTGTCGAAGGAGATATCGATCGATCTAATTCTTCTTTTCCAGGAAAAAATAGCTCTATTCATTTTACCCATATTCGTGGAGGCCTTCAGATTCATTCGGGCACGATCGATGCAAATCAGATTGCAGGAGTTGATATTGAAGGAGAGTTATTTGGAGTGATGATGACCGGAGGAACAATGGGTTCTTCATCGTCGAATCCAATGATTGAACTCAGCGCAAAAGGAAATAAGGGAAAAGGGATATATCTCACAGGCGGTGAAATTTTATCTGGAGATGCGAGACACACTGGAGGTTCAATTCGGTTAAAGGGGATTGGCGGAGTAAGCCATGGGATTCATATTGAAGATGGGACTTTGCAGACAGGAACAGATCATTCGACTGTTGTTTTGACCGGGATTGGAGGTGCATGCGAAAAGGGAGATAGTTTTGGCGTTTATTTGTCTGGCGGAACTTACCTTTATCATGGATCAAACTATTTTAAGTTTTCCGATTGCCAAGGAGGGAAAGGTCCCGCATCTGCCACGGGTGTTTATATCGATGGACCTAGCATCTGTTTGTCAGAGCCATCAGCAAAGCTACTTTTCAATCAAATTTCTGGAGGTTTTGGGAAAACAAATTGTCACGGTGTTCAGTTAGTTTCTGGATCCATCAGCGCTCCAACAATTTATGCAACCAATGTATTTGGTGGAGTGGGAACTTCGAAGCATCATGGATTTTATATCAATGGAGCCAGTGTTGAAGCTAAGGATTTGATTTCGATTCAGGGAAAAGGGGGAAATGGCTCTGACGCGCACTCAATCAGTTGTGGAATCGTGATGGATAAAGGATCGCTTTGTGTTTTAGATACAAAAGGGATCATTTATTTAAATGGGATTGGAGGCAAAGATCCGAGCTCTTCTGGAGCCAACAACCATGGGATTTACTTAGCTGGAGGTAGATTAACGGCTGGAATGGATGAGAGTTCTACCGCGACTGTAATCTTAAATGGGATTGGTGGAGCAGGGACCTCTGGAAGACATTATGGAGTCGCATTTGAAGATGCGGAAGTGACTGTAAATGGAACTGGAAAAAATGGGTCAACTCTTTCAATTTATGGAACAGGTGGTAGTTTAGGCGCGCAAAACCATGGGATTTTCACATCCGGTGGGTCCATTCATATTGCAGCGACAGAAAATTCTCTCTCAAATGTCCTTCTCACAGGGATTGGAGGCTCCGGTGTAGGGGGAAGTCATTGTGGCGTTTATTCTGAAAAGACATTTGTATTTCATAGTGGAAATGGGGCGTTTTCATTTACAGAATGTAGAGGGGGATCTGGCGGGGCCAAAAATAGCGGGGTCTATCTGAACTCTTCAATCGACAGAACAAAAAGCCCCCTTTCAGGCAAGCAAGCATCGATCCTCTTTGATCAAATTGTTGCCGGATCTACCGGATCTGATAATTATGGTGTGATCATATGCAGTGAATCTGTCTTAAAAGCCCCGACTATTTCCGCTATAGAGGTTTATTCTGGGGCTGGGACCGATCGTAACTACGGATTTTATATAAACGGTGGGAAGTTGATCACATCGAGTCATCTTTCTATCGAGGCAAAAGCCGGTGGCGTTGGATCTGAAAACCATGGGATTTTCCTCGATGCAGATGCAAAAGTTACAAACCGTTTGGGCGGGCAGGTCTCTTTATATGGAGTTTCTTCAAACTTAAGCACGAATGAATCTCACGGAGTATTCGTAAAAAATGCAACGATCGATTCTCCTGAAGATGGGAACGTCTTTATTACAGGAGCTGTCCCAAAAGGCGCTAGTGGCTCAAGCGTAGGAATTTTATTCGAAAAGGCCCCTTCCGCAGTTGTTAGCAATGAGGGAGAAATCACTTTATCAGGGACGAGTCTTGCAACAGGGGATCGTTCGTTTGGAGTGAGTATTGAATCCGACTGGGATGCGCTTACATCGGGTGATGTTAGATTTTCAAAATGTTCTGGTGGATCTGGCTTTGCAAGTCATGGAGTTCATCTAGGCGCCTCTTTTTCAACAGATGGCAACATCATATGCAACGCGATTGAGTCGGGAGTGGGTGAAGGGAGCGTCGGGTTTTATCAAGGTGCAGATTTTACAACACGCGGAACGGGTAAGTCTATTTTAGTTGATGCGAGATCTATGGCCGAAAAGGGTGCAGCTCACGGAATTGTTATCGCTAAAGGGGCGATGAGCACGATAGATGGCCCAATTGTGCTAAATGGAATTTCTGGCGAATCGGATGGTGCATCTTTTGGAATCCACTTATCAGCTCCAAACCCAATCTTTAGTCATACAGGTTCGATTAAGCTTTGTGGTAAAAGTTACGCAACAAAAGAGCTCTCTCACGGAGTTTCAATTACAGCCGATTGGAAACCTAAGACTTTAGGAAATGTTGTTTTTTCTGAGTGTGGCGGAGGAAAAGGAGATGAGAGTCACGGACTTCATGTTGCAGCTATGTTTGCAGCCTCTAAAAATGTGTCTGTGAATGTCTATGGAGGAGATGGGGAAAAAAGTGCTGGATTTTGTTTGAATGATGCCCCTTTTACAAGTGAAGATGGAGATATTTCAATTGAGGGATCAAGCGAAAAAGGCTTTGGAGCGTTCCTTTCTGGAAAAGCTTGTAAAATTGAAACAAAGGGTCAGATCAGCTTCCAGACAAAAGAAAAAAGTATCGCGATTGCAGATGCACTGATTTCATCAGGTGGGGGCGATATTCACTTTTTTAGCCCCGTACAACTTTTAGCAAACATGGTAACGATCTCTACAGATGAAAACGGTTCCATCTTTTTTGATCGAGATTTGAATGCAATAGATGCATCGTTATCGGTAAATGTTGATTTAGGGACACTTCACTTCGCTCATCCGATTGGAGAAAAGGGAGTTTTAAATACCCTTTCAATCTCATCGAATGGAGATGTTCGCACAGATGCAATAGCAGCCCAAAGACTTCTTCAAGAAGGTTCCTCGAGGAGTGAGTTTGGGGGAAAAATTGATGTGAGTGGAGATAAGGGGATCTTTATTACTGCAAATTCAGTAGCAATTGGCAGTGACATGGTTGCGCCAACAGGTCCAATCTATTTTGCAAGCGATGTTGAACTTGTTGGAGATGTCTTTTTAAAATCAAATGAAGGCGGTGTCACTTTTGCCAATCGGGTAGATGGCGCCCATCATCTAAAGATATCCTCTGGAAAAGGCGATGTAGTTTGCAATGCAAATATAGGAGATGTATCTCCTCTTGAAAGTCTTGTCATTACACCTGATTGCGCAAGGGTTTTTATTGGCAAGGCCGTTACACAGATCAAAGCAAATTCAATGCATGTCGCGGAGCTCGTTCCTACTGTATTGAGTAATTTTGAGCGCCTGTCGATTTATGCAGATAAGGAAGGCTCGATTGCATTTGGGGGAACCCTTCAAGGAGTGTCAGGACTTAGCTTAATCACAGATTTGGGTAGCATTACTTTATCTAAGGCAGTAGAAAGACTCGATGGCGAGCTCACTTTAGTTTCAAACAATTCAATTCAAACATCAGAGATTACAGCAAAGCAGTTAATCCAAAAAGGGATCGGCTCGAGCGCATATTTTGGAAAAATTTCTGTTAGCAGTCTAGAGGGGATCTCTTTATCAGGATCCGATATTACACTTCATGCTCCAATAACTTCTGAAGGGGCGGTCACAATTGATCATTCTGGATCTTTAACCATTTTGCAAAAGTTAAATGTGAACGCATCTTTTGATCAAACAGGCTTAGGCTCGGTATCAATTGCAAAAGGGATCGATGCGAAAGGTTTACACTTTTCTGGAGATGTCGAGCTTGTAGAAGAGCTTACTTTGAATGCGAGCAAGGGTGATATTCATTTTAATCGGACAATCAATGGACCTCATTATTTGAATTTAAATGCAAAGTCAGGAGTTGTTGCATTAGATGCAAATGTGGGGGAAATAGCGCCTCTAAAGGGATTGTTCATTGCGGATAGTTGCGGGAGGTTTCATGTTGGAGAAGCTGTGACCCATATTGGGGTAAATTCACTTACAGTATCTGGATCTGTCCCAAGTCACTTTTATAATACAGCACCTCTAACTGTCGATTTGGGAAGAGACGGCTCTGCCCTTTTTGGCGGCAATATCGAAGGGGCTGAAGGGTTACATTTGCTCGCAGATCAAGGGAGTATTACATTTGCGGGACCAAAAGTGCAAATGCCAGGATCCTTGAGCCTCAGCTCAAATGGCCTGATTTACTGCAAAGATATCCATGCAAGCTCGCTTGCTCAAACAGGCACAGCTTCGAGCACCTATGATGGGAAGATTTTTGCAAATGAGATCCATTTGTCCGGATCTACAATTGTAATGAATGAAGCTGTAATCACAAAAGGTAAAGGGTCTGTCACAATTGAAAATTTAGAGGCTTTGACAATTCTTGCCGATATGGATTTGAGTGGAGAATTTACACAAAAAGGGGCGGGACCTGTATTTATTGGCGCCCAACTGAAAACAGATGATCATGCCGTCTATTTTTCAGGAAACATTCAACTTCTTAGCTCGGTTCATTTCGATTCAGGTTCAGCAGATATCACATTTAATTCTCCTGTTAATGGGACAAATATAGGTGCTGAAACGCTCAGGCTAAAAAGTGCCGGAGGGAAAATCACCTTCAATGGAAATGTTGGAAGTACAACAGTTCTTAAAGAGATAGTCATCGATGAAGGTGCTCATAGCCTTTGTGTAGGGAAGTCGGTTCAACATATTCAGGCAAAATCTTTTCTGGTTAAAGGCTTTGTCCCAACCATATTGAATAATATGGATACGCTAACCATTGATGTAGGACAGTCTGGATCGATTATATTTGGCGGTGTGGTTTACGGGACAAATGCTGGAAAGCAAGACCTTACTTTAGTCACGGACAAGGGAAGTATCCATTTGAAGGGCGGTGTGAAGGGCCCTCTTAAAGACCTTGTCGTGGTTTCAAATCAGTCGGTTCGATCAGGCGGAATCACAGCTAGCACATTGACCCAAAAAGGGGCTGGATCAGGAGAATATAAAGATGTAATTACGACAAGTGGTGCAGCGGGGATCAATTTGTCGGGATCGAAGATCACGATCAAAGCATCTGTAGCTACAGGTTCGAATGGACCTTTTACAATCAATCACTCGGGCGATTTAATCCTCACTGCAAACATGTTTTTAACCGGACCCTTTGTCCAAAGGGGTACAGGGACAGTTTCTATTGCCGGAATGATTACAACAACTACCGATTCAATCTCTTTTGCAAGCCCAACGGTCTTAGTTGGTGATACCTCTTTAGTATCAAATAGTGGAGATATTGCTTTCGAAAACACTTTAGATGGGTCCTATAATTTGAAGGTTTCAGCGGGTAAAAATGTAATCTTTTCTAAAAATCTTGGAGACACAGCGCGTCTCGGAAGAGTTACAATTCATCCTGAAAGCCAAAAAGTTTTGATAGATACCGAAGTCACTTCAGTGCAGGCAAGCGCATTTACAGTTCAAGGGAAAGTTCCCACAGAAATGAACAATGTTAAGCCACTTACAATTGATGTAGGCTCTTTGGGTTCGCTCGCATTTGGAGGAACCCTTTGTACAAAATCAGACTTGACGCTACTTGCAGATAGCGGAAAAATTGTCCTCGAAGAGGCTGTAAAGGGCTCTCATGCAGATTTGACTTTAGTTTCAAATCACATGATTCAAACAAAAGCAATTACAGCGCAAAGTCTTACACAAAAAGGGTCGGGATCAAGTCTATATGATGGGAAGATTCAAACATTGGGTTCTCGGGGAATTTCTATAACTGGATCTGCGATTACGCTTCATGAAATGGCAACTGAAGACAGCGGCCCCTTTGAAATCAATAACTCAGGGCGATTAACCCTTTTAGGGAAAATGGAACTATCTGGGTCGTTTATTCAAAAAGGATTAGGCCTCACTTGCATTGGAGCAGATCTTACAGCTTTAGATCATCCGATCCATTTCACAGGACCTGTTTCGCTTGTACAAGATGTTGCTTTAAGCTCTGGTGCTGCCGATATTGCATTTGCAAACACAGTTGATGGCTCCTACTTTCTGAAATTAACTTCAGAAAAGAGCGATATCCTCTTTTGTGGAAATATTGGAGCTGCAACGCGACTTCAAGGGTTGGTCGTGGCGCATTGCAATAAACATCTAGTTATAGGCGAGTCAGTTTCTGAGGTGCAATTAAATTCACTGATCGTTGAAGGGGACGTCCCTTCGGTATTTAAAAATAAAGGATTACTGACTGTTGATGCGGGTCTTGTTGGTTCCCTTGCATTTGGGGGCAAGATCCAAGGAGCGGATGAGCTTGCATTAACCACAGATCAAGGAAGCATCACGTTATCCGATGCTATCGATGTGCCAAAGGGCTCGTTAACACTAACTTCTAATTGTGCAATTCACACAAAATTAGTCAAAGCGTGTGGATTTACTCAAAAAGGGAGCGGTGATGTTTTCATTGGAGCTGATATCACAACAAGCGATCAGCCGATTTTCTTCTCTGGTAAGCTCTTGCTCGATCGCGATTTATGCTTGCAGTCTAGTGGAGGTGATATCTCCTTTTTAAATACGGTAGATGGGCCATATAACCTTGAGTTGATTACTCCAAAAAACATCGTATTTGGAGCAGATATTGGACGAAGTCTGCCTCTAAATGACATAGCGGTTAGTGAAACTTGCTCAGCTGTAGTTGTTGGGCCAGATGTTTGCGGGATTCAAGCACACTCACTTGCTGTTAAAGGATCTGTTCCAACAACTATCAATAATCTTACGCCTTTATTGATTGAGGCGAGCTCTGAGGGTTCGATTGCATTTGGAGGGAATCTTTTTGTAAATAAAGAGCTAACTTTAAAGGCAGATGAAGGGGAAATTATTCTTGGCTCTTTTGTGGACGGTCCGTTAAGTACGCTCACACTCATTTCAAATCAAAAGATTCAAACAAGAGCAATTACTGCGCAAAGTCTTACACAAAAAGGATCGGGATCAGGCGTATATGATGGGAAGATTCAAACATTGGGTCCTCAGGGAATCACGTTGACTGGATCTGCGATTACGCTTTGCCAAGGTGTCCTTACAGAAAAAGAAGGACCGCTTACAATTAACAATTGCGATTTGTTGAAAATTTCTGATCAAAGTAAAGTTGAACTGTCTGGTACATTTGTTCAAAGCGGCTCTGGTCCTGTTTCACTGGGAGCAGATATTATTGTTCAGAAAGGTCCCATTTCATTTCATTCAAATGTTCGTTTGATCGCAGATGTGACTTTGGATTCAAAAACAAGCAATGGAGACATTGTTTTCAATCAACCCGTTCAGGGTCCTTGTGGAATGGCCCTTTTTAGCGGGAGTGGCTCTATCACATTTAAAGACCAAGTTGGAGTCGATGCACTCCTTGACTATTTGCATGTACAGGGTGGATTTATTTCGGTGAATGGCTCTCATGGAGTACAAAACGGTCCTCTTGTGTATGACGGCCCTGTTGCATTGCAGTCTCAAGGCGACTTTTTAAATTGTGGGGATAATGGGATCCTTTTCAAGCACACAATTACCGGTAATTTTGACTTGGCATGTCGTGCTTTGGGCTCGAATGTGACTGTTTTGGGAGATATTGACCTGTCTGGGCAAAAAGATGGCGGGACATTTTATTGTAGCGCAGAAACAGATGCTTGCTTTTCTCAAATCATTACAAAGGGGAGCGCAAACAATCGAAGAATTGGAATAGATGGCGGAGATGTTGTCATTACATCTACTTTGGGATCGATTTTAGTTCAGCATGTAGATACCTCGGGTGGTGATGGCCATACAACAGGCGGCAATGCAGGAAGCATTACCTTACAGCCAACAAGTGAGATTCAAGATGGAATTGCTAAAGGGATAATCCAACTGCAAAAAGATCAGACAGGCAGGGGAAATATGATTGCAAAAGGGGGCTCTGGAACGATCAAAGGGATCGGGGGCACGGTTACCCTTTCTGCCGGAAGAGTTCGCGCGGCAGGTGTGGCTACAATCACGAGCAGCTTAGAGGGCAATGATGTGATGATCCAAGCGGATAGACTCATTATGGGCCCTTATGAGTCGATGACGGTGCTTGGCAGTATTGATCTCGATCTAGAATCGAGCGCAATATTAAGCGATATGGTTGCTACAGAAAATTTAACGATTAAAGCACCGACAATCTATCTTCAAATGCGTAAATCTACGCCTATTTTAAATAATATAGGGGGAAAATACCTTTCTCCAATGATCCACTTTTTAGCTGGAGCGGATTATAAAAGAGAGGGGATGCTTAGTCCAAATGGTCCATTAAATGAAAAGAGCCTTGCGATCAACCCCGAAGAGCTTGAAGCAAAGCTGTTTTTTGAATCTACGTTGTTGAACTACGATCAATATTAACCCGCGGCCTAAACAATTGACAACGGCCGGCTACGGGTTAATAACTACCAATGACGCTGAAGTGGAACATGCTGTTTCCTCCAGTAAATCCTTCTTGATGGTGGAGCTTGATGCCCCAATCTAGGCGTGCTGTTAAAAACTGTCCAAAGTGGTAGCGAACCCCAGGGCCTGCTCCCATTAGATAGTTGTGTGGCTTGATCGAAAAGATCTTGTTGTAATCAGCGCCACCTCCCACATCAAAGAAGATGAGAAATTGCATTTTGTCTTGATGGGGCTGCTTAGAGCGGAAAATAGAAAATCCAGGAGCTCTCAGCTCGTTGCTCACAAACATTCCTGTGTCGACACTCATTTGTCTCTCATCATATCCTCTTACACTCCCATATCCCCCAATGCCCAGTTGAACCATTGGGATGAGAGATTCTGTAGAAGCTTGCCCTTTGAAGTAGAATTGATAGGTGAAAGAAGAAAACATCTTTTCATAAGAGAGATGTCCGTTGAAATAGACCCATGTATTTTTTGCGCCAGGCCTGAGAGACTCAAAATCAGCATTCGATTGACCAGGGAGAATTTCCCCCGGGGAAAAAAACATCTCAATTCCCGATTCGACAGCTGTCTTTTCTTTTTGGTACTTACAAACATAGCCAAGAACCCCTTGAGAGATGTTTATCGCCTGAGCGAAGACAGGAAAGACGGTATCGACATACTCAACGGTATTGTCTGTGATTTTCCAATCGGCCCCTGCAATGAATTCATGGATGAGTGATCGGTTTGGCGCAAATGGGGTGTGATAGCGTAGAGATGCTTGTCCACTTTGTCCATGATTTGAGCGATCGGGATAAGGGAGATGCGCATGAACCGATGAATAGCCTCCAAAAAGATTTAGGACAGCTTCCCAAGGGAGATACGCTGTATATTGAACCGTATAGGCATGAAATTTGCTCGATTCATAGTTCGTTGTATATTGGAACAAGAGCATGTGATCGAGCTGAAACATCTGATCCCAACAAAATCCTGCAAAAACGCGTCCTCTTCCAGTCGTAGGAACCCCTGTGTCGTCAACACCTGTATAAAATCGGTATGGTTTGCGTGCATCAACATCAAAGGTTAGGTTGGTCGTATTTTTGGTATCTCCTTGACTGTAGATCAGACTCACCCTTCTAAATGGGTTGCGATTCATAAAATCGAGATCTTTCAAAAGAGCGTTTTGTCTAATTGAGTCACCCTCTTTGAGAGTTAGATATTTGCTAACCATTTTTGTCGGAGCCCACTTGTTACCAACAAATTCGAGTTTTCCAATCTTGCTCTCTTGCACAACTAATTGTAGCACCCCTTTGGTGATGTTCTGTGAAGGGACGGAAACTAAAACAAAAGGGAGCCCATTTTCTTCGTAAAATTCAGTGATCGCTTTTTTGATTTGAGTCACATTTTTTTGAGTGAACTTTTGATTGTAGTAAAGGGGGGTAAGTTTTGCGTTCAATGCAGATTTGGTGCCAGGGATAGGGACATCTTTTATCTTTAGGCCATAGAGCCCTTGTAAAGAATCTACCTCAAGAAGTTCTGCTTTAGAATTGACTAAGATGATCGCCTGAATTGTGTGTTCAGGAATGGAGGAAGCTCTTTGTTTTTTTGAAGAATCTGAGGGCAGCTCCTCTTGAGAAATAGGCGGATCTATTTCTTCAGGGCTTGCATGGCAAACTGCAAGAAGAAGCCAGAAAATAATGGGCAACACGGATCTCAAATGGGTTTCTCCCAATACATACTTATATAAGAAAAATTATTATTTGACACTAGGGTTTAAATTGATAGTTTTGTGTGGCTTTCGTGCAAAACCCCCTTGTCAAACTCCCAATTTTTGAGTTCGTTTATGTATATATGTCACTCATTTTTAGTCGCATCTGAATTGCAAATTAATGTTTAATTATACTTAACATTTTGATATAATTAATAAAACTAATGCGGATTTATAATTATGACTTTATTTTCGGGATTGCCAGGGGATGTAAAGGCTTATGTTGGCACCTTTTTGCCGCCTCAAGAGAGAAAATCATTGCGGTGCACCCATAAGAATGCCCCGGTCTGGGCGGAAAGTTTGTTAATGGATGATTTTCTGAAAATGGGTGAGGGGACTTTGATTGGAAAAGTAGCTCGAAGGGCTACTTCACCTATTGAGGTCATTCAAATTGTCGATCGAATACTTCGAAAAGAAATGACCATTTTGCCACAAAACAACTTATTTAAAGATTCGATGGAATCCCTTTCTTACAAACAAAAAAATGAATTGGGAAAAGAGGTATTAAAACAAAAAAGCAAGGTGCTCTATTCGTTTTTTGAAAAAATTGTCTCTGTTTTTCCGGAAAATTTCTCCTCATATACTGCGCGAAATTTTATCAAGCAGCTTCGCGAAATAGAATCAGATGATCAAAAAGCGAAACAGGTCCGATATTGGATTCGTGAGAATTTGCCTTTTTTAGCTGAGATTAGAACGTTAGAACTGGGTGATGTGGATCAACTCTATCCGCCAGAAATCGTAAATTTAACAGAATTACAGGGCCGTGATTTAGGTCGTATTTTTTCATCTCAAGCCAAATTAGGGAACTTCGAAACAATAGTGAAACTCATTCAATCGGATTTGTTTGAATTCATATCTGCAGAAAATTTGGGCAAAGCATTAAAGTTTGCTTGTAAAAAGGGCTTTGGAGAAATCGTAAAGGTAATCATTGATTCAGGAAGCTTTCGTACGATTCCTTTGAAGTATATAGAGAGCGCATTAAGTTCTCAATATTGCAAAAAGATAGTAAGGACGATGAGAAAAGATACTTTGGTGAGTGCATCTTTTTATGGTTTAAAACGGATTGTTAACGTCCTTCTTTCATTTAACAAAATATCTGTAAACGATCTTGAGCGTGCGCTCATTGCTTCTGCTAGTAAGGGACACTTAAAAGTAGTCCAGCTGATCATTAGATCAATGCGATTTAATGAAATTAATATAGATGAAATCGGTTGGGCATTGTGTAAAGCAGCAGGTAATGGTCATCTCAGTGTTGTTCAGGCAATTGCAGAAACTCGCAGGTTTAGAGATTTAAACTTGAATACTATTCTGAGAGCCATAAAAGACTCTGCACTTGAAGGGCATTTCGCTGTTGTCAGGGAATTTTTCCAGTCAAAATATTTCTTGATGTAAAGGCGTCGAGCTCGTACATTTCTCACTTATTTTTTATGAGAGGTGTTTTCATGGTCTATCGGTTTTTATTGTTGATGTTTTGGGTCCCTGTATTTTCGGTTGCATCAGGCGCAGTGGTTGCTTTAGCAGCTACTGGTCAGACGATATTTTATCCGACAGATTGCGCGCAAAGAGGGGCTGAAATTGTAAATACCTTTAACTCCTCATCACTTTCTCATGCAACAGGTGCTGAATATCCTCAAATTCTTTTCCAAACAAAGCTCCCAAGTTTGCCGTATACACCTTACCAATATCCCAACGACAATAAGGGGATGATCTCATTTGTTCAGAGCTTGACTCAAACCACTCACAATACACTTTTGATTGTGACTTATATCAATCAGAGGTTTTCTTCTCGTCCGCAATATATAGTTCTTCCCGTAGAGCAGTTTATGGATTTGGTCTACGTCCCCACGAGATATAATCAGCCGTCGAATAGCACTTCATTTTCATCCAACTTTACGGGAGGCGTCTACCCTTACTTTTCGGTCGATCCAAAACAAAGAGCAGCAGACATAGTCTCCGCTGTAAATCAGCTGAAAACAAGCTCTTCGTTTCAAAGAACTGCGCTTACTCAAATCTGGATTCAGACCAATTTGTCAGGTCCATTTAATCCTCAAATTCCCAATGGGCTTTTGAAAAATATAACAGCTATATCGGTCGATAATAGCCTAATTCGGATTGATTATTTCCCCCCCTATTTTCAACAAACGCAGACAGTTGTTGTCACACCCGAACAAGTAGAGCAGGTCCTCTTTATTTATAATTACAATACCCCGAATGGGTAGTTGCGAAATAGGTTTCGGCGATGAGTAGGTCGAGCTCGGTTGTGATTTTTAAGTTGCGCTCTTCGCCTTGCACAATGTGAATGGGTCTGTCTTGCCGTAATACAAGCTGACAGTCATCTGTTGCATTTTCGATTCCGTCAAGGAGGGCTTTTTCATGGGCCTGTAAAATCCAGTCCATTCGAAAGGTTTGAGGCGTTTGCCCTCTTAAAAACTGCTCTCTTGGTGGGATTGAAGAGATCGATTTTTTATTTGGGGCGTGAACTAAGGTGTCAAATGTTGCAATGCACGTGTCAACAGCTCCCCATTGAATGGCCCCTAAAACATTGTCTTCCAAAATTTTTTTTGAAACAAAGGGACGCACTGCATCGTGAATGAGGACAATGTCTATTTTTTTTTGAAACGCTTGGAGGGCTAAAAACGAAGATTCTTGTCTCGTTTTACCCCCTTGTATGATCGTTAGATTCTCGTGATGTAGATCTATATAATCAGGAGGGACTGTCAAAATGATCTCGTCGAAAAGGGCCGATGCTAACATGGTATCGAGAGCATGCTGGTAGACTTTTTTGCCTGAAAGGGGGTGAAATTGCTTAGGGATGCAGCTCCCAAAGCGAGTTCCTACGCCCCCCATCAATAGAACTGCTCCAATGAGCTTTTCTTGAATCATTTTCCCATTATAAGACATCGAAGAAAAAAAACACTGCCTAACATTGAGTAACAAGGCGGGGGAGTTGCTCAATCATATAGAATGGAATGGCTTTGACAATTTCTTTGGGATCGAGGTTTTTGAAGCAGCTTTTATACTCAGGATTTCTTTCGAAATTAATGGTGGCGCAATGTTCGAAGTGCTCCTCCCCAAACTTGTCGATGAGGTAGCTTTTTCCGACCTGCCTAGCCCCTGTTAAGAGGAGGGGCATAAATCTTTTATGGTTTTTCCAGCGGACAAGGTCCGCTTCTAGATCCCTTTTCATTCCTCTAAAACAACCATTCAGATGCTTGTTTTACAAGGCATTTTTGTGTATCAGTGGCAAGTTTTACAAGGCAAATCGCGCAACATATTTACTGTTAGGGGTATATGTTGGATTTTTGAGGACGAAAGAGGTCCTTATAAGTTCAAGAGCGGTACAAAAACCTTGTTTTGACAGTATCTTCAACGAACATCCAGAAAAGGGCGTAGAGCCATAGATAACCGATGTAGGCCCAAGGGATCGCTGTGATAATGATCCCAAAGCCGACAAACAGCGCGGCAAGTATTTGTGTGCCAATAATGGCCGAGAGCAAAATAGGGGAAGGGAAAGGGCTTCGATAAAAGGCTTTTTTAGTTCTCACTACAAAAAGAGTTAAATGGCCTGCAATCGATAGTTTCAGGAAAACTAATGACTGCAACTCAGGTAAGCTCAAGGTTAGGTACGTTTTAACAAGGACGATGAGGAGAAAGGTTTCAAAAACTCCAATCAGACCCAAAACGGTTGCTACTGTAAGGACCTTTTTCATTTTCCATTGGACAGGTTTTTGTTCCAAGAGGGTATGGTCGTAGGCAATTGTCATGATGGGGAGATCGTTGAGGAGCGCCAAAAGAATAATCATGAGAGCTGTTACTGGATAAAAATTATAAACCAAGATGCAAGAGACCATAAATAACATGATGCGGATCGTCTCTGAAATTCGGTAAACCGAATAGCTATTCATCCTCTCAAAAATCCGCCTTGCCTCTTCGATCGCTTTGATAATTACTGAAAGGCCAGGCTCCGTTAACACAAGAGATGCGGCAGCTCTTGCGGCATCTGTTGCGCCACTTACGGCAATGCCTACATCTGCTTGCTTAAGCGCTGGAGAATCGTTCACACCATCTCCAGTCATTGCTACAATGTGCTTTGCATTTTGTAATGATTGGACAATTTTGTATTTGTGTTCAGGAAAAACCTGGGCAAATCCATCGACCTCATCGATTTTATCTCCTAGACTTTCTAAATCTGTTGCTGGGCGAATATTTCCTCCCATGTCGAGTTCATGGGCGATCTCTTTGGCAATGGCTATATGGTCTCCCGTCAACATCTTTACATGAATGCCATAGCCAACTGCTTGTTTGATCGTCTCTTTTGAATCTTCTCGAAGTGGATCTGATAGAGTCAATAGGCCTAAAAATTGCCAAGTTTTTTTGTCGTCGCCACTACTTGCAACCCCTAAGGTTCTATACCCTTTTTGGGCCATTGTATCGATCATCTTTTGAACTTCCAATTCCAAAGTAGAATCTAGGTGGCAGAGGGAGAGGATCACTTGAGGTGCTCCCTTGGTAGCAAAAAAGGTGTTTCCCTCAGGTGCAATAAGCGTAGCTTCTGATCTTTTTATGATCGGATCAAACGGGGTGAATTTGACTCTTTTATAATTTTTCAAGAGATCGTCTTTTGGGTAGCCACCAACAATTGCCAAATCGATCGGATCTTTATTTTCTACTTCCGAAGCAAGACAACCGCAAATGAGAAGCGTATCTGGATTGCCATTTCGAAACGTGATCGGCTCCCCTAGCTTTAATTTATTTTGCGTAAGGGTCCCTGTCTTATCCGAGCAAAGGACGTCAACGCCCGCCATTTCTTCGATCGATTCAAGTTTTGTGACGTACGCTTTCATTTTTGAAAGTTTCAACGCGCCGAGTGCCATCGTGACCGAAAGGACTGCCGGAAGGGCTACAGGAATCGATGCAATGACCAAAATGAGGACAAATTGAATAAGCTCTAGGAAGGAGTTTCCTCTTAAGAATTGAACGACGATCAGCACACAGGCTAAAACCAAACTGATATAAATAAGATATTTTCCAATGTGCATGACTGCTTTTTGAAAGTGAGAAATAGTTCCAGCGCCTTCTACGAGCTTGGCTGTTTTCCCAAAGAAAGTATGCTCTCCAATCGATGTGACTACAGCTTGCATTTCTCCTTGCTTTGCAATGGATCCAGAGTAGACGATGTCACCGATTTTTTTTGTTACAGGTAAGGACTCTCCCGTCAGCGAAGACTGATCTACCGTGAGATAATCCCCGTCCAATAATTTTGCGTCGGCAGAAATAATATTTCCCAAGCGAACACGGATCACATCTCCAGGGACAAGTTTAGAAGAGTCAATTTCATCCCATTTTCCATCGCGTTTGACTAAACTTTTTATCGATAAATTTTTCTTCAACGCCTCAATGGCATTGCCCGCTTTAAATTCGATGAAAAAGCCAATGAGACCATTCATTAAAAGAAGAACGAGAATGATGATTAAATTCGACCAATGGTGAAGGATAGCTGACAAAATCGCGGCAAATTCGATCATCCAAGGAATGGGTCCCCAGAAATATTGGAGGAATTTTAAAAGCGCCGACTCTTTTTTCTCCACAATGCTATTGGGTCCATATAATTTTTGCCTGTTTTCGGCATCCGTTGTGCTCAGACCCTCTTTTGAGCTATGAAGCTTTTCAATCAATGCATCAATAGAGATGCTTTGAGCTTCATCTGAAGAAATAAAAAATGGATCCATCAATTATCCCATTTGTTCAAAGGTTTGCAGCGCAATTTCAAAGGCCTCTTGCGTGTGGATGAGTAAAACAGTCACTTTAGAATCGGGCGAAGAGATGATCCCTTTGTCCCTTTGTTTTTTTAAATGAATGCCCAAAAAGCAAAGGCGTTTGCACACCTCATCTTGAATGTAGGTGGAGTTTTCTCCAATGCCCGCTGTGAAAACCAGAGTATCAATCCCATTTAAAGAGCCAATCATCGAGCCGATCATCGAGCAAAGCCGGTGCAAATAGACATCGAGACTCAGTTTTGCTCTTGGGTTAGTTACAGACGCCTCTAAAACATCTCTCATATCGCTTGAAATGCCAGACAGGCCCAAAAGGCCCGATTTTTCATAGAGATCTGTCGATAGGTCCTCTACTGACTGCGTCTTTAATAAATGGAGTAAAATCCCGGGATCCACGTTGCCCGATCGGGTATCCATCATGAGCCCATCTAGCGGAGTAAATCCCATGGTCGTGTCGATGCTTTTCCCATTTTTTACCGCGCATAAAGAGGCGCCTGATCCCAAATGGCAAATGACCATCTTTTCTGGTAATTTTTTTAAAAGATGCTGCGCTCTTTTCGTGCAGTATTGAAAACTTGTCCCATGAAATCCATACTTTTGAATCCCTTTTTCAAACCACTCGTAAGGTCCCGGATAGACGATAGCTTCAGGCGCCATTGTGTGGTGAAACGCAGTGTCAAAGACGGCAACTTGAGGACATTTCGGGAAGAGCTTTTCAAAAATTTCAATCCCCTCTAAATCTGCTAAGTTGTGAAGCGGGGCTAAGTCTGCAAGTTTTCTGATCTCTTCTTTGACTTCTTTATTGATGAGCGTGCTTTTCTGATACTTCCTGCCTCCATGAACGACTCTGTGGCCGATGCAATCGAACCGCTTATCTTTTAATTTTGCGCTCAGCTCTTTTTCAATCGAGCCTTGATCCCAAACATTTTTCCACTCGATTTTATCCTCCCAATGGGGAGCAATCGGCTCTTTTGGCGCTGCTTTAAAGTCATAGAGGCTTAATTTTACGCTACTAGAGCCTCGATTCAGGACTAAGATCTGCATATAAGTTCCCAAATAACAAAAAAAAATCTACTATGCGAGAAAAAAGGTAAACTGTGACTTTGTCCCGAGAGCTGTTAGAAAAAATGGACGCCTATTGGCGCGCTGCCAACTACTTGTCGGTAGGCCAGATCTATCTCTATGATAATCCCCTTTTAAAAAAGCCCCTCACTATCGATCACATCAAGCCGCGCCTTTTAGGCCACTGGGGAACGACGCCAGGACTCAATTTCATCTACGTTCACTTGAATCGGATCATCAAAGAGCAAAATTTGAACATGATCTATATCACAGGCCCCGGCCATGGTGGGCCGGGTCTTGTGGCCAATACCTATTTGGAAGGAACTTATAGTGAATTTTACCCAAATATTCCGCAAGATGAAGCGGGGCTGAAAAAGCTGTTTACCCAATTTTCATTTCCAGGAGGCATTCCAAGCCACGTGGCACCAGAAACGCCCGGATCTATCAATGAAGGAGGCGAGCTCGGCTACAGCCTTGCCCACGCCTATGGAGCGGTGTTCGACAATCCAGATCTCATTGCTGCATGCGTCGTTGGCGATGGAGAGGCGGAGACGGGTGCTTTAGCTACAAGTTGGCACTCAAATAAGTTTCTCAATCCAGTTCGCGATGGCGCGGTGCTTCCGATCTTGCACCTCAATGGCTATAAAATTGCAGAGCCTACAGTGCTGGCTCGCATTTCTCAAGAAGAGCTCAAATCTCTTTTTGTAGGCTATGGATATAAGCCCTATTTTGTAGAAGGGGATGATCCTGAAAAAGTGCATCAAGAGCTGGCTCAAACATTGGATACTGTCATAGAAGAGATCCACCAAATTCAAAAACAAGCCAGAAGTGATGGTTTTAAAAAGCGCCCCTCATGGCCCATGATCGTCTTCAAAACACCCAAAGGGTGGACTGGGCCTAAAGTAGTCGACGGCATCCCGATCGAGGGGACCTTTCGAGCCCATCAGGTGCCTCTCTCTGAGTTAAGAGAAAAGCCGGAGCACATCAAGATCTTAGAAAAGTGGATGAGAAGCTATCAGCCTGAAAAACTCTTTGATGAAAAGGGAAAACTCATTGCTGACCTTGCCGACCTCGCTCCTAAAGGCATTCAGAGAATGGGGGCTAATCCTCATGCTAATGGAGGACTGCTTCTTCATGATCTCAATATGCCCGACTTTAGAAAGTATGCGTTTGCCGTAAAACATCCAGGCGCAGATTTTGGTGAATCGACCCGCATCATGGGAGATTTTCTGCGCGATATTATGAAACAAAATTGGGATGCGCACAATTTCCGCATCTTTGGCCCCGATGAGACGGCCTCAAACCGATTGACCGCCCTTTTTGATATCACGGAGCGTGTATCGACTGCTGTTGTATTGAAAACGGACGACCATGTCTCGCCAGATGGCAGAGTCATGGAAGTGTTGAGTGAGCACCTATGTCAAGGTTGGCTCGAAGGGTATCTTCTCACAGGAAGACACGGCCTGTTTTCTTGCTATGAGGCGTTTATCCATATTATCGATTCGATGTTCAATCAGCATGCTAAATGGCTTAAAGTATGCAATGATATTCCATGGAGAAGGCCCATCGCCTCGCTCAATTACCTACTCACATCACACGTTTGGCGCCAAGATCACAACGGCTTTAGCCATCAAGATCCTGGTTTTATCGATCATGTAGTGAATAAAAAATCGCACGTTGTCCGCGTTTATCTCCCCCCCGATGCGAACACTCTTTTGTCGGTCACGAATCACTGCTTAAAAAGTCGCAATTACATCAACGTGATCGTGGCGGGCAAGCAGCCGAGTCCGCAATGGCTCGACATGGAGTCAGCCGTAAGGCACTGCACCGCAGGGTTAGGGATTTGGGATTGGGCGAGCACCGATGAGGGAAATGATCCAGATGTCGTAATGGCTTGTGCAGGTGATGTCCCAACTATAGAGACGCTCGCAGCTGTAGAAATCCTAAAAAATCACTTCCCCGATTTAAAAATCAGAGTGGTCAATGTGGTCGATCTCATGACGCTGCAGCCCCAAGTTGAACACCCTCATGGAATTAGTGATAAAGATTACGATTTAATGTTCACAAAAGATAAACCTATTATTTTTGCTTTTCATGGATATCCATGGCTCATTCATCGAATTGTTTACCGAAGAGCAAATCAAAGGATCCATGTTCGCGGTTACAAAGAAGAGGGGACGACAACAACGCCATTTGATATGTGCGTGCTCAATGATATCGATCGATTCCATTTAGCCTCAGATGTCATCGAGCGGGTTGAAAAATTGGGAGCAAAAGCTGCTCACGTAACACGATGGCTTCGTGACAAACGAAGTGAACACAAAGAGTATGTGCAAAAATATGGGGAAGATTTGCCGGAGATCCGCAATTGGAAGTGGGGTCATTAGACAAAATGAAATCTAGAAGGCTTTGACTTGAACAGAAAAATTTTTTTTGAGCTGACTTGGGATCGATGGATGCTGCTGATAGCAGGTCTACTGGTCGCGCTCGTCGGATTTTCTGTGATGGTTGGCTGGAAAATCCATAGCGTAGCGCTTATTCAGGTTCGCCCAAATTTTGTCGCCATGCAGTTCAATACGGCGTTTTCGCTCTTTTCAATAGGGCTTGCTCTTGCTTTTTTAGGTCTGGACCTTGCACGACTGTCGAAGATTTTCTCCTTTTTGGGAGGAGCTCTTGCCTTTATCGTCTTGGCCCAATACATTAGCGGCCAGAATTTATGGGTCGATGAGTTGTTTCAAACATACGATCTTCCCAATTCAATGAAATTCCCTGGCAGGATGGCCTTTAATACAGCAGGGGCCCTAACAGCTTCTGCAATATCCATTTTTTTTCTCAATTATAAAAAGGGGGTCTTTTTTATCCCCATTGCTTTAATCCTTAGCACTTTGGTGGTGAGTGTAGCGATCGTGAGCATTATGGGTCATGTCACCGGCTTAGAAGCGGAGCTAGGTTGGACCGACTTTGCTCGGATGGCGGTTCACACCTCTGTTTGCTGCTTTATTTTGGGGACGGCTTGTTTCATTTATGGAGCTAAGTTAAATCTCTCGCTGCCGTTCGGGCGCTTTGTTCTGCCAATCAGCGTAATGGTGGGTTTTCTTTTCGCAACACTTACAACTTGGCAGGTATTTCGCACACAAGAGCATAACGCGATAGAGGCAATTGCAGAGGAAAAGGCGAAGTATCTCAAGGCAGTGATGGAACAGAAGATTGTAGAAGAGGTGCGAGCGCTCCAAAGAATGGCAGACCGGTGGAATGCTCTTGGAGGTTACTCTGAAAAACTATGGGAAATAGATTCTACAAATTATGTAAATGAGCTGGTTGGGTTAGATGCTATTGCAATTTATGATAAGGATTTTAAGAAGCTAAAAGAGATGAGAAGAGGCCTCGGGCAATTAAGTCGTAATGGAAACTTGCTCGGCCCTGATCAGATAGCAGCTTTGAAAGCGGGGGCTGTTGTAACCATTCCTTCAGAACATAAAGGCTTCCTTCTCACCTATTTCCCCCTTATAGTCAATTATGAGTTTAGCGGTATTTTGGCAGGCAGGATCGAAATGGCTTCATTGCTAGACTTTGAAATCAATGAGCTACAGCTGGGAGACTATTTTATTTCTATCTTCTTTGACGATGAGCTGCTCTATTCAGGGGGCTCTTCTACAATTTTAAGGGGTAATCCTTTTGAATATGTAATTCATGAAACGATCGCTCCTTGGAAATTGCAGCTTTTTGTCACAGAAAACATCAAGATTCCCGAATATAAAGAAGTTCACGTTACTTTGCTTTTAACCGGGCTTCTTGCGACTTTAATTGCAGGAGTGATGGTCTTTTTAGGGCAAAATTTAAGAGATGAGAAAAAGAATCTGGAAAATGTGAATCTTCAGCTGAAAGAGGCAAGTGCAAAAGCGGAATCGGCAAGTGTGGCCAAGGGGGTCTTTTTAGCGACCATGACCCATGAAATTAGAACGCCTCTTAATGCGATTTTGGGAACGGTGCAGCTTTTGCAAGAGATGCAAGTAAATGAAATACAGAAGAAATATATTGATCGGATCATCTATGCAGGCAATTTATTGTTGAATTTAATTAGCGACATTTTAGATTTTTCAAAAATTGAGGCAGGAGGAGTCAATTTAGAGTATGCTCCAACGGATCTTTTCTTTATTTTGAAAAAGTCGGCAGATAATTTATTTTTGAAGGCAAAAGAGAAAAAAATGGATCTTTATGTCGAGTGTCCTTCTCAGCCTGTTGCCCAAGTGATGACAGATCCCACAAGACTTTATCAAATCATTACAAATTTAGGAACAAACTCTTTAAAATTTACAGATCAGGGTTCTTTGCACTTGCGTTTTCAAGTCAAAGGACAAACCGACCACGTTTTGTTGATCCGTTTTGATGTCATTGACACAGGGATTGGGATCTCTCAAGAAGATCAACAAAAACTATTTCAAAAGTTTTCTCAGCTTGAAAGTTCTCAGGTGCGAAAATATGGAGGCGTCGGGCTTGGTCTTTCGATTTGCAAGAAATTAGTCGAGTTAATGGGCGGTGAAATTGGCGTTGAAAGCGAGACGGGAAAAGGATCTGATTTTTGGTTTGAGATTCCTTTTAAGATGGGGCCTTTAGAGGCTGCCAGCAACTACTCTTTAGGTAAAAAAGAGATCTTGCTTGTCGATGAAAAAGAGAAAGAACGCGAAATTTTACAAAAGTATCTAACAGATTGGGGAGCTCAAGTGAAAAGCGATCAAAACGCAGAGTATGAAGTAGCTGTTGTGAGCTCACTGGATGTGGCGAGACAAATTTATCAAGCTCGGCAAAAAAAGAGCTTTTTGATAACAGATAAAGAAGAAGGCCTGTTGTCTGAAGAAATTTTAGGGACGCTCGTCAGGCCAATAGTTCCTAGCGAGCTTTTCAAAAGCCTTGAGAAAGGATAAATATGGATTGGAAAACCTGTTTTACAGGAAAAAAGATTTTGGTTGCTGAAGATGACCCTTTAGGGCGCGAGCTAATGAGAGATATCCTTGGCTTAATGAACTGCTCAGTCCAATTTGCTGAAGATGGAAATCAAGTGATTGAGATGTATCAAAAAGAACCTTTCGACCTAATCTTTATGGATATCCGCATGCCGAATAAAGATGGGATCTCTGCTACAAAAGAGATTCGGGCTGCAGAAAAAGATGGAAAGAGGGTGCCGATTATCGCCTTGACGGCAAGTATCTTAGACGAAGATAAGAAAAATTGTGTCAAGGTGGGAGTTGATGATTTTATCTCAAAGCCAATTCTGCTAGATGAATTAAGACAGAAAATGGCAAAGTACTTGGTAAAGTGAAGAACTGGAAATCATATTTTTTTATCTCTCTTATCGCTATTGTGGGGTCTTTGACATCCTATCTTGTTTTTAGACAGGCGATAGATGAGCAAATTCAGGCGAAGCGAATTGACTTCTACCACCAGTCGCAGAGCTTTTATTTTTCTTTGAAAAATCGCTTTTTTACCTACCAGGTAATCCTGAAATCGCTGCGGGGATTTTTTCTCTCTTCTGAAATCGTAGATCAAAACGAGTGGCAATCATACGTCTCTTCTTTAGCGCTTTGGGATAGGTTTCCCTCTATTGAACTTTTAGGATTTGTCCAGAAGATCTCAAAGGAGCAAATGGGCGCAGAGGTTGAAAAGATCCGTTCTCGAGGGACGCCTGATTTCAAGATCTGGCCTGTGAAAGAGGCTTCAGTTTATCTCCCTGTTGTCTACACATTTCCCCAAAAGTATAGCAGCTACATAGGATTGGACCTAAACCAAGACTCAGCTATTTCTGAGGCGACTAAAAAAGCGAGATCTTCTGAAGAAATGATCCTAACGGATCCAATTGAGCTGAGTAAAGTGCGATTAAATAAAGGGATTTTGAGCCTTTTAATTCCGATCAATAAATCTGCAGGAAATATAGGCTGGATTGTCGCTTTGATCAACTTTAAATCTTCAACTGATTTACTGGCACGCGAGCTGGGTCTAAAAGATGTCAACTATCAGATCTATCGCGGTAAAATAGCAGACCCGACCCAGATCATTGTTGCTCGCTTGCCAAGCCCTGATGAAAACCCTATTTTTAGCGATACTTACGAAATGACTTTAGGCGGCGTGGATTTAACTCTTGTCTTCAGTTCCGGTCCTGGGTACAAAGTGGGAATCAGATATGCTTACCCAACAGTTTTATTGCTAAGTGGCCTTTTAACAACTTTGCTGCTTATGATCCTGATCTATTTTGCCTATAAGGAAAAAGTGATTTTAACCGAGGATGCAGAAAAAATAGAGCAGCAAGGAGCTCAGGCATGCTCTATTCGTCAGGCGCTTTTAAACCATATGAATGATTGTGTGATCTGTTCAGATGAGAAGGGAAAGATTGTAATCTTCAATAAAGCCGCAGAAAAATTACTTGGATATAAAGCAGAGGAAGTCATTGGCAAAACAACGCCAGTTATTTTCCACGATCCAAAAGAGATGGATGAAAGGGCAAAGGAGCTATCGACTCTTTTTGGCAGACAAATAGCCCCTGGTTTTGAAGTGTTTGCTTTCCTTGCGCAAAAAGGAATTCCTGATGAGAAAAAGTGGCACTACATTCGCAAAGATCAGTCGAGAGTAGCTGTTTCTTTAAATATCCAAGAGCTGAAAAACAATAAGGGAGAGTTGATAGGGTTTATGGGAATTTCGCATGAAACACAAGAGTAGCCTGGCTCTATTTTTATCTCTTGCATGCTGCGCTTTTGCGATCTCCTCTCCCATTGTTCGCCCACCTGAGAGCGAACAAGTCTTTGCAGAGTATCCAGATCCCCAAACAGCAGACCAATGGTATGAATGGGCGCTTGTCCAAATTGAAGAGGGAGATCGCGAAGGGGCAAAGAAGAGCTTAGAAAAAGCGATCCACTTAGATCCTCTGCTAGCGCAAAGTAAGATTCAGCTTGGTTTTTTATTTTTGTGGGAGGGCAATTTTGGTTTTGCTTACTCTTATTTTTTACAGGCTGAAAAGCAAAGGCCTTGCGATGCGAACACGGTAGAGGGGCTTCGAGAAATAGGGGCTCAGTGGGCGCAAGATGAGAAAAAACAAGAAGAGGTGGTGCAGATCTATACCATCATCAATGATTGCGAGCCTTCAAATGCCGACACTCTATTTTATCTCGGCAGGGCCCTTGCCCGAACAAAGAGATGGGATGAGGCTGAAAAAGTTTTAAAGCAGTGCTTGGAGCTTGCTCCGCAATATAGCGATGCAGAGGTTCAGCTTGGATATATTTACCTTTGGAAAGAGCACTTTGGGGATGCTGAAGAGATCTTTTCGCGTTTTCCGGAAAACCAAGATGCTAAAATGGGACTTGCTTTAGTTTATAAGAGGCAAGGGAAAAACAGTGACGCAAAAAGACATTTTCAAGAAATTTTAGCAGAGAACCCTAATCATAAAGAGGCTCGGAGGGAAAAAGCGCGTCTTCATGTTGCAGAGCTGGACTATTTTGCAGCTCAAACAGAATTTCAGTGGCTTGTCGACGATGACCCTGCGGACGATAACTATTGGGCGGAGCTTTTTGATGTGAAATCTCATACAAGGTGCGCTCTTTACATCGAGACGCTTTACTCAGATGCAAAAGAAGATGACCCAAGCCTTTTAGCCCCTGTTGTCAAAGATTATTACTTTCTAAATGCTGTCCATATTTTGGTGCCGGTGACTAATCGTTGGAGACTTGATTTAAAGCAGATCTATTATCACCAAAGAGAAAATGATATCTATCCACCGATTGGGGTTAACTACTCGATGTATTTGACGGGAGGGGAGGTAACCTCCAGTTTCTTTTTTGCTAAAAATTGGCGCTGGAATGTATCTGCAAGAGCTTTTGAGGCTTGGGGCTGGCAAGATGTCGGTTATCCATTTAAGAAAACAGATCGTTTTGAGCCAGGTACAGGATTGCTTTATAATAGCGAGCGGCAACTCTTTGCTGTCGATGCCCACACAGAATCATTTGTGATTAAGGATTTTTCTAACTTTACATCACGTCTTTTGAGAACAGATTATCTAACAGGCGGCTATGGGTATCGCCTCGATGTAACGTTAAAGCCTGAAGTGGAAGCTTGGGTGAGCCATATTTTTATCCGCGATAATTTAAAAAATTGGGAAAATACGGAAAAAGCAATAGCGCGCTGTGGAGTCCCTTTCCTGAGCGAGTATGTAACCGCACTCTATGAATTTGAGCACGGCCACTTTGATCAATTATCACAGAATTACTACTCGTTCAAACAGCAGCTGAAAAACACCATAGGATGTAGAGTTAAAATCCCCCTTTCATCGTGCATTACTTGGGAAAATTCTTATTACCATCGCTGGAAAACAACATATAATCTTTTTCAACCAATCGGAAATTTTATTTTCGTAGCCCCGAGACAGTATTTATTCGCCAACTGGTTTTCATCATCTCTTACAGCCCGCTATCGCGACACAATGAGATTAATAGTTGAGGGAGGCTACTTTTATGAGTCACTACCCTACCGCGACTGGCACGTTACGGGATCATTTCTTTGGCAATTTTAAAAGCGCTTGTTCAACAAGATCGTTAATATAGCGAGAGGTTTTCCTCGTCTCCTTAAACTTTGCAAAGAAGCGACAAAAGCTTCTAAGCCGCCAGTAGACAGTAATCTGACGATAACCAATGTTTTCTAGCAAATTTGAGGTGACTAGCATGATTAAGTTTCTTAGTGATGGGTACTTTCTAAACCCAAATTCTTCGATAGCGAGACTGAAAAATGTGTAAAGTGCTGTATAACCAAAGCTGACTGCAAGGAACATTAAGAAAAAGGGAACATTTAAAACGCCCAATCCCCAAGCGATGAATACATAGATCCAAGCTAGTGTTTCGATACAAGGCTCTAAGGCCTCTCCAAACAGCCAAAAAGGGAATCCAAATAGCCCTAGGCCAGTATATTTTGGATTAAAGCAGATGGTTTTATGAAACCAAATTGTTTGTAAAAGGCCAAAATGCCAGTTGATTCTTTGTTTGCTGAGCCCTTTTATATGGCCAGGAGCTACTGTCCAAGCGACTGGATCTGGCAAGTATTTAATTTTATATGGGGTTTTAGATTTCCTCATAATCCGATGAAGGCGCGTAATAATTTCTACATCTTCGCCAACTGTTGGGGCAAATCCTCCTACTTGGACGATGAGATCGCGAGGAAAAATAGAAAATGCCCCTGAAACGATGAAATTTCCATTGATTGCATCAAATCCTTGCCTAAGTAAAAACGCTCTTAAGTACTCTAAGCTTTGTACTGCAGGCAGAAAGTCTTTAGGAAAAGCAGTTGTTGAAATCCGGTTAAATTCAATTGTGCATCCATTAAGAATCCTTACGGTAGCTCCTACAGCAATCGTTTGAGGCGTTGTCAAAATCGGACGAATCAATGCTTCAAAGCCCTTGCTATCGAGAAATGTGTCTGCATCAAGGACGACAAAAAATGGATTGTGAGCCGCATTTACAGCAGAGTTGATAGCATCAAACTTACCTCCTCGTTCTTTATCAATAACGATCACTTCTGGATAAGATTTACTTCGATAAACAGCTTTGATTTTTTGCGTGGGAAGCTCATCAACGTAGTATTTTGGGATTTCTATGAGGTCAAATGCTTTTTGTAAAAGCTCATACGTATTATCTGTTGATCCGTCGTTTACAGCGATGATTTGTTTATAACGATATGAAATGGAGAGGAGGTTGAAAATATTGGAAACAATATTTTCAGCTTCATTGTACATAGGCATGACAAACAGGATTGAAGGGAGCGAGTTAGAGCTAAGTATTGCAGAGGTGTCTTCTTCTTTTACCTCTTTGATGCGCTTAAAAATTTTAAAAGCGCCGAGAAGGAGGAAAAAAGTATAAAACAGATTGATAAATGAGAAATAAGCGAGAAATCCAAAGTCAATCCAGGGTAAAAATTCTTGAAAGGTCATCCGAAAACCAATGCGTAATTTGCTGCTTCTTTTGCTATGGGATTTTCTTGCCTTTTAAGGATCTCTAACCCTTTTTCCCCGCCAGATTTGAGCGTTTTCCCAGCTTCAACGCGAACGGCCCAAACAGGATCTTGCAGCGCTTTTTCCAAAACTTCCCACGGATTTTCTCCAAGAAATAGAGAAAGACCTTCAATTCCAACAGCTCGAATTTTGGGATTTTCATTGGTGGCAGCAGCATGAAAATAGGGGTAACTATCGGGCAAAAGGTTTCGAATTAACGCTCTTAAAGCTAAATAATGGATCTCTGGGTCTGAAGATATAAGATCATTTTTAAGAAACAAAATTGTTTTCCCCCATGACTTTGACCCCAAAATATCTAAAATTGTTTTGTGAAGTATAGGATTCGTGGCCAGTTGTGTCATGATTTCAAGCACTTTTGTAGAGCCTGAAAGAAGAGCATCCCGATAAAAAAACTGGGCAAATCCATACTCATCGCTAATTGCATGTAAGATTTTCTCAACTCCATGAGAACTTTCTAGGTGGATTGCAGCAAGGGAAGCGGGACTTCGAATTAAAAACTTATGATCATCCATGAGCTTTAAAATTAAAGGTTCATCAATTGGGAGACAGTAGATGGCAAATACACGGGCTGCAAAATTGCGTTTAAGCCAGAAAATGCTTTTAGCCCATTTACGCGCTGTATCTAGCAGTAGCACCTCGCAGGCTTTGTTTTTGAGGGATACCCACTCATCTCCTTTTAAGCGTCGATCAAAGGCCTCAAAAATCTCTAAAGTGAGTTTTTTCCAACTTTTTTTTCCGGGATAGTTGTTGATATCAAAAGGAGTATTTTTTTCTAACAGATTTAGAAAAAACTGAGACAGGATTGCATTTCTTTTTCTTGAGAATTTAACCTTGAAATAAAGAATTAGACGGTGGATTAAAATTACAATTATAAGAAAAAGAAGAATTGACACCTCTGCCGCTAAGAAGTTAATGAGTAGGGGTAAATAGGTCATGTTTTATTAATTAGTTGTTTTGCTTTTTGCAAAAGCACATTGATGCTAAATGGTTTTGTCATATAGTCAACTGCGCCGCGCTTTAACCCTTCTAAAGTATCTTTTTCTGATGAAAGCGCTGATAGGATAAGAACGGCGATTTTATTTGGATATTTTTCTAAAACAAACTTAAGGATATCAAGACCATCCATATCTGGAAGCATTCTATCTAGGATGAGCAGGCCAATTTTCTCTGCATTTGCTTGGTCAGACAGGTATGCAATGGCTTCTCTTCCATTTGCTATTGTTTCAACTTCAAAATTTTGAGACTTAAGAGTTGTTGCGATTAAGTGTAAAAGGTCTTGATCATCATCAACTGCTAGTATTTTATTTCCCATGAGAAAATTGCTCCTGAATTTTTTTAAATAGGGCATCGAGTTCATTAAAAAGGGACTCATCGAGTTTGCAGTTTGGAAATTGATTCATCATTTCACTGAGTTTAGCATCCCATGATTTACAAAGATCAGTCACCGTTTGATATCCATAAGTTCCCGCATTTCCTGCAAATTTATGAACAAAAAATCTCACCTGAGTAAGGTTTTCCTTCGAGGGATTTTTTTTTAGTAGTTGGATGGCATGATTAAATCCATTCATTCGCTCGGGGAGAGACTCTTTATATTTTTTTAAGAGCTCTTGAAAAATCTCAGGAGGAAGTCCGTTGTTACTTTCGTCTGTCATACTTTTTGTATCTCCGAAAGAGGATATAAATCCAAGATGATACTGGATATTTCATGATTGGCTAATTTTGGAGGAAATTTTTCCTGGTTGCAGAGAAGTGTCCCTCCTTGAGTATGGCGTCCTGTTCTCTTGACAATCGCTGTAAAAAGATCAAAGAAAGAAAAACTTTTGCCTTGTGAGACAAAATAAGCGTCATGACGCAATTCATCGGTAAATTGAATCCGATAGAAAAGTTTTGTCGGCTCATCTGGGTAGGCTTCAACGAGGAAAAGTGGGTCTCCTTGAATGCGGATGCCTTCAAGGAGTATTTGTCCCTTCTCTGCCAGTTCAGCGCTTGGGAAGGTGAGGTGGGCATCGTGCGTCATATGCGATTCAACCGATACATGGTGAAGACCCATTGCCTCTAAGAATTTTTTCTGATCGATTTGTCGATAGAGGATCCAAGGTTTTTCATCACTTGTGTTTTTTTGGGAAAATGCATTTGTGACGATGATTAGATCATTGGGGCCCAATTGATCAAAAAGCATTCCCAAAATACGATCAATTGTCCGAAATCCGTGAGCTAGTGGATCACTTTTCTTAATTTTCCGGTTTTTCCATTGGTGGTGCTGTAAGTGGGCTAGGCAGTTGAGAAATAGGATTGAAAAATCTGGGTTATAGCGCTTTTTATACTTCAGAAAAAGGTTTGCAGAAAGATCGTCAGTAAAGGAGATGAAGACAAAAGGCTTAAATCGAAACCGTATAGCATCTAAAATTACCTTAACCGTTTTTTTTATAAAACTTCCTAAAAGTCCATTTTTCTTAAATAGAGTCAAAAACTTTCTCGCATCCTTTAGGTATTCAAGCTTGCGCTTACTTGTGTAATTTTTTGATGTTGCGCGAAGTGGGTCTAGAAGGACATTCAGTTCTTCTGGGTAAGCTCTTTCTGATGCGGTCCAAAGATCAGGTAGGAAAAATAGGCACTGGTCTGCTTTGCCACGCGTTGCGTTCATAGCGCACCAAATCCCGCTGGAAACCCCACACTCTGATAGCTTTTCCCAGAGCTGTTCAGTTTGGAGATTGGTTACATCTCCGAGGTGTTTAACTTTATGTTGAGAGGAGGGGAGTCCCGTGTGAACAGAGACCCACTGAACCCAAGGATCCAAATAGTCGCTTTCATAAGTATCTTCTGTCCATGTGTCGCTTTTATAAAATGAACAGAGGCGTTTTAGATTTTTTAGGTCTAATTCATTGCCAGCTTCTTTAAGCAGATCAAAATTAAATTCGTTTAGTTCTAAAAAAAGTGATTTCATATAAGCTTTTTCCTCCAGTGATGGAATAAAACAGAAAGGATTCGGTATGAATCTTTGATTTTTGAAAAGTGTGATGATCTATTTTGGTCTATGTAGATTGTCTCTATGGGGCATTGAATGATTAGATCCCCATCTCTTAGGGCCAAAAGGATGCATCGGAACTCCATTTCATAGCGCGATCCTGTTACATTTTTTGCAATTTTTTTTGCGAGACTATGACTGATTCCTCGGAACCCCGATTGGTTGTCTAAGGGGGCCTTTGGGTAGAGGCGTTTTAGAAGAAATGAGATGAGTGTATTGGCAAATCGGCTTCGCAGGGGCATTTTTTCAAAATTGCGAGTTCCAATCACAAGTTGGGCTCCTTGGTCAATACATGCTGTAATCTTTTGAATTTCTGACGGGTTATGTTGCCCATCTGAATCGAGGGTGACTAAGGTTTGAAATTCCAGGTTATTTACCGCATATTCGATGCCGTGAAGTAAAGCTGTTCCTTTCCCTTTGTTTTTAGGGAAAACAATCAAGTGAACTTGATCGGGAAATTGATGAGCAAAGTTTTTTAAAATCTTACCAGTTCCATCTGTAGAGCCATCATCGATTAAAATCAGCTTAGAAACGCACTTAAGGGTCTGTTTAATTACATTGCAGCAGTATCTTTCTACATTGTAGCAAGGGATAAGTCCGATTACTGTGGGGATAGGAACCTCAATATTTCATGTTAATCGTAAAATTAAATACATTTTGGTAAACCCAGTGGGGTTCCGCTGCATGGAAACGGGCCATGTAATAAATATCTGATCCCCAATTGTCTGAAAAGATCATTTTAAATCCGGCAGACAATCGGTCTTCGTTGATCCCTGCTGCTTGTCTCCAAAAAATTTCGTTGTCGAAAAAGGGGCGGATTTTAAGAGAAGTCCAGTGGACGGGAAGATAAAAGCGAAGGCGCGTCCGAAAAAGCCAAGGGAAATCGGTAATTTCAGAGATCGTGTACTCAACTCTATTGCGGTTATGGATTTCCCACTTGCCAGGCTTTGCATAAAATGTGATATCTGCAAGGGGGATGTATTCAGGGATCCAGTGTGATGAAGTAAGAGGGGTTCTTCTTGCGGCTTGTCGGTATCCTGGAGCAATCGCTACCCATTTTTGGGGAGAGTAAACAATTTGAGGTTGTATATAGCCGTAAAATAGCTGAGAGATTTGATTGCCCCAACGGGCATTAAGCGTTGTAAAAAGAGTCCATTCGTCAGTTATTTGGTATTTAAGAAAATCCCACTGCCAAAGTTGGTAGTCCCCATTGGAGTTGATCTGTCCAAATAGAGTTAGCGGAACTACTAAATAGATTTTCATAAGCCATTTTAGGGTGTTTTTCATAAATACAGTCCGTCTGAAAACCTTTTGTAAAGGTAGCAAAGAAAAGGAAAAGTCTATAGGTATTTCTTTAATTTTTAACTGAAAAAGTTGTGACGCTTTTTAAGGATCGCAGTAGATTTTAAGTCTATCTCGATGCGAGCTTTTCGTTTAGATATGAGAGCATCTCAGGGCTTGTTTTTGCAAGCCAGTCTCGAATGGGCCCCGTTGAGTAATCGATTGATTTTTGGGGGGCTTGCAAAGGGTCTAGTTCTTCTTTTTTGCAAAAGGTCCCAATGTCAATAGAGTAGGCTTTTTCTCCATCAAACCCATAATTTCTTAAAAAGGAGGGATCTTTGTTGAAGATCCCTTTTTCAGATCTTGCGATGATTGCATCTGTGAGTGCGTCGAGAATTTTTTTTGCCTGATCTATTTCGTTGTTTTCTAGCGCTTGAGAAAAACTTTGCATCAAAAGAGGCCATTTTTTCTGAAGGATAAACGATGTTTTCCCAAGAATGAGGGTGTGTTTGCAGTTGAGTTGGTCTATGAGGGTGAGCTTTTCTCTTGATGGACTTTGTCCCAAATGGACCGTGATTAATCCCGTTTGATCTTTGAGTTCATCTCTTGCAATTGCCAAGCTCTTTAGGAAGAACTGTTTTTTATCATTGTGCCTTTTTTCAAGCGCTCTGCGGGTTTTTTTTAGAGGTAGAGAGCGGACCCAAAGGGGAGTTTTGTAAATGTCTGTTCTTGGTAATTTAAGGACATATTTTTGATCATGACTTTCAAAGGCAAAGCACTGTCTGCCTCGTCCTACATAGCGAAATGGTTGAGCTAGAATTTTTTCAATTTCAGAATTCCAATTCTCTTGGGTGTAGATATTTAAGCTATGGATCCGACGGACGCTGAAGCCATCTTTTAGAAAGTGGAGCCCTTTTGCAGTCGATATGCTGAGCGCGATTAAGAAAAGAAGTGTGATCAGCTTTTTCATTCTGTGTATCATAGCTGTTTTTGAAGTTCTCGGCACTAACGAAAAGTTATTAACCCGCTAGGCAAAAATGAGGCAAATTGCTTAGCTGGCTGCTTTGCCATATTGATCCTCTATTGTCGGCCATGGTGTAACCATGGCCTCCTCCTTCGGAACGCTTTGCCTCGCTCGCGCACTTTGTCTCATTTTTGCCTAGCGGGCTAATAGATCTTCTACTTCTTCAGAGCGGGTGAATAGACGATCATTTACCTGTTTAGGTCGGAGGTATTTGCGTAAAACTTCATCAAATTTTTTAGAAGAACAATGGTCGCCACATGTGAATAAATCGACGAAACAGGCTCTATGTTCTGGATATGTATGGAGACTTGCGTGGCTTTCAGAAAGCAGATAGACAATTGTGAGGCCATCGGGAGGGAAAACATAGTGAGTTTGATCGAGAATTGTAGCCCCTGATGCGCTTACAGCGCTGTTCATGGCTTGAATTAAACTTTCGAAATCGGAAATAGAATTCGGATCGCAGTCTAAATAACTTGCGACGAAATGTTTTCCTTTAAACGTGTAATCTTGTGCATGAACAGGGAAGTTCAAAAGAAATGAGAGAATAATTAAAAATATCTGAGCCATCTCAAATCACCTAACTGTTAAAAAGCCATCACTATGCACGATCATCAGTAAAAAATATATTGAAATTTGATGGATATCTTGAGTACGTTCGTAGTATACACAAGAAAATTCAAATTTTTTTTTAAGGAGAAATGTTACATGAAGAAATATAACTTACTAAAGCTTGTAGCTGTAGCATTTGTTGCGGGTGTTTGTACTTCAGGTCAGACGCCGAATACTGCAAATCAAGAGCTAGCAATGACCAGATGTACAAAGCCTGCAAACGATGATAGTAGCGATGACACTAGGGGTAGAAGAAGGTCGGACGGTGGATGCGGACGCTGCACAAGTGAAGTGGAAAATCAAAGCGATTCGCAATCGAAAAAAAGAAAAAGCGCTGCGAGCAAAGTAATTGAAGGACTCGATGCCGAAACGGTTGCTGCAAATCAAAAAAGTGCTGCACAAAAAGCGATGGAAGCTGAATTAAAGCGCGATCGCTAACTCTTTTTAATGCCCCTTCACCTTCTAAAGAGGGGGCTTTTCTTTAGGCTTTGGAATCTCGAATGTTTTCGCAATACTTTCTGGCTTCTTTTTTAAGATGAATGTCAAAGTTCCTCCAATGATGATGAGGAGCGTTCCGACAAGGGAGCGCATAGTTGGAGGAGTGTTGAATACAAGCCAGCTGCTGATCGCAGCGTAGATCACTGTAGAATATCCAAGGGGCGAGAGGAATGAGGCGGTTCCGTATCTATAGGCAACCGTGAGGAGCATTTGGGCAATCACTGTGGAGGTGCCAACTCCCAGCATTTTCGCCCACTGAATCCAGCTCGGCTGAACCCAATATAGCCAGGCAAATGGAGCGCTGATCATAGTGCCAAAGAAAAAATAGTAAAAAAGAGTCCTACTCATGGGCTCTCTTTTCAAATTAAGGACGCGGAGTGCTGCAAATGCAACCGATGATCCAATTCCTGCGAATAGACCAAAAACGAATCCTTCTTGGAAAATCTGTTTTGTTGGATTTAATATGACGGCAACTCCAATGAAGCCGACAATAATAGACCACCATACGTGCAAGTCGATCTTTTCTCGCATCCAAATCCACCAAACAATGGGGACAAAAAAAGGGGCGCAGTAGTTAAGGGTTGTTGCATCTGTTAAATTCAGATATCGAATCGCTACAAAATAGAGGTAATAGCTGATCAGTCCGGAAATATCTCGAAGAAGGTGTATTGGCAGAACGGAGGTGTGCAGATATTTAGGACCTTTTCGTAATGAAATCGGGGCAATGCAAATCAAGCTGATGCAATTTAAAATGAAAATAATTTGGATTGTTGGGAACTGCTTTTTAAAGCTAAATACGAGCGAGCTTGCTATGACGAAAAAAATATAAGCAAAGAGGGATATACAAATTCCGAGGGTAAGACGCGGCGGGGTTTTTTCTTGTTCCATCGATTTTTATATTAACTGAATTCAGAATTTGATAGATAGGGATAGAGGTTAATTTTTTTTAAACAGTATCCCTGGAATAAATTTGGGAATGGTTGGGAGAATTTTATGGAATTTGATAAGGCAAAAATGCAGTGGTTGGAGTTTGATTTACTCGAATCCTTCCCTCATGTTCAGCACGGCGTTTTTTTGCGCCACGGCGGTGTGAGTCACGGGGCATGTTCTTCGCTCAATGTGGGAAATGGGGCAAGCGACAAGGCTGAAGCGATTCAGACAAATCGAGAGCTCATTCGAAAAGCAATGAATGTCCCTAAACTTATTTTTCCTCATCAAACTCATGGGATGAATGTGGAAAGAATTACTCCGAAAAATATGGATAAAGTAGCACAAGCGGATGCAGTATTTACGACGGAGAAAAATGTTGGACTTGGAGTGACTCATGCTGATTGTCAGGCAGCTATTTTCTATGATCCTGTCCATGAAGCTGTAGGAGTTGCTCATGCTGGATGGAGAGGCCTTGTTCAAAATATCTACGCAAGACTTCTTGAAGCGATGCAAAGAGATATAGGGACTCAACCTCAAAACATCATCGTTTGTATTTCGCCATCACTGGGACCTGACCATGCGGAGTATAAAAACTATAAGCAAGAGCTTCCCCAAGATTTTTGGGCCTTTCAAACAAGTCCGAATTACTTTGATTTTTGGGCAATTGGGAGAAAGCAGCTCTCTTCTTTAGGGATTTTAGATAAAAATATAGAGATTACCGAGATCTGTACCCATTGCAATGAGAAGGATTATTTTTCTCATAGAAGGGAAAAAGATACAGGCCGCCATGGAACAGTAGTTGCATTGAAAGGCTAATTCGATAAAAATACCTGCATGCAGGTAAGAGATCTTAAGTTAAGTGGGCTCAAAGTAATTACGCCGCGTCTATTTCAAGACGAGCGTGGCTTTTTTTTTGAAAGCTATAGTGAAAAGCTCTATTTAAAGCTTGGGGTCAGTTTTGTCCAAGACAATGTCTCCTTTTCTCGGCAAGGGACGATTCGAGCTCTCCATTTTCAGTCTGACCCAGGGCAAGATAAACTCATCAGTTGCCTGAGTGGAAAAATTTGGGATGTCGCTGTCGATATTCGGCCTCATTCTCCCACCTACATGCAGTGGGAAGCTATTTTTTTAGATGATCAAACTCACGATCAATTCTTCATTCCTAAAGGATTTGCCCACGGTTTTTGTGTGTTGTCTCCATCAGCTCTTGTCCAGTATAAAGTGAGCAACCCGTATAACCCGAATACTGAGCGCTCAATTCGTTGGAATGATCCCTCTTTTAAAATTGCATGGCCAGTTACTAATCCGATTCTATCAATGCGCGACCAGATAAGTCCATTTTACGAGGAGATTCAAGGTGTTGTGGATTTTAGGTGCTAAAGGTCTTTTAGGTTCGGCCCTCGCCTTGAAATGTGGGCAAAAAGCTATTTTATCAGGCCATGAACTCGAGATTTCTAATTTCGAGGCTCTAAGGGCGTTTGTAGGGGAAAATCAGGGCATTACCCGAATCATCAATTGCGCCGCATTTTCTCAGGTAGATGCTGCTGAGCAAAGAAGGGAAGAGGCCTATTTAGCTAATGTGAGGGGGCCAGAAAATCTCTCCCTTATTGCTCAAGAAATCGGGGCTGATTTAATTCATATTTCCACTGATTATGTGTTCGCAGGCAATGTGAAAAAGCCGCAAACAGAAAATGATCCTGTTGGGCCTTGTAATTACTATGGACAAACGAAGCTTGAAGGGGAACAAAAAGTCCTCTCCTTTGGCCAGTGTGTGATTAGAACCTCGGGAATTTTTGGTGGCAAAGGAAATAATTTCGTCTCAAAACTTTTACACATGCTCCAGACGCAAAAAGAGGTTCGCCTAACGGACGATCAATGGGGGCGCTTTACCTATGCTCCCGATTTAGCAGGGGCTCTTTTACAGCTTGGCCACCTTAAAGGGCTTTATCAATATGCAAATACCGGTGTGGCTACAAAGTATGAGTTTGGTCTTGCTTTGCGCTCTGAGGCTCTTTTGCTAGGCCTTCCTGTTGTTACAGAGTCGATCATTGCTGTGCCCAGCTCAACATTTCCCTCACCTTGCAAAAGGCCCATTTACTCTGCTTTTGATACGACTAAAATTGAGCGCCATGTTTCGATTCGTTCTTGGCGAGAAGGATTAAGAGATTATTTATGCGCCCAACTACCAGTTTACTTGTAACAGGTGGAGCCGGATTTATCGGCTCTGCATTTATCCGCTATCTTCTCAAATTGCCTGAATTTACTGGGCGCATTCTCAATTATGACCTTTTGACATATGCGGCGAATCTCGATTTTCTCAAAGGGTTTGAAAATCATCCGAGATACCGCTTTGTGCAAGGAGATATTCGCAATCAAGCACTCGTTGAAAAGCTTCTGTTAGATTGTGAAATCGACATGGTGGTCCATTTTGCCGCAGAAACCCATGTGGATCGTAGCATTGCTTCGGCATCACCTTTTATCGAGACGAATGTGTTGGGGACTTTATCTCTTCTGGAAGCTGTTAAGAAATTTCCCCACGTTCATTTTCACCATATTTCAACAGATGAGGTGTATGGATCTTTAGGAGAGAGTGGCTCTTTTAGCGAAATTTCTGCCTATAGGCCCAACTCTCCATACTCTGCATCAAAAGCAGCGTCCGATCATCTCGTTCGGGCATTTGCACAAACGTACCGCTTGTCTACGACAATGTCTCACTGCAGCAATAATTATGGTCCTTGTCAAAACAGAGAAAAATTCATTCCGCTCATGATTCATAATTGTCTGAAAAAAAAGCCTCTGCCTGTTTATGGGAGAGGCAGCAATATTCGCGACTGGATTTACGTAGATGATCATGCAGAAGCTGTTTGGCGTATTTTGCAAAAAGGGAGAAGAGATGAAGTCTATGATATTGGTGGAAACACTGAGCTTAGCAATTTAGAATTGCTTCAACTTTTGATCGATTTAATGCAAAAAGAAAGGCCAGGGGACTACCATTCGTTGATCCGATTTGTCCAAGATCGACCTGGTCACGACTACCGTTACGCAATTAATTCATTTAAAATCGAAAATGAATTAGACTGGCGCCCCAAAATAAATTTGAATGAAGGTCTCCTCCGAACAATTCGGTGGTACGCGTCTTAACTGGGAGTCAAAGTATGCTTGGGAAAGTGGATGGTTGGTTTTCTTACACAACTGCATTGTGTGCAGGACAATTGCTTTACAATTGGATCTCATCGTCAAGTAACACGATTTTTAGCGATAAAACTACGGAAGTTTTTTCATCCGTGATGAACCCGATTGCGCTCAATGAAAGTAAGTTGCCATTTACAGAGACTCACATTGTTCAAGATGTTGTAAGTGGTGCCGCATCAAAGGTATATTCTGCTGCGAGCGGTGTTTTTTGGTTTGGTTGGGATCAACTTTCTTGGACGAGTAAAATAGTGGGCGCCCTTGGGATTGCTTATCTCGTCAATCAGTGCCGAAAAGATCGTGATGCAAAAGTAGTGAATAACATCGAAATCCATGTTCATGGAGGAGTGGCTACGCAGCGCACTGTTAACAATAGAACAATTATCGAACTTTCTCCCGAAAAAAAATCATTGAGATCTGTAGTTCAGCAGGTGATTGAGCAGCATCGAAAAGAAAAACTTAAGGCAGCTGGATAAAAAAAAGGGGGGAGGATATCCCCCCTAAAAAATCTTACTTTCTTAAAACAGGCTCTTCTACATTTGCTGTTACTTTCCCAAGATAGGGAGGAAGTTCAAGGCCTGCCATTGCAGTCACATCGTGCAATGATGGGAGCGACTTTACAAACTGACTGATAAAGTTTGAAGTGGTTCCTCCTTTTGAAGGATCTCCCGTATTATTGCCACTATCCCAAACAGTGATTTTGTCGATCTTAATGTTTTTGATCGCCTCAGTTTGTAGTTTGACAATTTCTTCTAATTTTTCGATGAGGAGCATGGTTGATGCACTTTTCGCATCACTGCCGCACGCTTCCACTAACTGCTTATATCCTTTTGCTTTCGCATCGAGAAGCTTTTGGATCCCTTCAGCTTCCGCTTGTTTGATCGCTAAAATAGCTTCTGCTTCTCCGCGTGCATTCAAAACCCTACACTGAGCTTCTGCAGCAGCCTCAATTTCAACTTTCTTCTTTCGAATTTCTTCAGGAATAATCTGTTCTGTTTGGAGAAGCTGTGCTTGAGCCAATGCACGTGCTCTTTGGATTTCAGTTTCAGCTTGTTGCGCTGCAACTTGGCTTCTTTGGCTCGCTTGCGCCTCTTTTTCGGCAAGTGTCGCATTCGTAAGGGCCATTTCCGCTTTGGACTCATTTTCCCCTTTGACAGCAGCAGCATTGTAGGCTGCGACAGAAATACGGCGGTCTCTTTCTGCTAAAGCTTTCCCAATATCCCCTTGCTTTTCTTGCTCAGCTACGTCAATTTTTGCCTGATTGACAGCAGTTGCTGACGCTTTTTTCCCGATGCTTTCGATGTATTCAGATTCATCGGTGATGTCTGTAATGTTTACGTTGAGGAGCGTCAGGCCAATTTTGTGTAGTTCTGGCTCGATGTTTTTCTTGATCGATTCCAAAAAGCGCTCGCGATCTTGGTTGATCTCTTCAATGCGAAGCCCTGCGACGGTAAGTCTAAGCTGGCCAATGATGATCTCTGTTGCCATCGACTCAATGCCGCGGTGATCGAGATCGAGCATGCGGACTGCCGCATTATTCATCACATCAGGAGTGAGTCCTACTGCTACAGTAAATGTGCTTGGCACGTTGACGCGGATGTTTTGGTGAGAAAGAGCCCCTTTAAGAGGGATGTGAATCGTTCTTGGCGTTAGATCCAAAAATGCGCACCCTTGAATCAAGGGCCATACAAAAGTTCCTCCTCCATGGTAGCACTGAACAGTGCGGCTGCCACCTACACGGCCATAAACCACGAGGATTTTGTTTGATGGGCATCGCCGGTATAGCTTTGCGAGGAAATACACGGTTGAAAAAACAAATAAAAGAAAAGAGACAACCGAAGCTGTTAAAAAGGAGATTTCGAAATCCATAAATTACCTATTTGTAGGGACGACTTGCACTGTGTGCTCATCGACTTTTTTTATAATCTGTACTTGGCGAAAAGAATCAATTTCTTCATCACCAAGTGATATCGCATTGATTTCATGGGTGAAATCTTGAAGGGAAATGGTGACTTTGCCAACGCCGCCTTTGGGAATTCTTTGATAGATGGATCCCTCTTTGCCAATAGCATCATCGATGTTAAAGACAGTGCCAGAACTTTTTAAGCTTCTCGCCAATTTGAAAATGAGCCCGGTAATGAACATGGTCAAAGCGCCGATGAGGGTCGCAACGATTGTTGATGTGAGAGTTGAGTAATCAAGCTCATTTTTGCAGGTAAGGCTGGTCCAGCCAAACATCATTAAAAAGCCTGTGAGAGCCTGTTTTGAGAGCCACTTGAAGTTCTGCGAGGAGCTGTCATCTGTGTCTTCGAGATCACCAACGACAAAGTATAAGAGGAATTGGATTAAAAACATTCCAGTTCCAGCAAGCGCACAAAACCAAAAAAGATGATCTTTATCAAACATAAACAAAGATCATAGCAGGGAGAGATTAAATATTAAACCCTAAGTCTTCTATGAGTTTGTCTGCTGCTTTCTGGACGTAAGGGGTGACTTTATGCCATGGGTCGTAGTCATACTGGAAATGGACTTGCTCTGAGAAGATGAGGACGTCTCTTTGCACATCCCCGTCGAAGAAGATCGAGCGGGTCTTCAGGTCGCTGATTAAAAGGTCAGCCTCTGCCCTTTTGCCTTGATGTAGGTATTGGATGATTAGGCTAATGTCTTTTAGCATCTCTACTTTAGAGCGAATTGGCAGTTCATTGTGGTGGTTTTTTCTCATATAACTTAATTATAATGATTATTTGCGTAATTAACAATTGTTAGGTTCTAATGGGTTGACGTTGAATGGGTAGGTGAGGTAAAATCACCCACATTCATATGAAAACAGATTATAAATACGGGTTTACGACCCCCATTGAGTCTGAGGTTTTTCCTAAGGGACTAAGCGAAGAGACGATCAGAGCTATTTCAGCCCGCAAGGGGGAACCTGAATTCATGCTCAAATTTAGACTTAAAGCCTTTAAAAAGTGGCAAGAGATGGAAGAGCCTCTCTGGTCTAATGTCGATTACCCCCCGATCAATTATCAAGAAATTTCTTACTATGCTGAGCCTAAGTCAAAACCGAGGCTTGAAAGTCTGGATGAGGTCGACCCAGAGATCTTAAAAACCTTTGAAAAACTGGGGATCCCCCTCGATGAGCAAAAGCGGCTCACGAACGTAGCGGTCGATGTTGTCTTTGATTCGGTCTCGATTGGGACTACTTTTCAGAAAAAACTTGTTGATGCGGGTGTGGTCCTTTGCTCTATCTCTGAGGCCATGAAGAAGTATCCCGAGCTGATTGAAGAGTACTTGGGAACAGTTGTCCCTATTGGAGATAATTTCTTTGCAGCGCTGAATTCTGCGGTCTTTTCTGATGGTTCGTTTGTCTATATTCCCAAAGGGGTCAAGTGTCCGATAGAGTTATCTACCTATTTTAGGATTAACGAGAAAGAAACAGGTCAATTTGAAAGGACGCTCATTATTGCCGAAGAGGACTCATCTGTGAGCTATCTGGAAGGGTGTACAGCTCCGGCTTTTGATACGAACCAGCTTCATGCAGCGGTTGTCGAACTTGTGGCAAAAGATCGCTCTGAAATTAAGTACTCTACAGTGCAAAACTGGTATGCAGGGGACCCAAAGACTGGCAAAGGGGGGATTTATAACTTTGTCACGAAGCGGGGCCTTGCTCTTGAAGATGCTAAGATCGCTTGGACACAAGTCGAAGTGGGCGCTGCAATTACGTGGAAATACCCGAGTTGTATTTTAAGAGGAGATCGCTCTGTCGGTGAGTTTTACTCTGTCGCATTGACCAACGGGAAGATGCAGGCTGATACTGGAACAAAGATGATCCATATCGGAAAAGATACAAAGTCGACCATCATTTCAAAAGGGATTTCGGCCGATGAGTCGCATAATAGCTATCGCGGTCTTGTGAAAATTGTACCGAAAGCAACGAATGCAAGAAATTATACGCAGTGCGATTCGATGTTAGTTGGAAACCAATGCTCTGCAAATACATTCCCTTATATTGAAGCTGCGAATTCGACAGCACATGTAGAGCACGAAGCATCGACTTCGAAAATGAATGAAGAACAAATTTTTTACCTACAAAGCAGAGGGATTGCCCGCGAGGATGCGATCAATTTGATCGTGAATGGCTTTTGTAAGGATGTGATTAAAGAATTGCCCCTTGAGTTTGCTCAAGAGGCGCAAAAGCTCCTCGCATTAAAACTTGAAAACTCAGTGGGATAATATGATCGAGATCAAAGATCTTTGTGTAAGTGTGGATAGTAAGCCCATTTTAAAGGGGCTAAATCTGTCGATTGAAAAAGGTCAAATCCATGCCATCATGGGGCCGAACGGTGCAGGTAAATCGACGTTGGCAAAAATTTTAGCAGGCCACCCGTCTTATGAAGTGACAAGTGGTGAAGTTTGGTTTAAGGGGCAAAATTTACTTGAAATGTGCCCTGAGGATCGTGCTCGCGCTGGCCTTTTCATGAGTTTTCAATATCCACTAGAGATTTCAGGGGTGACAAACCGCCAATTTCTTGAAGCTGCAATGAAAGCGCAAGAAAAAGAGGGAAACATTGAAGAGAAAATGAAAGAACTTGAAATTCGCGCAGAGTTTTTAGATCGCAACATAAATGAAGGGTTTTCTGGCGGAGAGAAAAAACGCAACGAGATCTTACAAATGGCTCTATTTAATCCCGATCTGGCGATCCTTGATGAGACAGATTCAGGACTCGATATTGATGCGATGCGCATTGTTGCAAAAGGGGTTAACGCGATGAGACGCTCTGATAACGCCCTTTTAGTGATTACCCACTACCAAAGACTTCTCGATTACATCCGCCCCGATTTTGTCCACGTCTTGGCTGATGGAAAAATTGTCAGAACAGGCGGACCTGAACTTGCACTTGAGCTAGAAGAGAAGGGCTATGCTTAAAGAATTTTGGGCAGATCTTCTCGATCCCAAAGATCCTCTAATGACGATTCGTCAAAAGAGTTGGGAGCGCTTTGAGGAAATTGGTTTGCCAAAGCCAAAGCAAGAGGCCTTTCAATATGTATCTAAACATTTTGAATTTCCCAAACTTGCCACTCGTAAACAGATCATAACAGAGCCTAAAGATGGTTTTGTCTTTGTCGATGGATTTTTTGAAGAAGCTCTATCATCGATTCCGACACCATTGGTGTGTCTTCCTCTTGATAAAGCAGCTCGTTCCTATGGGCTATTTTTAAAGACCCGTATTGCTAAATTAACGAAGGAAGAGACAGATCCCTTTGCTGCGTTAAATGGCGCTTTTCAAGGACGCGGCGCTTTTCTTTATCTTCCTCCGAACTGTAAAGCTGCTTTACATCTCACTCATATTTATACAGATGGGGAGATGGCAACGCCACGTCTACATATATACTTAGGTCGAAATGCGGAGTTGAAATTAACTCAAAACTCTTCGGGCAGCAGTTCTTTTTCAAATAGCGTGATTGATTTTGTGTTAGACATAGGAGCAAACGTTGATTTTTGCGACCATGCAGAAGGGCATTTTCAAGCGATCCGCTCTACAGTGAAAAGAGATGGAAAGTTTAAGGCGGTATTTTTAGGTAAAAAAATCAGAACCTCGATGAAAGTCCAGCTTGCTGAAGAAAACGCACAAACTGAGCTTTATGGCCTTGCTTGTTTGGAAAAATCTGCTGAATCACATATTCACGCAAATGTTGAGCACGCAGCACCCCACACCTATTCCAGACAGCACTTTAAAAGTGTTTTAAAAGATAAAAGTAAGTTCTCCTTTGAAGGGAAAATTCATGTAAAACCGATTGCTCAAAAAACGCAAGCCTACCAGCTCAATAATAATCTCGTCTTAAGTGATGAAGCGTCGACAAATGCAAAGCCAAATCTTGAGATTTTTGCAGATGATGTAAAAGCATCTCACGGGGCAACTGTGGGAAGGCTCAATGAAGAAGAGCTCTTTTACTTAAGATCGCGCGGCCTTGGACTTGAACAAGCTAGACAGTGGTTGATCAATGGATTTTGTAAGGAGATCTTAGATCATGCGCGATGAATTTCCCATATTTAAAAAACATCCCAATTTAATCTACCTCGATAGTGCTGCAACAGCGCATAAGCCAAAATGTGTGATCGATGCGTTAACAAAGTTTTATTCTGAAGACTATGCTACGGTCCATCGCGCAATTTACAAAGGCGCGATCAGATCCACTGAGCAATATAACGAAACGCGAGAAACAGCAGCCCGATTTTTGAATGCATCAGCTGATGAAATTGTCTTTACGAGGGGAACAACCGATGCGATCAATCTGGTGGCTCAAAGCTATGCTAGAAATACCTTAAAGCCAGAAGATGAAATCCTCATTTCAGAAATGGAGCACCATTCAAATATGGTCCCGTGGCAAATTGTTGCAAAACAAACGGGCGCGGCTCTTAAAATCATCGAAGTAGATGAGAGGGGAGTCCTTCAGTGGGAAAACTCGATTACCCCAAAGACAAAAATCGTGGCATTAGCTCACGTTTCAAATGTGACTGGGACGATGAATCCAATTGCAGAGATCGGAAAAGCAGCTCACGCTGTTGGCGCAAAGCTTCTCGTTGACGGCGCGCAAGCAGCTCCTCATATAAAAATCGATGTAAGAGCGCTCAATTGTGATTTTTACGCATTTTCGGGGCATAAATGCTATGGACCTACAGGTGTAGGTGTTCTATTTGGAAAAAAAGAACTACTTGCGTCAATGCCCCCAATCCAGGGTGGTGGCGATATGATTGAAAAAGTTGACTTGCTCGACTCTACCTATCAAAGCGCACCTCTTCGCTTTGAAGCGGGCACTCCGATCATTGGATCGGTTATCGCCCTAAAGGCAGCTTTAGAATTTATCGAAGAAAACCGCCATGACGACACACTTACCGCCTATGCAACTAAAGCGATGCAAAATATTCCGAATTTAAAAATCATCGGAACTGCTCCAGAAAAGGGGCCGATCATCACTTTTTACATTGAAGGCATTCACCCCCTCGATTTAGCAACACTTCTCGATCTTAAAGATATCGCAATTCGATCAGGACATCTTTGCGCGCAGCCCCTTTTGCAAAAGTTTGGGCGCTCGAGTGTGGCTCGAGTCTCTTTTGGAATTTACAATACGATTGAAGAAGTAGATCGATTCGTTAAAGCTCTTACTGAAATTGTTCAAGTTTTCAATACAGCACGTATACAAGACTCAGAGTTGTGTCCCTCGACCGTTTTGTAATGAATATCGTTAAAAGTTTTAAAGATGCGTGAAGCAAGTTTTTCCCCCACCTGATAGTGCTCAACGATTACTTTATTCTCTTGAAGCTCAAAGCGGCGAGTCCTATCAGTTCTCTTTAAGAAAAACGTCTTTCCATTTACCTGATAGAAAATCTTGCGCCCTTCTAGAGTTAAGTAATCACCAGAGATATTCCCAACCTTTTTTTCTGTATGATCAAAAAAGCAACTCATATTTGCAAAAATGCGAAGGACTTTGCTCGTTTGCGCATCTCTAATTTGTCTATACTCAACATTGCACACATAGTAAGCTAAATCTTTTGTTTGGTCCCAATAACCAAGAGGCTTTTCCTGATCGATATCTCGGATCACCCTTTGCAAAGAGGGATCTAACTGCAATATTTTTTGCGAAAGGATGTAAGAACTTGTTGGAACCATAAAAATTACAACTTGGGCTTTACAAAGTATGCCTTTTGATGAATAAGTGTCGGAACTACAAAATGCTCAGCAGTATTCACAGTCCAACGAACACTCATTGAACGTTTGTGGCAAGGCTCTTGTGGGGCATGACTTGTAATTTGATAGTGCCCCTCTTCTACAGAAGAATCATTTCCGATCACGACAAAATCAACGCCTGCCTCTCTTGTAAAAGCCATGTTAAATTGAAGATTGCGATTGAATTTGATCTCCCCTTCTCCCAGATAGATGCAATCGTTCCGGAGGGATACAATCCCACCTATTGTGCAGTCGTAGAGTTTCACATCCCCATCATTAAATGTGTGGATGCGTCCCAGTTTTGCGGTGTATAGTTTGTGATATGGGATATAGATCCAGCTGAAGAGCCAATCGACGAACTCTTCTAAGGTATTAAGCGCTACGCGACACACTTTTTTATCGATGATCTCTTCTAAAAAGCGCGGGACAAAAGGGGCATCAATTGGAAAGGAGGCAACTACTGCTAAAGCCATAGAAATTCAAATTATTTTTTAAATACGATAAAGGGCGTCCGAAATATAGTAAACGGATTTTAAAGTTTTGCGCATCGATTAAGTAAGAGAGCATCGGCAAGGACAAGAGCGCTCATCGCCTCGATGATTGCATTTGCACGGATCGCAACGCATGGATCGTGTCTAGATCCAGGAGGAAGAGAAAATTCTTTTCCCTCTCCATGAACAGTGACTGTTTTTTGCACCTTTTGAATGCTCGATGTGGGTTTGAATGCAACTCGAAAGGTTAAGGGAAGTCCTGTTGAAATGCCACCTAAAGTGCCACCTGCAAAGTTGGTGACTGGTCTCGCATTTCCGAATTCATCAGTGCCAAACGCATCGTTATGTTCTGAACCTTTCATTTTTGCTGCTAAAAAGCCAGCTCCAATCTCAAACCCTTTTGTCGCAGGGATGGATAACATGGCAGAGGCAAGATTGGCTTCGAGTTTACTATAGACTGGATCGCCAAGTCCTACGGGAAGACCTGTCACAACTGCCTGCAAAATCGCACCGAGGGAATCTCCGTCCGCTTTTGCTTCATTGATTTTTTCCTTCCATTTCGCCTCGATCTTTTCATCCGGACAAAAGAGCTCACTTTTTAAAACTTTTGCCTTCAGCTCTGTAAGGCAACTAAAGGGGGGCTGTTCAATGGCAATGCCGCCAAGTTCAGCTGTGAAGGAGCAAAGCATAATGCCGTAATGGCTTAAGAGTTTTTTGGCAACAGCGCCTGCGGCAACCCTTGCAACAGTTTCTCTTGCAGACGCTCTTCCTCCACCTCTGTAGTCAAAAATGCCATATTTTTGTAGGTAGGTAAAATTTGCATGTCCTGGTCGGTAAAGATCTTTGGTTGACTCGTACTTACTCGAATCTGCATCCATGTTGCGGATTAAAAGGGCAATCGGGGTTCCTGTTGTTTGTCCTTCAAAGATGCCGGAGAGAATTTCTACTTCATCTTTTTCTTTTCTAGGAGAGACGTACGGGTTATTCCCGGGCGCGCGGAAGGCAAGTTCTCGATCGATCTCTTCTTTTGTGATTGGAAGACCCGAAGGACACCCATCGATGACAACGCCAATGGCTACACCGTGTGATTGGCCAAATGTGGTAATCCGAAAGATTTTTCCGAAATCGTTAAAGGCCATTGGGTCTTTCTTCTAATAGTAAGATTGAATTGAGTTTTGCAATGACACCTGGCTCATCAAGAAGATCTGTATCCACACAACTTGCTGGAATCGATCGGTAAATAGGCTCTCTTTCTTGAATCATTTCCCAAAAAGACTCTTCTGGATTTTTTGGGTTGAAAAATGAGGGGAGTTCATCTTGAAAAATCCGTTTTTTTAGTTTTTCTGCTCCTGCCTTTAGATAAACAAGTGCCGCTACATCCATAAGCAGCTCCACATTTTTCTTATCCAATACTGTGCCGCCACCGAGTGCAATGATCGAATTGTCCACATTTTTTAAACTTTGAATTGCAGCATGTTCGAGGCTTCTGAACTCTGAGGCGCCTAAAAGCTTATAAATTTGTTTTATCTTATGCCGCTTGCCCGTTTTTTCTGTGTAAAGCTCTATGATGAGATCGTCTAAGTCGACAAAGGGTCTATGTAGATGGCTTGCTAGGAGTTTTCCAAAATGCGTTTTTCCAGAAGCCTTAAAGCCAAAAAGGGCTAAATTCATGAGACACCACATAATGATTTTGCAAAGGATGTCTCTATTTGTGCTCCAAGTTGTTTTAAATCATCAAAAAAGGTGGGGTAACTTTTCTCAACGCACTCAACTCCATCAATGAAGCTTTCTCCTTCAGATGCAAGCGCTGCAACAGTGAGCGCCATTGCGATGCGGTGATCTTTATGCGAGTCTAAATGGATCGATCCGGATAACTTTGATGGGTAGATGATAAGTCCATCGGGCGTCTCTTCGATATTTGCTCCCATTTTTTTTAACTCAAGTGCAATACAATGGATTCGATCTGATTCTTTTTTTCTAGCAATGGCTCCATTGACTATCTCTGTTTTGCTATTTGCAAAGCAAGCAATCACTGCCAAGATGGGAAGAGCGTCGATAAAATCGTTCACATCGATGCGCGCCCCCTTTAATTTCTCACTTTGCAATATTTTGAAATATGATCCGTGACTTTCAAATGTTGCCCCCATCGACTTAAGTATACCAATGATCGCTTTGTCTCCTTGAACATCTGTTAAATCGATGTTTTTCAAGCCAATTTCTGAGTTTGTGAGAAGGGCCGCAGCTATGGGAAATGCTGCCGAGCTAAAGTCCGCCGCAACAGAGGAATCAAAGCCATCTAGCTGAGCGCCACCTTTCATTTTATAATGCTCAAAATTTCGATTCTCATAGGCAATGCCTAGTTTGTCAAACCAACTCAATGTAAGATTCACCCATGGTTTTTCTCCCGGATTTGTAACGAAAAGCTCTAAGGGGATAAATGCTCCTAGCATCAAAAGCCCCGACACCGGTTGTGAATCTGAACCATCGAGAGTTGCCGATTCTTTATTTAAGGGGCCTTTAATAACGATGGGGGCGTATCCATCTAAGCGTGTCGATGTAGCAAAAGCTCCCAGTTGTGTGAGCGCACTCAGTAGCGGGCCTACGGGTCTGTTATGGCGGATTGAAAAATCCCCTGTCAAAACAGTATAAGAGGGCAATAGCGCTGCAAGCGCGCCGATAAAGCGTAACACTTGCCCAGAGTTGCCACATTCGATGATGTTATCTGCAGGCTTTAACTTACCGTTTGTCCCCTCTACGATGAAGCTCTTATTTTCCATCTTGATTTTAGCGCCAAATGATCTCATTGCATCAAGCATCGCAAATGTATCAGGAGAGATAAGGGGATTTGAAATTTTGCTTTTCCCCTTGGCCATCATCGAGAAAATAAGAGCTCGGATCGTGTGTGATTTGGAACTAGGAATTGCGATGGAGCCGCTTAATTTACTCGGTCTAATTTTGATTTGCATGCATCCACTCAACCATTTTTTCTAGATCATCCATTGCAACCGCTTTGCAATAGCTTCCCTCAAACGGGACACATTTCCCAATTTTTTCGAGAAGGACGAAGCGCGGTGATCCATTTTTCACCTTTTTATCGACCATCAGGGCGTTAAAAAAGGCTTTTCGATCGAACTGTTTAAACCCATAGCCTAATCTTTGGTATCGCTCTAGGATCTCATCCAAATCACGAGTTGGTAAATAGCCTAAAAGATGACTCAAGAAACTTTCTGCCATGCAGCCTAGAGCAACTGCTTCGCCGTGACTCATTTTAAAGTTCGATAAGAGTTCTAGCGCGTGACCCACCGTATGACCAAAGTTAAGAGTATGTCTTAGACCCAATCTCTCATCATAATCTTGAGATACAATTTTGAGTTTACAGCGAATCGATGTTTCAATTAGACCTTTATTAATTCCATTCAGGCTTATTTCCCAAATCATCGGGTCGTGAGTGAGGCCATATTTTAAGATCTCGCTGAGGCCATTTTTTATCTCTTTTTCTGGGAGTGTTTTTAAAAAGTCAAAGACGATGAAGACAGCAACGGGTGGATAAAGAGCGCCAATGAGGTTTTTCCCGAAAGGGGTATTGACCCCCGTCTTGCCGCCAATGGCTGCATCAACCATTCCTAGCAATGTCGTTGGAATAAGAATGAGCGGAACACCGCGCAAGTAGGTAGAAGATAAAAACCCGACTAAGTCAGTAGTTACTCCTCCTCCGAGCGCTATTAAAAGAGTTTTTTTTCCGATTTTACGTCTTAGGAGTTCATCTTCAAGGCGCTGCTTGGTTTCCCTTGTTTTGCTCCGCTCACCCGATGGGACAGCAATCATCTCATAGCCAAGAGTTTTTTGAAGCGCTTTACCGTGTGTTTTGGCTATGGATTCATCAACTAAAATAACCCCTGTTTTTGAAATATCTAGACAAAGTTCGGTGTTAAGGCTGAAATATAATTTTGTTGAGAGGAGGGTTTTCATTAGAAAAAGTATATCTATGGGGAGCACTTGGTGTCTATAAACTTTGAACGGGCAGCTCGGATTTAATCCTCGACCTTCCATGCGCGGGCTCAAGCGAGCTGTCTGTCCAATTGCGGCAAGGAATTTGCCTCCCATACCTGCGTAGAAAATCTCCTGCCTTTAAGGAAGGAGTTCTTCAATCTATTCCACAATAACGACCCATTTTGTGGAGAATAACGTTGATTGTGTGAGCTTTGATTTTTTTTGTAGGGGCGCCGCATGAAGTAATCGGTGCGTTAGCCTTTCATCTTCATGTTCATAACTCTCATCTTCAGATGGAGGCTGTACCACCAAATACTCGCTAAGGTAGCTGTTATTAGATAACCAATATGAAATACATCGCTCGGCAAAGAGAGTCTGCCACTCATCCAGTTAATCAGTAAGATCCCATATGCGAAGGGTGTTCCATAAATAAGAAATATTAGAAATTTCGTTCCGGGCTTCTTGTATGCGCATCGATATATTAATTAACCAACTAATAGTGCTGTTGTGAAAGAACAGGCTATTAGTGGGGGGATAAGCCGCTGTTTTGCTGCTTCTAGAGAAGTGCCTAAAAATAGGTCGTAGAACGTACAGATTGCGTTAAGCGATACTTGTATTAGTAATAGTGTAATCCAGATTTTTCTGGTCTTTTGATCTTGTTCGTTCATGTTGTCTTTGTAAAGTAGTAGCCAACTTGGATAATCAGTTGGTTGAGGTTTTTGGTCCAGGCGATCGCTTCTTGTCCCATCACTTTAATGATGAGCGCCCAAGCTGTGGCAAGCATTGCAATGCCCACCCAAGATTTTAAGGAGATCCCAAGGAAGACGATTTGAACTTGGGGGGCTAGCCGGTTCGCTATCCCTAAGAACATATCGGTTACAAGAATCCCGATAAGAGCAGGTGATGCTAGTTGGATCGCAAGTGTCATCATTTTTGAAAACAGTCCGACCATTTGCTTCCAAAAAACAGTATTTAGTGAAAATAGGGCTGGATTTAAGATGCCGCTTGCAGGGATAAGTTTGTATGAATTTGCAACGCCATCGAGAAAGATAAAGGGACCGTTGAGAGCAAAAAAGACGGCGATCAAAACATAGTTATACAGAATCCCGACAGGGCCAGTTTGACTCTGTGTTGTCGGATCACTCACTTGCAAAGAGGAAGCTCCTCGCTGATGGTCGATGAGACTTCCTGCCATTTGCGCAATGTAAAAGGGGACGGAAGCAAGAAAGCCCAAAATAGTTCCTATGAGAAGCTCTTTTGCCATATACCCAATGAAGGTGAGGTTAAAGGGGACATCCATCGTCGTCATCATTAAGTTTTGGGGGAGAAAAATAGCGACGAGAGCGATGCTAAACATCATCCGTATAACTCTGGGGATGTTTTTCGCTCCCAAAAAAGGGGCAATTGCGATGATGGGCAAAACACGCGCGAGAGTTAAAAAGAAAAGAGATAAAACGGTTGCGGGCTGTAGGTTCGGCATTGAAAGGAGAAGGGAGACGTAGGTGTCTGTAGCTGATAGACTATTATTCACCCTGCCCCTGCGCGCGAAATCGCTGAAAAAACAGAATTTGCAAACTGAAGAACCATCCCACCTAACCATCCTCCAAGGAAGATCAGTGTGAATATTACCGCAAAAAGTTTTACGGTAAAAGAGAGTGTCTGTTCTTGGATTTGTGTTGCTGCTTGAAAAATCGCCACCATCAGACCAAGGATTGTACTGATAATGATCGGAGGCCCTGATAGGAGGAGGATCAGAATCAATGCTTGGTAGCTAAAGGAGTAAATTTCATTTGCAAACATGTTTTTTTACCTAAACGATACAGCTAAGCCTTGAACAAGAACCGTCCATCCGTCAACCATGACGAGGAGAAGAAGCTTAATCGGCAAAGCAATTGTCAAAGGAGATAACATCATCATCCCCATTGCAAGCAAAATGTTTGACACGACAAGATCGATTACAAAAAAGGGCAAATAGATCAATACCCCAATCTCAAAGGCTGTTTTTAATTGGCTCGTGATAAATGAGGGGATCAAAATGATAAAGTCGTTTGATTTGAGATCTTTTTTAAACGGTTCTGGGAACATCCGTGTTGCCAGTGTAAGGAAGCTTTGCATGTGTTTTGCAGAGGAGTTGCGTTGTAAAAAGTCTCTTAAGGGCTCTTTTGCTTTATCAACGACATCTACGACAAAAACAGCTGCTTTATTCGAGAGGACATCGGTTGGTGGATTTGTTTTAATCACCCCTTCTGCCGCTTGGTACATGAGGAGCCCTGTTGGAAACATTACATAAAGGGTAATCAGGAGCGCAATCCCATTCAAGACCTGGTTCGGCGGCGTCTGTTGCACTCCGAGCGCGTTTCTAAGTAAAGATAAGACAACGACGATCTTCATAAATGAGGTGAGGAGCATGATTGCAAAGGGGAGCAAAGAAAGTCCTGCAAGGACCGCAAGCTTTGTCACCATAGAGGGATTATTGCTTTCGGGCAAATCGGATAGCTGTGATGTAGGAGCCGGCGCAGCTTTTGCACTTTGTGCTTGCAGTTGTGGTGAGATGAGGAGAAGGAGGCAAAAGATCCATTTTAGCATAGTTACTTTTTCATGAAGGATTCAAAGGCGGCCTCAAGAGCGCGCCACTGGTTTTCTAGTTGTGCATTGATAATACCTGCTTCTGTTTCTATCATGCAACCCCCAGGTTCAATATCGCCCCGTTCTTGGATCGAAAGACTCTCGAGATGCTCGAATATCTTCTTGATTTTGCTCTTGCTCTCTTCGATCATTTGTAAATCAGCTTTGTTGACATAGATGATGATTTTTCGGTGCTGAGTTACAGGTTTTAAAGAGGTGAGGACGATGTCGACAATCCGATCGGGATGGACCCTTAACTCTTCACCAATGATTTTTCTGGCAGCTTTTAGTGAAAGGGGGAGGATTTTTTTTTGGATGTCTTCTCGCAAGGTCTTGAGCTCTTTATTTAACTCAAAAAGGTGTTTGTTTAAAGAGGTGAGTCCTTCTTGAAACCCTTCTTGAAAAGCGAGCTCTTTTATTTTTTCAGCTTCAACCGTTGTCTTTTCGATGTATTCAGCAGCGTCTTCTTTCACAGTTTTTAAAAGCTCGCTTGCACTATTGAGAGTTGTAAACTCTTTTGCAGGGATTACTTTTTCTCCTGGCGCCACACGCACTTCTTTGCCGGAAATAAGGAAAAAAAACTTTTTCATAGCAACTCTTCTACTTGGGCGATGATCGCCTCGGTTACACCGGGTATGGGGTCTTTTGCACATTGTTTAAAAAGGGCAGTCCCTCTGCCAATGTCTAACTGGTGACAAACATACCAGATAAAGTCGGGTTCTTGTCCGCAAAGAGCGGCAGCTAAGCGCGCGAGGCCTCTACGGTGGAGGAGTGTTCGAAGTGTCTCTTCCGTTCCATCGAATCGATCAAGCCCCATCCGAGCTAAGATCATGTGCTCTTTATGCGTCATCGCTTTTTTTAAGAAGGTGCGCTCTTCCTCTGTTAAGAGACTGTAGATTTTTTTCAGGATTTTTGTCTCTACAATTTGCCGTAGTTCTGCGGATAAATCATATAAAGAGAGGAGATCAATTATATGAGTGAGTTTGTTTTTTGAAAGTTTTAGCAGCCCTTTTAGGGGGCTTTTCGAGAGATACTCTGCAGGGAGAAGGCGATCATGTGGTCCGATGAGACTATCGATGAGGACTTTGCGCAAATAGTCTTTTGCAACATGGGTAACTTCTTGCGCATAAGAAGAGAGCATGAGTGTTTTAGCTAAATTTTTAGCTGCATGGGTAGTTAGCGCTGATAGAAATAGCTTTTGTTCTGTTTCATCGTAAGTTTTTAAAGTGGGTAAAAACCAAGACCAGTGGACTTTTTCCCAAAGGTTGCCATTTGCAAACTTTTGGGGTTCGATCTCTTCAGCAAATCCGGGGGTGTCTTCTAGGCGAGCGCGCTCTATATCTGGTAAAAATCCTTCCAGCGCCCTTTTTTTTTCAGGCTCGCAGCGACTCAAGAAGGCCTTGAGAACTGTTTCGCTGGGATTTTTCAAATGTTAGGTCCTGGTGGAGGCGTTTCTGATGGGGGAACTTCTGTCTTCTCTTCTCGTTTTTTTAACAAAGGATAGAATCTGTAAACAAGATATCCGATAGCTGCTCCAAAAAGGAGGAGAAGGACAATAAATGAGAAGAAAATTGTTCGGAATCGGGCAAGGGAGCTTTTTGTTAAAATTACGCCCCAAATACTTACATATGTTTGCTGTAAAGCTTTCGGCCCAATCATTTCTCCATCTACTTGCAATGTAATATCTGCAAAGCGAGATCGATCTGAGATGACCGCGACATCTTCATAGCTTAAGCCATTAACGCTTCCTGCTAAAAGGCGCTTGATCTTCACTTCCATGTGGCTGTTTGGATCTTCCATAACGCCCTGGTGTTTCACATACACTGCAGCAGTTACTTTCGGAAGGGGCGTGCCAGGTGCGGGATTTAAATCTGATGGGGGAAATGAGAGCTGTACATTGGCATCAAGGACGCCGTCGATTTTGCAAATTGTGTTGCTGAGCTGTTCTGCAAGGCCTGCCTGATAGCGAATTGTCTCTTCTTTGTCCGATGACATTAACCCCGCTTTTGCAAATAGAGTTAAAAGATTTGTCCCTTGTCTTCTCGGCAGTCCGTACTGATTGAGGAGTGCCATTGCATCTGTGGAGCGAGATGGATCTACAGCGATGCTGAACATGTCTGTAGGCGCAGCGGCTGCAGTAGCCGAAGTGGGCGCTGCAATTTTTTGTGCCACGATCCCTTTTGATGCGAGGAAGACTACGATTTCGTTGGCCTCTCTCTCATTGACATTGTTCACAATTGCTTGGTTTCCTGCACACCCAGCGAGCAAGAGAAGAAATAAGAGTTTGAAAATGGATTTCATGAATTCACACAGCCTAATCAGGTCACTTCTATAAATTTAACACCTAAGCTAAATTTATAGATACCCTCTAAGTATAGTTATATCATTTGGGCTGTTGGATTTTCAAGAAACAATCTTTGAAGAGAACTTAATTGGCTGCTCAGAGCTATTTGGGGGAGGAGAAAAATGTCTTTCTATTTCATTCTTTCTAAAAGAAACGATCAGCGTTTGTTCTGCGCTTTTAGGGAAAAGGGTTTTATTCCAAACATCGGAAGAACTATCGGGATTTGTAATTTGCTTTGTCTCATCGCCGCGCAAAAGTGCTAAAACTCCTCCAGGAGGTGGGGTAATTCGTTCAGATTCTGGAAGCGAGGAGGTGACTTCTGCGGGAGCTTTTCCCGTTGAAGGATGCTTTGGTGGAAGTGGAGTAAGTTTAGGTGGTTGAGGTGGTTTTGCGGTCTTTTCTCTGGGAGCTTGCATAAAGGCAAAGAACTCATGTGCGCGTGTGGCTGCCTTGGACGTTGCTTGAGGTTGGTCCGAAACTTTTTGGACTATTGGTTCGCTCTGTTTCCTCATAGGTTGGTGTAGAGGTGTGTCGTATGGGTTGTGAGAAAGATTTGTATCTTTTTGGGGGAGCTTGAGGTTCTTAAAGGCCTTCGCTAGGGGGCTGTTTTCAAGAGAATCCAAGAACGAACTCGATTCGCTTGGGTCAGTAAGAGAACTTGAGAGAGAGCCTGATTCACTAGGGTTGAGAGAATCTGGGGAAAAACCTAGGTCGTTGCGGAGGGCGCTATGCGCAGCCTGTAAGGGGGCTCTCATGTTATCTGTATTGCGAAGTCTGGATGCAACATGATCTGTTTTTTTTTCGGTCACAGATAGGCGAGTGGCTTGTTCGACGGAGTGTTCGTCGTAAAAGTAATTTGAAATAATTTGTACGTTTGATGTCATTGTTTTGTTATTATAAATTAACTGGAAGTTAAAGTCTATTATTTTGAATTAAGCCACTTTGGGCTGTTGCCAAAGCGACGGCGGAAGAAATCAAGGGCCCCTAAACAGCCTGCTTTATAGCGGCGAACCTTCTCTTTTCGAGAGGGGGTAGATGGTAAAAGAAATTTGAGAAGGTAGTGTCTAAACATTTTAATGAGTTCTGGATAGATCACTTTTTTATAAAGTTCTTTTTTTTCGTCATGGGGGCAGTTACGCTCGATCCAAAGGAGGCGACTTCTCCACCAAAAATAGTGCATTTGTGGCTTGCCTCCTGTGAAGGAGGAAGATACTTTATGCCAAACTTTTGCAAGCGGTGCTGTCCAGACGCCAAAGCCCGCTTTTCGTGCGCGGTAACAAAAGTCGGTCTCTTCCCAAAAAAGGAAAAAATTTGGCTCGAGAAGACCAATTGTTTCGGGAACGCTTCGATGCATGAAAAGTGCGGCGCCACAAACGTAATCGACCTCTTTCATGTTGAGGTAGGGATGATCGGCTTGCCCTGAGTCGGGAGACTCAAATTCTGCTTTTTGTCGATTCCAAAATCCACCGAGATGATCGATGATATTCGGCTGATGGTATTTGAGGATTTTAGCCCCTAAGATTTTTGCTTTAGGCTCTTCTTTTGCAGCATTGAGAAACTCTCGAAGAAAAAGAGGATCGACAGTTGTATCATTATTGAGGAGTAAGATCCACTCTGCATGGTGGCGCAATGACCACTCAATGCCAGGATTGTTGCCCCCTGCAAAGCCGAGATTGGCCCCGTTTTCTAAGATGGGGAGATGTGGATGGGCGGCGCGTAGTTCTGCGATTGAGTTGTCTTTCGAGCCGTTATCAACGACAATGGTTTGAAAGTTGGGGTAGTCGACTTTTTTGAGAGAGTTCAGGCATTCTAGCGTATCTTTTTTCCCATTCCAGTTAAGGAGGATGATTGAAATCTTAGGAAATTGCTTGGACATGTGCTTCCCAGGCTCTTTCACGATAAAGGGCCGCTTGTTTTAATGGTTTTTGCGCAGTTGTAATATCTCTGCCGACTATGATGATGTCGCTTTGATTTTTGATCAAGACTTCTTCTACTGTGCGGTATCTTTGTCCTAAAGAATCTTTCCCCCGCTTTAATTTTACGCCAGGAGTAAAGTGGATAAAGCCTGGTTTTTGGCTGATTTTTTTTAAACAGATAAAGCCCATCACGGTCTTTGGATTTTTTTCTGCCAGAAGGACCGCTTTTCGGGTGTAGGTCCCTTTTGCAACGGTTCCTGCTGAGCTCATTTCTGCAAGAAGGAGCAAAGATGCATCTTTTAGCCCTTCAATAATTCCTGGCCCTGGAACAATGTGCGCGTTAACAATGTCTGCCCATTTGGCAATTTGGTAAATGCCCTTGTGATATTGCAACGAGACGGTTTGTCCAATATCTGCAAATTTTCTATCTTCAAAAATAAAAAAACGGTGCTTTTTGGCAATTTGTTTAAGTTTATCTCCAAAGTCGGGAGTGAAGTCTTTTAGGATGTCGACGTGTGTTTTTAAGACGCACAGTTCTGGGCCCAGCTCGTCTGCCATTTCTAGGAGTTGATTTTGCTCTGTAACGTCAAGGGCAATGCAGAGATTGGTTTTTTTCTCCGACATTAGCTTGAATAGCTTTTGGGCGGTTGGATGCAAAGTTAAAGAGGATCTTTTTAAAAAAGAGAGTTTCATACTTGGTTTTTCCTAATAAAATCTTGGACCGAATGGGCAGTCTCTTCATTGATCTTTTTTTCTTTTAAAAGTTCATCGACAATCATGGTGATGGTGCAAATGGGATGGACCTTAAATCCTTTGCTTTCGATATATTTTCTCCCCCCTTGCTCTCTATCGACCAAAACGACAATATCTTCGACGACAAGCCCTTCTTTAGAGAGGGGGACAATCGTTTCAAAAATGCTTTGTCCGGATGTGATCACATCTTCGATAATGACACATTGCTGACCTGGTTGATAGATCCCTTCAATGAGTTTGCCAGTGCCATACTCTTTTTTCTCTTTGCGACGCAAAACCATAGGGATGGTGTGTTGGATCGAAATGGCCGTTGCAAACGGGAGCGCTGTGTAGGGAACTCCACAGATCAGGTCCATTTTGCATCCCCGAATCGCTTCGTGCATCAACTCGCTGATTGTTACAATGAGCTTTGGATTTGAAATCGTGAGGCGTAAATCGATATAAATAGGGGAAGTGATCCCGCTTTTGAGTTTGAATTCGCCAAATTTAACAGCGCCAATTTCAAACAGCTTATGGATGAGAGATCGAATCATGGTACCTCATTGCAAGATAAGGGTCCCACATCATGCCAGCGGCACTCATTGAGACATCTGCTCCTGCGTCAAAAAAATCATTAAAGTGATTAGGCTTTATAATCCCACCACAGCCTATTAAAATTAAATCGAGTTTATTTTCCTGGACGATTTTTTTTCCCTCGCGAACAAATTCGAGGGCAAAGGAGCGGATGGCTGCACCACACACGCCACTTGTTTTTCTTTGTTCGTCCAAAGGCGGGTGAATTTGCATGCTCACCGAGTTAATTCCGCAGATCGCTTTGGCTCCCCCTCTTGCAGCTGCGAGAAACACGCTTTTCATTTGGTGAGCGCTCTCAAATCTTCCCACTTTTAAGATGAGTGGGATCGGGTGGATCGCTTTTGCGATGATTTGGGTGTATTCGTGAACGGTTTGTGGATTTTGATATAAGATCCCATCTGCTTTTTCAACATTTGGACAAGAAAAATTGGCTTCAATAATCTTAGCTCCCCCCTCGAGGGCAAGTTTTGCCGTTTTGACAAAGTCACTTACAAAACTCAATCCTCTATTCGGCGTTCCGACGACGGAGACGATCATCACTTGCCCCTCTGACAAAGACCGGTTTGCCCTTTCTATGTCTTGAAGTAAAAAATCGGGAGATTGTGAGGGCATCCCAAATGAATTGGTAATACTTAATTGGTCGATTGTTTTAGGATTTGTTATTTGATTGCCCAATGCATCGATGAACTGAACGTTTGGAAGTCTGTGGCCTGGATGCGCTTCGCTGCGGATTGTTTTATAAACGGGGATATCAAAGCCTAATTTTCCAGCGAGTTCGATCCATTTAGAGTTTAAAAGAGGCCCCGCTGGCACGCCGATGAGAGAAGAGACTTCATGGCCTAAAAAATCGACCCTGTTTTTGGGAGGGTCTCTTTGGGGAATTTCTCCAGAAAAAAAGGGGCCCTTTGAGCAGTTTTCTGCATATGTTTTGCTGATATCGTAAAGGGGAGGGTGTTTAGGGAACCATTTGGGTATCATAAACCTTTCCTTTCAAGATCGTGTAGCGGGGCCAGCCTTTAAGTTTCATCCCAGCATAGGGAGACCATTTAGCTTTTGTTTTTAGGTGAGAGTCTTTGACAACCTGCTCGTGATTTAGATCGACGAGTACGACATCGCTATTAACTGGCCAGTGAAAAATTTCACGAGGCTGCGTGGAGGTCAGAGATACAATTTGCTCGAGTGAAATTTTTTTCTCGTGATGCGCGTTTAAAAGGAGCGCTAAATAAAGCTCGATGGAGGCAAATCCAGAAGGGGCCGAGCCCATGGGGCGCATTTTTTCCTCGAGAAGGTGCGGTGCATGGTCCGTGCCGATTGTATCGATTGTTTGATCTTTGATGGCCTGCCAAAGAGCGTCTACATGATCGCGCAAAGGTGGATTTACGAGCGCCCTTGTCCCCAATTTTTCATAAAGGGCAGTTGTTAAAAAAAGGTGATGAGGCGTCGCTTCAGCAAACACTTGAACCCCTTTCATTTTTGCTTTGCGAATGAGATCTAACTCCTCTTTTGTGCTTACATGGGCAACGTAAAGACGTGTTTTATATTTTTCAGCAAGTTCAAGGGCAACGGCTAGAGCTTTTTGCGCAACTTCTGGGCTGCGGATCATCGAATGGCTCTTTGGATCTGTTTGTAAAGCTGCTTTACATTCGGCTGATCTTTTTTTGATTAAATCTTCATCTTCTGCGTGGACGGCAACTAAGACACTATTTTCAGCTGCTAGTCGAAAAGCCTTTTCGAGCGCTTTAGGATCGTTCATTAAAAGATCTCCCGTAGAAGATCCCATATAGATTTTGAGACCCACAATTTGATCTTTTGTCTTTGCAATTTCGTCGAGATGATTTTGATCGGCTCCGAGATAAAGTCCATAGCGCAAAGGGATTTTTAGCTGCTTTTCAATAATTGCTTTTTTCTCAGCGAGCCTTTTTTTTGAAATGCAAGACGGTGTATTGTTGGGCATGTCGAATACTGTTGTCACGCCCCCACAAATGGCAGCAAGTGCGCCACTTTCCCAATCTTCTTTGTATTCTGCACCGGGCACGCGGAAATGGACGTGTGGATCGATTAAAGCGGGGAGCATGACAAGCCCTTCTGCTTCAATGACCCGATCTTCCCCATCGATCTGATGGTTAATTTTTTGTCCCAAATGGGTTGTTACATTTTTGATTTTGATCAAAAATAGATCCTTTCGTGGATTTGATCGCGCGTAAACATTTTTTCGCAGTATTTACAGCATAAATAGAGATCTTCATCAATGCCATCAATTGAAAAAGAGGTGGGGATCTGCTCTAAATTTGCGATGCATCTAGGATTTGGGCATGCGAGAATCCCATCGACAATTTCGGGCATCTCTACGCCAAACTTCTTTGTAAGCTTATAGTTTTGAATTACATTGATTGTTGCGGTGGGGGAAAATATGGCGATATGGTCCGCTTGCGATTTGGATAAAAAGACATTTTCCACTTTGATGAGATCTTTGATCCCTAAAGATTGGCTCTTTAGATTCAATCCCACAGTCACAGTATTTCCATCTGCATTGAGCTGAAGAACGCGGATGATTTTTAGAGCCTCGCCCGCTTTGATGTGATCGATCACCGTCCCATGGCAGATCGCTGAGACGCAAAGTGTTTTTTCTATCATAATTTGCCTAAAATCAGTGCTAAAAGCGCCATCCGAACCGGCACTGCATTTGCAGCTTGCTCAAAATATGAGGCAAAAGGGGTCGTGTCGATGCTTTTTTCTATTTCATCCAACCGGGGTAAAGCATGCAAAATGCGCAGTGTTTTTTTTGCCCTTTCCAAATGTTTTTTCTTGAGAAGACATCCACTTGGAGTCTCAGTATTTGAATCTGAGAAGCGCTCTTTTTGGATGCGCGACATGTAAAGGACATCTACTTTGGGAATCACTTCGTCAATTGTGGCATGAAAAGAGAACTTAACCCCTTTCTTTTTCAGCTCGTGGGTAATTGCCTCAGGGATTGTTAAGTTTTCTGGCGAGACAAAGTAGAGGCGAACGTCATAGTGAGCAAGGGCTAAGCAAAGTGAGTGAACCGTTCTTCCGTGCTTAAGATCGCCGGACAGAGCTATATGAAGATCATCGATTTTGCCCAAGTGCTGCTGAATTGTGTAGAGATCTAAAAGTGTTTGTGTTGGGTGCTGATTTGCCCCATCTCCGGCATTAATGATTGGCGTTGCACTTGCATCTGCAGCAAGTCTTGCGGATCCTTCTTGTGGATGGCGAATGACACCGATGTCAACATAACTGCCAACGATTTTCATCGCATCGAAAAGGGCCTCCCCTTTTTTCGCAGAAGTAATCCCCCCTTCGGCAAATCCAATCACTGAGCCGCCTAACCTGTGCATGGCAGCTTCAAACGAGAGTCTTGTGCGCGTTGAGGGCTCAAAAAAGCAGCTTGCTAAGATGCACCCTTTTAATAGATCGGGCCTAGGATTTGTCTGCATCTTGCGAGCAGTCGTGAGAATCAATTCGATCTCATTTTTACTCAGATCGTGAATTGAAACCAGATCCCGGCCTTGAAGCATTCTTTTCATAATGAGCCCTAAGTCGATTCAATCATTTCATACTATAGACTATCCCACAAATATTTTTCGGTTACTTTAGCCAATTTTTAAGGTTTTTTCCAAGGAATTATATCGAAGTTGATATTACTCCTGTCAAAAGAACCTTAAAAATTGGCTAAAGAAAAAAACGGGGACGAAAAATATTTGTGGGATAGTCTCTTTGTACTTCAGGTTTTACGCAGTCTTAATTATGCGACTTTTTCTCCTCTTCGAGGAACTTACCAACACCTAGCTCCTCCGCTGTAAATCCTGAATAGATCGAAATGTTTTGAACTAACTCGTTGTAGTTTTTATACCCTTTGGAGGTTTGGCAAATGAATTGCCACTGTAGATCGGTAATGGCTTTTGTGACGCGCAAAACGGTTGCTTGTTCATCTGATTTGTTAATTTTTTTTAGGGTGTTGCATATACTGTCTAATATGTCAGTAGGGATCTCTTCTTTAAGTTCTGCGTCATTTTGAAAGATCTTTTTAATTAAAGCCTCAAGTTGATTCTCTAATTTATCAAATGAAGACGCCTTTGTTACAGGAGCTTTTTGTTCATTAGTTGGTTGTGTAGGCTTTTGTATATGAGACATCCCAAAAAGATAGCCAAAAAAACTTCTTGTTGCACTCCAAACACTCCAACTTTCTTCAGCTTTTTTGTGGCTTTCATCTAACTTGTTAAACAAATACTCGATATACTCCACAGCAATTTTGACTTTAGATTCTATATTGGGCTCCTTAGAAAGATCTTCTCCAAACCTCTTAATTTCGTTCGGATTTTGACCTTTATGCATCCTAAGAAATAATTTATACATAGAAAGCTTGTTTGTGAAGATGGGCAAACAGCTAATTAAATAGTCTGTTAATTCAATGTTATTGTTACTTAATAGAAAGGGGAGGAGGGATGTGTAGTTTATACGTTCTTCTGGTGTGATTGTTTCAAAAAGAGTTTTCTCCCCTTCTCGTTCGATATAAGAATTAAGAGTGTCCAAAATGGCATCAAAGGCTTTTGCGTAGGCATCATCAGCTTTCCACGGGAGATGTGACCAATTCACAGCGGTTCTGCTTTTCTGTAAAACCCTCACCCCCTTTACGACTGTATTGAGTAGAACGTACTCATTATCTTTGTTTGCTTCTAAAGAACTCAATATGACTTGTGGGATGATAGGAGCTGCTGCGTTTGGGTTTAAATCAGGATCAGAATCAGAGTTTTCTAAAATCCATTGTTGTAATGTTAAGGTATAGATTGGATGTTCCTTAAGAACCGTCACTTTTTTTGTGTCTTCTGCTTCTTTGTGTATTTTAATTACATAATCAGCGGTTAAGTATTTCGGAAGATCATGCTCTACAGCAAAGTGTTTTATGGCAAATTCGTTGATACGATCTATCAGCTCTTGGTGTTTTGGAGTTTGTAGTTCTTTTGGAAGTAAGGGAAGTGGGGCGCCGCTGAGCAGTACTAAGTTTGCCATGAAAAAACCTCAAAGTTTTTTTTGGCCATGATTGTGATGTGAAGTTGAATATATTGCAATTAGTAATGTGATGTTAATTTATATTTTTATGCAGTTACCTAAACCCAAGTTATCTTGGGCTTAGGTGGGGGATTTTAGGCTTTTTTTTCCTCTTCCGTTGTAGAGGTATTTAATTGAGAGCTTAAGTGTCCTGAGTATGTTTGGATGGCTTGTTCTAATTTTTGATGCACTTCGTATTCTTTAGAAAGCTGATAAACTTGCTTCAACTGCTCAGCAACTAATGGAGAGCATGAGTTTTTTTCTTTGAGAGTATTGATGTGTCTTAGGAGGGTATGCAAAATTTCAAGCTTATTTCGAGTACAAGACTCTAAAGTTTTTTCAATCGATGTTTGAATAGCGATTTCAAAATCTTCTGAAGAAAGGCTCAAAATCAGAATAAGGTCATTTACTTGTTCAGGGTCATTGCTTTTAACCGTTTCACTGAGTATGCGCGCATTTTCGGTAGGTTGTTTTTTGGCCTTTGGCAAAGTTTCTAGCGCAACTCCTGAATATTTCGAAACTTCCATAATAAATGCATTATAGTCTGGGTAGTCAAGAGCTTTGCTGCAAATTTTTTGCCAGTCATTAGCGGTAATCGCTTCAGTTATTCGTAAGCCTTCATTGTTTTCATCTAAGGCGTTGATTATATGTAAATGAGTGTGTAGCTCATCTATTTTTGGGTTTGGGATGTTTGCATTCTCTGTTAGTTCACTTAGGATCTGATTGACAGATGCTTTAATCTTTGGTTCAACATCTTCTTGAGTAAGTCCTAGGTCATCGCTTGTCTTAAGGCTTTCTACCTGAACCCATTCAGAATCATCAGGAACTGGGTGTGGGTGGGTCGGACTCATTCCATATAGTTTTTCTGTCAGTGTAAATTCTGTTTGAGCATTGTTAAATAAGAGTTCAATATATTCTGCTGCTATTTCAGCTTTTTTCTCCTCGTTGGCCGCTTCGTTGATCCTTGTATTAAAAGGAATTTGCGAGGCTGAGAAATGTTGAGAAGCATGATCTGTAAGCAATAAATTATATAAAGAAATGCGGTCAGCAAAAAGGGGAAGTTGCATAAGCACGTATTCTTCCAATTTCTCTGGATTTGTATTATTTAAAAAACCAGGAAGATTTTCTTTGTCTTTTAAGCTAAAATTAGTCATGAAACGTAACTGGCTTCCATCATAAAACGATCTAAGGCCTATCGGGTTCGTTGGCTTGGCTTTTTCAGGAGAATGAAGTTCGAGTAGATGTTCGTGAATGGCTGCAAAGGTTTCTTCTATTTTTTTATTTATGCAGGTTATCTGTTTTTCTTTAAGAAGTTCCTTTTTTAAGCCTTTTACCGTCTTGCTGTAATTGTTTAAGATTCTCAGTCCTTTTGTGGCTGCATCAAAGCGTAGGAGGTCATTGTCGGTGGTTTGGTTTAGATGTTGAAGGATTTCATTAGAGACTTGACTCACTACTGTGGAAAGCTCATGAATAGATGGGGCACAATCAGAAGAAAAAATCAGAGATTGATTTAAAACGGTTGCTTTTAGCTTCTGCTCTTGTGAAAGGGCTGGCTCGTTGGGGAACGCTTTTGCACCAAATTCATGCATGCGCGAAGCTAAGTCTTGTGCAGGAGGGGTTGTTTGTATTGAGAGCGCCATGAAAATGCCTTGTGTGAGATTTTTGAGCAAAATTTTGAACTAAATTTGACTTTTTTACAATTAGTAATTGTGCGATGAGATCTTAATTTATTTTTTGCATGGCTTTTTCGAAGACTTCGTTGCTACTAATTTGCAAAAAGCAGAAGGGCTGCAGGCATTTTCTTTTAGCGCATGGGGTACATGTTGGAGGTTTAAAGATTGCAGATGTGTTTGGTGCGTGGTGAGGTCCGCATTGGGCGGGATTGGTTGAAGCGTAGAGGGCAATTGTGGGTCTATTGAGAGCGGAGGCTAAATGGACAGGGCCTGTATCATTTGAGATCAAAAGATCCACTTGAGTCAAATAAGACGCAAACTGTCTTAAAGAGCAATTTGGGGGATAAAGGGATGCGTCGGGGATTTGCTCTTGGATCTCTTTCATCAGCTTAAGTTCATCTTTGGTTCCCGTGATGACAATGTCGCAAGAGAGTTTTGCTTTGAGATTACAGCCGAGTTCGATGAACTTTTCCTTTGGCCAGCGCTTAAAGGGATCTTTTGATCCGGGGTGTAGCGCAATTAAGGGACGCTTTTTTTCAAGAGGGGAGATTTCATTGGGCTTTAGGAAAAAAGAGAGCGTTTGCGAAGTTGTTTTTGCCCCTATTGTTTCTGCAATTTCTAGCCTTCGGACAATTTCATGTAGGTGGTGATTGCAAAGGGGATGGGTTAAAAGCGAATCGAGCCCTTTATTGATCCCTTTTGTGCCTATGATACGGGTGGCCCCGAGAATAGATATTAGGGGGAGTGTAAATCTTTGCGAGGCGTGCAACAGGAGGATTGTGTCGAATTGTTCGGCGTAAAGTCTTTTCCAAAGAGAAAATGGTTTTTTGAGCAAGTAAAGTTGGTCGATATAGGGGTTGTGCTTTAGGACTTGCATTCCGATGGGGCTTGTAAGAACCGCAATGTAGGCTTTTGGAAATGTATTTCGGATATTTTCAATGGCGGGGGTAGCCCAAAGAGTATCACCAAGGGCTGTTGTCGAGACGATGAGGATCCGATTTTTTTGTGGATGGGTTTTAAGAAAAGGGCGGATGAGACGAGTGGCCCATTGAAGGAGTCTATTTTTCATATTTTAGTCATTTCTTGAAGTGATCGGACGGGGAGATTTTCTAGTTCTAGCTCAGCTAAGCACTGTAGGAAGATTTGGGCGAGCTGAAGATTTGTGATCAGTGGGATGTGATGGTCAATTGCTAGTCTTCTAATTTTAAAGCCAGCTGAATTTTTCTCGACGCCGCTGCGTGGAATATTAATGATCAGATCGATATTGCGATTTGCAAGCATTGTGGCAATATTCGGCTCATATTTTTCCCCCACTTTATACAAAGAAACGGAGCCGACACCGTGTTTAGAGAGAAAATCGTGAGTCCCTTCTGTTGCATATAGATCCCATCCTTGCGATTCAAGTTCGCGGAGCGATTCGAGGAGTTTAATTCGATAGTCTGCAGGAGCGCTGATGAGCACTTTTTTACCGAGAATTTTTTGCTCAGTGGAGAGCCATGAAGCAAAAAAAGCTTCGAGGTAGTTATCTCCAATGTGGGCAACTTCTCCGGTTGATGCCATTTCGACATTGGCAACGGGGTCTGCTCCTTTGAGCCGTTTATAGGAAAATTGGGGCGTTTTTACGCCGACATAATCGAGCTCAAGAGTTTCATAATTGCGTGGTTTGTATTTGCCCAAGAGGATCTCTGCAATGATTTCGATAAAATTATGGCCGGTTACTTTTGAGACAAAGGGGAATGATCTCGATGCGCGTACATTGCACTCAATCACCTGAATCGCGTTGCCTTTTGCGATGAACTGGATGTTAAAAGGGCCTGTAATTTTAAGCGCCTTAACAATTTCACGGGTGATTTTTTTTGATCTACGGATCGTCTCAAGATAAAGCCTTTGTGGGGGCAAAACAATCGTTGCGTCCCCAGAGTGAACTCCCGCATTTTCAACGTGTTCGGAAATGGCAGAGACAATCACCTCACCGTGTTTTGCGACGCCGTCGATTTCAAGCTCTTTTGCATGTTCGATGAATTTTGAAATAACTGTTGGATGGTCCGGAGATAAAATGGCAGCTTCTAAGAGATATTTTTCCATCTCCTCTTCATTTGCCACCACATTCATGGCGGCGCCTGACAAGACGTATGAGGGGCGAATGAGGACTGGATATCCATGTTGTTCGGCAAAATCCTTTGCTTTTTTAAGACTTGTGACTTTTTCCCATGGAGGCTGATCGATGTTTAGTTGGTGAAGTAGAGAGGAAAAGGTGTCTCGATTTTCAGCCATATCTATGTAGGGAGCGCTTGTTCCCAAGATCGGATATTTTTCTTTGTGAAGCGGCATGGCTAAATTATTTGCAATTTGACCACCTACTGAGACAACGATCCCCTTGGGAGATTCAAAGTCGGCAATATCTTGCACTCTTTCCAAGGTGAGTTCTTCAAAATAGAGCCTGTCTGATTCATCGAAATCGGTCGAAACTGTTTCAGGATTTGAGTTGATCATCACGACTTCGGCTCCTAACTCCCGTAATGTGCGCGCCATATTGACTGCGCACCAATCAAATTCTACCGAAGAGCCAATGCAGTAGGGGCCTGATCCTAAAACGACGATTGGTTTTTTCTTTGAGGGGGTAACGTCGTGACATGTGGCTGAGTAGGTTGTGTAGAGGTAGTTTGTTTCGGCATCGAACTCACCTGCCATCGTATCGATCTGCTTGATAAATGGAGTAATCTTGTGTTTGTGCCGATATTTTCGAATCGCGCTTTCTTGCATTTTTTTAATTTTTGCAATCGATTTATCTGAAAATCCAAGCTCTTTTGCTTTTCGAATTTGTGCGGGAGTTGTTTTTCTGCCTTCAAGGGTTTGTTGGAAATCAGAGAGCTCTTTTAACTGGTTTAAAAACCACGGGTCGATGAGGGAAAGATCTTGAGCATCGAGAACAGATCCCCCTTTTTGAAAGAATTGATAGAGGGCAAAAAGGCGAAGATCGGTTGGCTTTTTGATTTCATTTATTAAACTTTGCATCTCTTCTGGAGGTTGGTCGATCCCGCTTGATCCGATGTTGAGCATACGGACTGCTTTTTGCATCGCTTCAGGAAAGTTTCTCCCAATGGCCATCACCTCGCCGACGCTTTTCATCTCGGTGCCAATGGTTCTATCTGCACTTTTGAGTTTTTGTGTGTCCCAGCGCGGACATTTCACAACGATATAATCAAGAGCTGGCTCAAAAAAAGCTGTCGTCTTTTTTGTGATCGCATTTGGCACTTCATCGAGTCTAAATCCAAGGGCTAATTTTGCAGCGACAAAGGCGAGGGGATAGCCTGTTGCTTTAGAGGCCAAGGCGCTTGATCTTGATAGACGCGCATTCATCTCTATCACTCGATATTGGCCCGTTTTTGGATCGAGGGCGAATTGGACGTTACACTCTCCTTGAATTTGGAAGTGACGCGCACATTTTAAAGAAATTTCGCGTAAAGTATGGTATTCATCGTTGTTCAGCGTCTGAGAGGGGGCAACGACGATGCTTTCTCCTGTGTGGATGCCCATAGGATCAAGGTTTTCCATATTGCAGATCACAAGCGCTTGATCGTGGCAATCTCTCACAACTTCATATTCAAGTTCTTTCCACCCGAGAAGATACTCTTCGATCAGAACTTGTGGGGCCCCTTGAAGAGCTTGTCTTGCCTTCCCTTTCAATTCAGCTTCATCAACAACTTTTCCTGAACCGAGCCCTCCTAAAGAAAATCCAGAGCGCATCATGACCGGATACCCAATTTTGCGCGCAGCGTGCACTGCTTCGTCGACAGTTTCAGCGGCAATACTTTGGGGACTTAAGACTCCAATTGAGTTTAAGTTTTGCTTAAATAGATCACGATCCTCAGTGAGTCTGATTGTTTCAACGGGAGTGCCTAGTACTTTCACTTTGTATTTTTTTAAAATCCCCTTCTCTTCGAGGGAAAGACCCAAATTCAGCGCAGTTTGCCCCCCAAAGCTGAGTAAAATAGCGGAAGGGCGCTCCTTTTCGATGATTTTTTCAACCGTTGTGACATCTAAAGGTTGTAAATACACAACATCTGCCATAGATGGATCTGTTTGCACTGTTGCGATATTTGGATTGACTAGGATGGTTTTTAGACCCTCTTCTTTAAGGGCCTTGATCGCTTGAGTGCCAGAATAGTCAAATTCGCCTGCTTGTCCAATTCGAAGACCGCCGGAGCCTAAAATCAATACGCTTTTCATTTGATCATCTCGTAGAACTTTTCAAATAGGTAAAACGCATCTGTGGGCCCAGGGTGGCTTTCCGGATGGAATTGTACTGCAAAGTAGGGGAGCTTTTTATGGATGATCCCCTCAACAGAGTCATCATTTACACTGCGCAGTAAAACTTTCCAATCGCGCGGCAAACTTTTTTCATCAATCGCATAGCCGTGATTTTGTGAAGTGAGGATACAGGTTTTTTTCTCCAAATCCATGCAAGGGTGGTTTTGTCCTCGATGCCCATATTTAAGCTTGTAAGTTTTTGCGCCAATGGCAAGGGCAAGCAGCTGAGCTCCTAAGCAAATCCCCATGATCGGCTTGCCTTTTTTTAAGTTCTTCTTGAGGATGGCAATCGTCTCTTTGGCCATGGTTGGATTGCCAGGGCCATTAGAGATAAAAAGGGCATCGTAATCATCGTTAGAATAATCGTAATCAAAGGGGACGCGTATGATTTGTACGGGAAATTTCATAAGACAGCGCAAGATGTTTTCTTTCATTCCACAATCGACAGCGATGATTTTTTTCTTCCCCGCGCCATAGGCCTGTTTCCCTGGAATGCTCACCTTTTTGATCAGGTGAGTCTCGTTTGGATCAAAAAACTTACGGGGCCGTTTTTCTTTGCAAATAGCGCCAAGCACTACCCCTTTTTTTCGAAGGAGCTTAGTGAGACTTCGTGTATCGACGTGGGTTATCAATGGAACTTTTTGCTCTTCAAGCCACTGTAAAAAAGGGCACTCAGAATCCCAATGGCTAGGGATTGGATTCGCCCATCCAACAACAACTCCTGCCGCTTGCACTTTTTCAGACTCCCACGTGCTGCTTGACGGAACTCCATAATTGCCAATTAAGGGATACGTAAAGGTGAGGATTTGACCTGCATAAGAGGGGTCAGTGAGAGACTCTACATAACCGGTCATGCCGGTTGAGAAAACAACTTCTCCAAAATAGGTATCAGATTGCCACTTGGGAGAAAGGCCTTCGATGCACTCGCCCGATTCTAGAACCAGTTTTGAAGGAATCATCATTTCGGGCAAGTGTACTTGAACTTGCCGTTTTTGATCCATACCGATTCCGACTCTATCTAGAACGGCGATTATGTGTTAATGGGATGTTGCGCGTTGATTATGTATAATTATGGTGACTTTTTTGTTAAAAAGTATTATAATTTATTTAAAAAAAAGGTAATTAATGAGTATTTCTCCTGTTTCTTTTAGTTCTTCGACCCGTGAGTCTGTTTTGGCTACTCCAGAGATGGAGGAAGAGAAAAGTATTTCTAGGTCACCCTCGCCTAAACTGCCAAAATTTCAAGATAAGCCCCAATTGAGTGGGATTTCCCTTAGAGCAATTGAACGTGCTTATAGACATCTTGATTTTGCCGATACTTTAAGGGATTTAAAGCTAGCTACTTGTGACGATTTTGAAGGTCTGAAAAAAACCTACCTTGAACTCGTTAACACTGATTGTAAAGGAGATGCATTAACATTTGAAATTTTGGAGAAGTGTCCAAATTTAGTATTTTTATCCCTATATGTGCCCGTCCAAATTTTTAAAAATTCTGATCAAAAGCACTACGATATTACTTGGAAAGGGGAGACAAATTCACACAACTATTTCGGAGTGCTAAAACATGTTATTAGATTAATCTGCCCTAAAATATCGAGAATTCGGTTTGTAGCTCATCAAGGAACTGAAGAAGAAGCTCTCTTGCGAATAAGTCAGATAAACCAAATTGCTAATCTCAATCAAAAATTAACGAATCAGTGATTTGCTGCTCAAAACAGCGGGTCCTTGCGCAATTTCTAAAAGAGCATCAACCCAATAAGATTCTAAATTTAGCGCCGGACATCGATACGCGTTGAGTCCTTTTGACTCGATGATCGGCAAGTAGAGTTTTTCAATTTCAAAAAGTGTTTCAATATGATCTGAGGTAAAGCTTATTGGGATAAAGACGATCTGTTTTCTCCCTTCATTCCAATTGCAGATCTCATCACATGCCTCATTGGTGTAGGGTCGAAGCCATTCGCCTCTACCAAATTTAGACTGATAGCAAAGCCTGCCAAGTGTTTTCGGAAAGGCTTTCATCACTTCATTAAATGAATCGATGCATTCCGACTCATAGATGTCGCCCTCTTGAATAAAACTTTTCGGAACCCCATGCGCTGAAAAAAAGAGGACTGTGTCTTCTTCTTTAAGCCCTTTTTCAGTTAAAAAGTTGGCGATCCGTTTTTGGTATGCTTTGATGAAAGCAGGGTGTTTTGCGTAAGATTTAATCCATTTGAGTTTGTTGGGAGGCAAATGCGAGAGAAATCGGGCGATGCTTCCGGTCGTTGCGCTACAATATTGGGGAAATAGGGGAAGGACTTTGAGCTCTTTGGCTTTCTTCATTTTTTCAATAGACGCAGCATGTGTTGCGGGCAAATAGCGATGAAATGTGAGGACCTCTACTTGGAGCTTTTCCGAAAGAGCTTTTGCTAAATTTTCTGTATCGAAGTAGATAGGAGAGGCGCCTCCAATGAGCTCATAGTCCTCTTTGACCTTTGTCGCTCTTTTACGAGCGATGCGACTAAAAAGCCAGTTGTGAAAGAACTTGGGAAAGCGAGTTCTGATCACATCGCGATCGCAGAGCAGCTCTTTTAAAAATGGGGCAACTTCATCAAGGTTTCGTGGCCCCCCAAAGTTGACAAGCAAAATAGGATAGGTGTTTGACATATTCCCAATATTTGAATTCATTTTAATCTTTTCTTGGATATGATGGCTATACATTATGTATTTAATACGTCTGTTTATTTTAGCTCTTTTTGCGTGTGGGTGCAGTTGTGGAAGCTCTAGCTTTGGCGGCAAGATGAAAGTTGGGGTAGATCCATATTGGTACCCGTTAGATTTCGGCGCTCAAAACGCGTATGTCAATGGCTACACGGAAGAGATGCTTTTAGAGATGTCGCGCTATAGTGGGATGGACTTCGAATTGATTCAGGCCAACTGGGATACACTTGTAGATGGTTTGAACAAAAAAAAATATGAGGCCATTTTAACATCTATGCCTCCTTATGAATACAACACGGCTAAGTATGAATTTTCCGAAAACTTTCTCGATATAGGCCCTGTTCTCATTGTTTCATCGGGTTCAAATGTCAATGAGCTAAGCGCAATGGAAAAGGGAACAATTGGCGTAATTGTGAATGATTCCACTGTGCTTGTGTTAGAAAAACACCCAACTTTGATTGTGCGTACCTATAATAGTATTACAGCACTTTTGAATGCAGTTGTAATGGGAGATATTCAAGGAGCTCTTTTGGCAAAGATCCCTGCGGTTAATTATGTGGGAGATCTCTATGCGGGAAAGCTTAAAATTGTAGGCGCACCCTTGACGGATGCAGGTTTACATTTAGTCGCTCTTAAGGGCGCAAATCTTCGTATCTTTAACAAAACACTTCGAACTTTTAGCAGAAAAAAGACGCTAGAAGAGCTTCAAAAGAAGTGGGATCTTGCCCTCTGATTTAAAATCTTTGTCCAATTTCTAAAAGAGCAAAGTACGACTGAAAAGTCGATCCGAATTCCCCTTGAAAGTCGATCGATCCGTAGGGGATTTTTGCGTTCCAAGGGACGAATGAAAAGTGCAACTCTAGTCCTGCTAAATTTTGAACCGAAGAGTTTGTTGTAGAGATGGAAAAACTGGACGATGGGCCCACAAAATAGGTCTGGATTGGATCGAAGTAAAAAGGGGCCTGGTTAACGTAGCTGATTTTTTCTTCAATAAAGAACTGACCCCAACCGTACTCCATAATTTGATAACAACGAAAGCCAAGTTCAGATCGGAGCAAAGAGCAGTAGCGATCTCTTAAAATAAGAGAAAATCCAGACGGGCTTGTTTCTGTAAAGTGCTTTTGTAAATTGTTGACCCAATCGACCATAAAAAACTGTTCAAAGAAGATTTTATGATTCACTCGATATGGTGTGCTCAATTCAAAGTGGGGAGAAAATACCCATCCATCAGTTTTTGCTTTCGAGGTTGTATGGATGATGTTGTAGTTATAGCGCGTGTATTCGGTTTGGTATAGCCCTCCCCAAAAAGACATGTTAAAAAACAGCTTTTCCCCTTGAAATGAGGAGTAAAATGTAGCCATTTCTTGGTTGATGTTTCCGTCGCCTACGCCATCAGATATTTTGGTCATGTTATACGTATAGGCAGCAGCTGCACCTAAAACAATCCCTTCTGATTGTTTATAGTCTAAGCCAGCGATTGTTCCGAAAATTTGATTGCTCGACGAGGGAGTTGTTTTGTAGGTTTTTTGGTGCGTGGCGTCATAAAAAGGCTCTACCCAAAAGGAAAAGCGGGTCTTTTTTGCTTGAGGCTCCGTTTGCCCAATGTAGTTTTCTCCAAACTTGTCGGCGACTAAAAGAGAGACGTTTTCATCTCTCACCGTCTTTTTAAGCCAAGATTGCTTATGTTGAATCATCACGTGGTTATTGAGTGCAAACGAGCTTGCAAGAAGTGCGTTCAGATTTGCCATTCCACTGATAAACGGGCCAATTGTTGGCGTAGGAAAAGTCCCTCCAATGTCAACGCTATATAAAATTCCTGATGAAGGGAGATTGGGTAAGATATTTGCGATTCCTGATGGGGAGACGAGGGCAGCGTAGGGAGAGCTTCCGTCTTGACCTACGATGAGGGCAACCCCCAATGAGTCTATGTCGACACTTCGTATTGATCCAGATGAAGGAAGCCCTTGAATCGGCGTCACTTCTCTGTACGCTGAGACAAGTGCCGCGTAAGGTGTGGTTCCATCTTTTTGTCCCCCGATAACAGCTGCTCTATTCTGATTAATTGCGGCGCCATAGATGACACCGGTGGTGGGGAGGCCCAAAATTTCATCGGTATATCCTGGGATGACTGAGATGGCAGCATAGGCTGCAGTGCCAGCTGACCCACCTTGCCCCGCAATGATGGCAACACCACCTGAGTTGATGTCGACGCTATAAATATTGCCAGTCGTTGGGATCGATGATGCTGTGATATTTCCTGTTGTATTGATAAATGCAGCATACGCTGCTGTCGAGTTTTGCCCCCCGATAATTACATCGCCCCGAGCATTGATCGCAACTGAACGGATGATTCCTGCTGCGGGTAATGTGGGGGATGAAATGTTGGTGATGGTATTCGGGATTGAAACCAATACTGAGTATGCACCGGCTCCATTTTGTCCTCCAACGGTCACAGTATTGTTTTGATTGATATCTACAGCGTATAGGGGAGACACCGATGCCGTTGTCACAACTCCGATTGGAGAGATATAAGCTCCATACCCTGAGGCGTTATTAGTCCCACCAATAAAAGAGATCCCTGTAGCTCCTATTGCGACGCTTCGAATTTGTCCTGGATCTGGAAGAGAAGAAAGGGCTGTGATTGTCCCCGTTGATGAGACTAATGCAGCATATGCACCGGTAGAGTCTGTCCCTCCGATGATGGAGTTTCCGACAGGATTGATCGAAACGCTATTGATTTGCCCCGATGTAGGAAGAGACGAAATGGATAAAAGAGGATCGAGATAGGGGATCAGTGCTGCATAATCACCACTGCCGTTTTGGCCTCCGATGATGGCATATGGAATTTCTGCATGAGATAAAGAGAAAATACAGCAAACACAAAAAATTAAGGATGATTTAGTTCCCAATGAACACTTGTCCTCCAGCGGATATGTCTACAGTGCCAGTTCCGCTTGTGATGGTTTTCGTATCTGCAAAAGTAATATCTGAAATTGTAGCGGCGACTAAAATATTGCCCGCTCCGCTTGTCGTAATATCACCAAGAGTAATGCTTTCTCCGCTAGAGGTAATCGAGATATTTCCTCCACCAGTTGCATCGATGCTTCCTCCAAATGTAAGGACACCTAACCCCTCAATGGTTACATTATATCCTGTAGCTCCGGTTGCAACAATGTTTCCACTAAAGGTTAGAAACGTATTGGGCGCTAACACTAGAATATCTCCAACCGCTGTCAGTGTGGTAGAAAACGTAATTCCCCCTGTTCCTTTATTTAAGAACGTTAATGGGGCAGATGTAGTTACTGGACCTGTAAAGGTAACTGCTCCTTCAGATGTAAAATCAGCAGCGACTGAAATGCCAGCAGCAGTTGCGCTAAGAGATTGAAGGGGAGCAATATTTCCAACGGTCGAACCGAATTGAATGCTATTTGCTGTTAAAGTTAGAGCGCCTGTTCCATTCACAGTTTTAGCAAAAGAGATGGTTCCCGCAACCGTTCCCCCAGTTGTGATTGAAGAGCTTGTCGATGATGCATAGGCGCCTGCAAAACTAATGTTGCTTCCTGCAGTGACGATAGATCCCGATGAAACCGTATTTCCAACGCCTGTATTTTGCGAAAAAGCTCCACTTGATGTGAGTGTGGATTCCAGGGTAAAGGTCGATGAGTTACTGATCGTAATTGCCCCTGATGTAAATGCTCCAGAAATCGTAAGATCTTTGATGGATGAAATGGATACGGTTCCAAGCGCCGTGCTTCCCCCTGTTACGCCGCTAAAAATAGCGGTTCCTCCCGTTGAGCTGATCGTGAGTCCTTCGGCAGCAGTTGCATTGAGCGTGCCAGAAAACGTGATTGTCCCCGTTCCTGCATTAAGGGTTGGCGAGCCATTGAGTACTGTTGCACTTGAAAAAGTGATAGGACCATCAGCAACTGTAATATTTGTTCCAAACGTTGTTGTTCCTCCACCGACAATGAGCCCTGTAAGGGGAGTTGTCCCTCCGATTGCAGCTCCTAAGGTTATCGCCCCTCCTCCGGATGCAATTGTCAATGAATGAGCGCCATTGATTGTACTTGGGAAACTAACTGCCCCTCCATTTGTTGTGATGATGACGCCGCCAAGAAGTGTCACAAAGCCATTCATTGAGATGGCAGCATTGGAAAGTGTAATATTTCCCCCAAGATGATAATCTGTCGCAAACGTCGTACTTAAGCTTGTTAAAGGAACAGATGATCCAATGTCTTGGAAAAAGGTTAAGGTATCCGTACAAGCAGCTTCGAAGGGGGCGGCTCCATCAATTGTACCATAAAAATTAACATCAGTGTTCGATTCTATAAGAGTCGCAAGTCCAGGTAAAAGTGTAATAGGGCCGTAAACATTGATATCTGCATTAGAAGCCATATAGGCGTAATCGAATCCAAAGCGATCTGCAGTTAAGTACATGATGCCTGAACTTGCATAAAATGATCCTTCAACCATATAGACGCCGTATGAGTTGGGCCCTGCCCCTGAGGTTCCATTGACAGTTAGATCTCCACCGCGAACTTCAACGTATGCGTTGAAGTTTCCAAGAGCAACACCACTGTTGTATGCAGTTCCAACTTGACTACCTACACCTGTTAGTGTGATCACACCTATGTTGCCTGTTTCGATTCCTCCAGTCGTTGTCTCAATGTATATTCCATGGTTATTGATTCCAGTCCCTAAACTTGTTGCATCTATTGTAATGTCATTTAAAACGAAGTTAGAAAGTACTCCTAAAAGCGAGGTTCCAGCTACAAAAAAACCATAATTGTTGTCTATTCCAGCCCCCCCTGAAATTCCAGTTGCTGTGATGGTAGGTGCTGTGAGAGTTACCCCTGAGCTACTCAAATAAACCCCATAGTTATCTGATTCAGTGCTTCCTCCAACAACTGTATCAAATAAAATAGATCCAGTCGTTGTAATAATATTACTTGTAAATGTTACTCCATAGTTTGCATCGCCGCCACTTCCCCCATAACAATTTAAAAATTTGACGAAACCGGTACCATTGAAAGTGGTTGTATTATCCGTATAGTTTACACCTATGTTGAAGCCTGGATAAGGCCCAAGTGTTCCGGTACCAGCAACTCCTGTGTAGGTAATATTTGCTGTGCTAGAACCATTTGTTCCAATCACTACCGTTGAATCTGCAATGTGAATGCCGTGGTTCTGTTGATTGTCTGCTGCACCACCAAAAGAAGTTCCGCCAGTTCCAGTGATCGTTAATGTTGAATTTCCTCTTAGAAGTAGGTCTGTTGTACTTTCTATGAAAACCCCTTTTTGCGATCCGCCTAATCCAGATCCACCATTTCCGGTTAAAGATACAGTCGCTGCAGCACTCGCACCTGTTCCTATGGTTACTGTTGCGTTGAAAAAATTGATCCCATAGTTTTGTCTAAAGCCCTCACCACCTGTCCCTATAATTGTAATCGATCCAGTATCTCCGACAGTAAGGCTTGCATTGTTGATTTGACAGCCGAAGTTGGCTCCAAATGCTGTGCTCGCAGTGCCACCAGTTGCATCGATTGTAATAATCGGATCGGGCGTTCCTAATGTTCCATCTGAGCCTAATGATGCCCCGTCGTAGACCTCAAATCCGAAATTGGCTCCACCGTACCCAGTTCCACCAACCACATCTGTTGCGGTAATATAAGCCCCGATAACGGAGCCAGATGCTCCTGTTATATAAACGCCGTGATTTTCAAATCTCCCCTCGTTGAAAACCCCATTATTGACATACGCACCTAAACAGTTTTGAAATTTGACTGTCCCGGCAGTTGAGGTGATCGCATTTGTCACATAGACACCGCTATAGCCTTGTAATGCTGTGTTGTCTTGTGTGGCATATCCTTCTAGAATGATATTTCCATTGGTAGCTTTTAGGGCTGCGGTAATACTAATGCCGTGATATGCTCCGGTCGTTGCACCTCTTGATCTAAAATTCATTGCGTCAAAGCTTCCCGCCGCAGCTGTATTTGTGATTGCTGCTGTGATGGAGATGTAAGAATTGGCATCGAGGGTAAGGGTTGTTTGCGCGCTCCAAGAAAGTGCGCTACTGACTGTAATGGATCCTCCATTAGGGACTGAGCCTGTGGAGCCTACCGTTGAAATGGTTACGTTACAACTTCCCAATTGTCCATTGAGCGCTGTGTTTAAAATCTGGTTCGTCGCAGTACTAGAATCAATCACATAGTTTGAATTGGGACAAGAGCTGAATGACCCAGTTGTGGCAGCGCCGCCAATCACGATGTCATTTGGATCTAAAAGCAATGTTCCATAACTTCCAAAAGGTGCTTTTGCATCCGTAAAGCCTAAGTAGGTGAGTCTTTTCCCAGAAACTTCTGCAAGCCCACCATCACCACCCAAAGATCCCCCTTGAATACTGATGGTTCCGTAAGCTGTCATTGCATCGTCACTCCAAAAAATGACCCTACCTCCATCGCCTTTATGAAGAGCGTCTGCGCGAATCTGCGTATCGGGGCCTGCCCATACAAAGCTTGCATTTTTGATTTCAGGGTTTTTCCCTTGAAAATCGCCTCCAATAAGAACTTCACCTCCCTTGGTCTTGCCCGATGCGTCAATAAGCGCCCGATCTTTTAAAACTACGGTTTCTCCAAGTACGTGGACTTTTCCGCCCGCTGCATCTTTAGATGAGGCTTGAATGGTTCCAGATACTTCTACACACCCATTTTCAGCGATCAATTGAGCAAAGCCTGTTTCTTCATCGAAATTTACATCGATCAAACCACTTTGTTGAATGGCAATGCTGTAAGGATTTTCTGTGCTTTTTAGCTCTGTGATTAAAGCGTGAATTTCTCCTTCATTTACAATGGAAGGCTCATCACTTTCTTCAGCGCTTAAGTGAATCGGAAGACAAATCATCCCAGAGCCTTCATCGAGTTTGAGTAAAATCTCAGAGGATGCGGCAATTCCCACCTGTTTTGCGCTTAAGGTGCCCTGATTTTTAACAGATCTTGCTAGTAATGCAATCTTACCTGATGGGCACTGTATTGTTCCTAAATTCTGAATAGAGCTTTTACTTTTTCCAGAAAAAAGCATGCTTGTTGAGTTGAGAAAGTCAGCATTGAGAACATCTAAAGTAGATGCGATAAAGCTTGCGCACTCAATTTTCGCATTCGGTCCGATTAAGACGCCATTTGGATTAAGGACAAAGACATTTCCGTTTGAAAGCAAAGCGCCTAAGAGTTCAGTTGAATTTTGACCTACAATCCGATTTAAAACCGATGAATCGAGATCTTTTTGCAGGAAGGTGAATGTTTCATTTGCCCCAATGGAAAACTGATCCCATTCCAATATGGTTTTTTTTCCCGTTTCAATAATCCAACTATTTTCAGTGTCAGATTGAACAGGTCCTGCTTGACCATGAATTAAGTTCATCCCCGTAGGCTTGCTAAAGAGGGGCAAACTTGTCGCTGCAAATAGGAAAAGAATTCGGGTATAGTTTTTCATCATGGCTATTATGAGAAGACTAGCTCAAAACGGCAATTAGCTTAAATAATATTTTATATGGGAACTAAGAGCCGTTGTTACGACTGATTTTGCAACGATCGTGCTCCGAATATTCGTCGCGCACTTTTGCAAGGATTTCGAGATCGGGTGGGCAGGGGACGATTCCCCAAATATCTTTGGCGTAATTATGGATCGCTTCATCTGCTGAAAAAGGGCCCATGGCTGCAATATTTTGAATGGCTGTTTCAGCCCATAAATTAGGTTTCAAGAAGAGCTCTTCTGCCTTTTTTTGGGTCTCGTAATAGGGGCGCAAGTCTTTTAAAATGCGAAATGTATCTTGTTCTGTTAGACTGGAGTAAATTTGTTTGAAAGCATAATCTTCTTCGGGACTTTCGGCAAATGTTCCATCTTTGAGCGCGTCGACAGCTTTTTTGATTTGTTCGTCTTGATTGTAAAGATCCCAAGACTTATAGGCCGTTTTATTCTCAACGGATGAAGAGCCAAAACTAAAGGGCCACCATTTGTCAGTAACTGCTTGGTGCATTTCAACATTTGCCCCATCTTCAGTGCCAATCGTCAGCGCTCCATTGATCGCAAGTTTCATGTTCCCCGTTCCCGATGCTTCCCAACCAGCAGTAGAAATCTGTTCTGATAAATCAGCAGCTGGAATGATGATTTCAGCTCTCGATACGTTGTAGTTTTCAACAAAAGCTACGCAAAGGCGTTCTTTTGCATTTGGATCAACATGAAATTTTCTTGCAATGGCGTAAATGAGCTGCATGATCTGTTTTGCTCTTTCATATCCAGGAGCGGCTTTGCCTCCAAAAATAGATAATCTGTGAACCTCTCTTTTTTGAGGTTCTTGATAGAGCATAATGAGATGAAGAGCGTTTAAAAGTTGCCTTTTATACTCGTGAAATCGCTTGATTTGTACATCGAAAAGAGAGTTTGCATCGAGAACATGAGAGTGGGCGATCACTTTACCTTCAGCATCTCTTGTGAAGTTTTCTTGGCTTAAGAATTGGATTAAGTTTTCTTTATTTCTCTTCTTAATTTCAAGGAAGGCTTTTTGCGATTCAGGATCAGACGCAAATTCAGATAACTTAGAAATTTGTGTGAAATCAGTGATCCAACCATTTCCAATTCGTTTTGTGATGAATTCAGCAAGGAGGGGATTTGAGTTCAGAACCCAGCGTCTTTGTGTGATTCCGTTAGTAACATTGGTAAATTTATCTGGATAAAGCTCGTAGAAATCTTTGAAAACGCTCTGTTTTAAGATTTCAGAGTGGAGTTTTGCTACTCCATTTATTTTATGAGAGCCATAAATGGCCAAGTGGGCCATTTTAATTTGTCCATTTTCAATGATAGAAGAGCGCCTCACTCGATCTTCGTCATTTGGATATTTTGCCCGAATCTGTTTACAAAGTTCTAAATTGAGTTTTTGGATCACTTGATATTGTCTCGGGAGGAGCTCGCTTACTCGGGCTTCGTTCCACTCTTCTAGAGCCTCTTTGAGAATTGTGTGGTTGGTATAGCTGCAGCATGTTTGACAGATGTCCCAAGCATTTTGCCAAGAAAAGTTGTAGCTTTTAGTGAACATTCGCATGATCTCAGCGATGATGAGTGCGGGATGTGTGTCGTTGATTTGAATGCGTACTTTATCTCCAAAATTGGATAGATCTCCATATACATTTAGATGGCGACGGATAATATCTTGAAGGGATGCTGAAACGAGCAAGAATTCTTGCTTAAGACGAACTCTTTTTCCCAGTTCGTTGTTGTCGTTTGGGTAAAGAACGTCTGTTAAGGAGGTGTTTTCCGATGCTTGATCGAGAAATCCTGCGTTATATTTTTGTAAAAGGAAGTTTCTCGGAGAGTCTTTTGTCGACCAAAGACGTAAGATTAGAGAGCTGTAGTTGTTTTTTTCAGAATACCCAATGATGGGAACGTCATAGGGAAGAGCTCTGACCTCTTCAAAATCTTCCAACAGATATACGTCTTCGCCGTGCTTATTTGTCGCATGAACAGGCTTGCCTCGAAAATGGACTCCAACAGAAAAAATATCTCTTCTCGATTCCCAAGGATCTTCATTTAAGAGCCAGCAATCGGGACGCTCTACTTGAACTCCATTCCAAATTTCTTGTTCAAAAATTCCATACTGATAACGAAGACCATATCCGCGGGCAGGATAATTGAGCGTGGCCAAAGAATCTAAAAAGCAAGAAGAGAGGCGCCCTAAACCACCATTTCCCAAACCAGGATCGCTTTCGCATGCAACAAGATCGCTTAGATTGCGATCCATTTTCTTTAAAACTGCAAGTACGAGTTCTTGGGCGCGGACGTTACAAACGTTGTTAAAGAGCAATCTTCCTGGCAAATACTCCATCGATATGAAGTTAATCATGCGGGGTTTTTTAAATTGGATCGTATCAATGGTTGCACTTGTATTGATCATGATCTCTTCGCGAAGGGCCAAGCAAAAAGAGTTATAAAACTCTTCCATCGTAGCCACCGAAGAAGTGTGGCCGCTTGAAGTGATGATTAGATGCTTGATTTTTTGAACTAAAGAGTCAGCCTGATCATTGATGTCCATAGGCTGATATATAAACTCATTAGAAAATAGTTTCTATAGGAAAATATTTTCAAAAGCGTGTGCCCGCATTAAGTAAAGAAGAGTTTAAGTAAATAAAAGGCGATGATGCTGAAAAGGGCGCAGAGCGGAATGGTGACAATCCACGAGATGACGATCTCTTTGAGCATTTGAAGATTTAATGCTTTGAGTCCGCGCGCCATGCCGACTCCAAGAACTGCGCCAATCAAGGCATGGGTCGTCGAGATAGGCAGGCCAAGTTTTGAGGCTAAAAGGATCGTTGTTGCGGCCCCAAATTCAGCAGCAAATCCGCGAGTTGGCGTGAGTTCTGTGATTTTTTTCCCAACGGTTTCAATGACGCGCCAACCCCAAGTAGCAAGGCCTATGATAATTCCACCGCCACCTAAGGCTAATAGCCAGGTAGGAACTGTGGAAGAGGCGCTGATGGTTTGGGTCTTTAGTACGCCAAATACCGCAGCAGCAGGTCCTATTGCATTTGCCACATCATTTGCACCGTGAGCAAAAGCAACTAAACACGCGCTGAGAATTTGCATCGTGATGAAGATTTTTTCTACGCCGTGATAGTGCTGTGTGGATTGGGTGAAGGGGGCGCTTTTTTTGACAGTTTCGTTGAGATTTTCGACTTGAGTGAGAATTTTAGAAATTTCCCGGGAGTATTCTTCATTGCGATTTGAAATATGGACACGCTGCAAATGGTGGAGCGCTTTTTGAAGACTTACTGCTTGGTAGGGGTGAAAGCCATCTGCAAGTTGCAATGTGGGCTCTGCAATGCGTCTGACAACGAGTTTGCTCGCAAGCGCAGCGCTTAACCCAACGCAACCTGAAATGAGCAAAGAATCTACAGTTGATAAATTAAGGTTGAGTCCGTGAAAAAGCATGCTTAGAGTAATGATCGCAAAGCAAAAGAAAACAAAGTAGGGGGCAACTCTTTGTGCCGCCGCAATGGGGTCTAGGGCAAAGAGGATTTTCCTCTGAATGATCGAAAAAATTGCATAAGAGATGATCCCACTTAAAAATGGAGAAAGGATCCAGCTTGATGTAATCCACGCCAATTCATTCCAATAGATGGCATTGACTCCTCCAACGACCGCACCAAAACCGATCACAGCGCCCACAATGGCATGAGTCGTCGAGATGGGTAGACCAAAATAGGAGGCGAGTTGTAAAAGAGCACCTGTGGCAAGAAGTGAGCCCATCATTCCGAGGACGAAAATCATCGGATCGCTTTGGAAAATATGGGGGTCAATGATCCCTTTTTGAATCGTTTCGGAGACATTTGAGCCGACGAGGAATGCTCCGGAAAATTCTAAAATGGCTGCGAGAAAAACAGCTCTTTTTAAGGTGAGAGCTTTAGAGCCGACCGAGGTCCCCATCGCATTTGCTACATCGTTGGCGCCGATATTCCAGGCCATATAAAAGGCCAAGATCAGAGTCACCGTCTGAATTAAAGTAAATGGGTCCATTGACGTCAGTTTTTCTTCCTCACTTTAGTTCTAATAACATTCGAACGCGGTTCCCTAGCTTTTCTGAAAGACAAGCAATCGTGCCAATCTCTTCAATCAGTGTAAGAGAGAGGTGAAAAGCTGGGTAGGGGAGCTCGTCACATTCTGTATAAAGGCGCTGAATGAGCTGGTTGCGAATGAGGACCATCTCGTACTCGCAAAAAGCAATCTGTTCGACCATCCCCTTCACTTTTTGAGCCTCAATTCCTCCAAAAGAAGAGCAAAGGAGCTCTTCGAGCTCTTGAATTACTTTGCGCCCGAGCCAAAAGGCTTCAATATTTTTATTGCAAAGGGCTAAAAAGTCATCCTTCATCTTTGCAAAAGGCAGTGGGCGCATTCCTGCGTGAAGAGCGATCTCTTCAGTCTGATCGGCAATTGCATCTTGTAAAGAGATGATGTCTAAAAGTGAGCCTCGATCAACTTGAAGAAAAAGCCCTTTGGGCAAGTGGTTGCGAATGTCATTTTTTGTAATATCGGCTTCGTGCTCAAGCTCGGAGATGCGTGCGCTAATTTTTTGAATGGCTTGGAGGTCTTGGGAAACGAGTGCTTGAAAAAGGGAGGGGAGTTCACTGACACAGCTGGCTACCTTGTCCATGTGTGTTTGGAGCGGTGCAAACGGAGATTTTCCGAATAACTTCGCGATGGTCAGCATATGGCTGAAATTCTAACGAAAGAGGCTCTTATTTGCAATGGGAGAGTTTCCTAAATAACCCCCGATTGAGATCGGGGGTGAAAGGATTGTTTTCATGCTGATTTTTCTTCAGTAGTTTCTTCACAAAGATGTTTGTCGAGAACCGCGATACACTCCTTTATTTTCTCTAAAGGGGGAACTTCTATATCAGAATCTATGCTGTCTGGCGTTGCAATGAATTCTTCAAGGGTTTTTTTAAGTTCAGTAATCTGATCTTTAGAAATGTGGGTAACTTCTAAGAGTGCTGCCAATGAATTTGGTAAGCCTTCATCTATACTTACTTGTATCGCGCATTGAATGGAAGTGCTTTCGGAATTAAATGTGATCCCACGTTGTTTGCACGCTTGTAGAATCCGAGAGAAAATGTAGTCATTTTCGCTAAGGTTCTTATTTTCACTATACAAACCGTATGTTATGTAACTTGCTGTCCTAATAAGTTCTTCGTTGTCTATTTTAAAGAGAAAGTGGTCTAGGAATGCTTTTGTGATTTTTGGTGATGTTTCTAAACAATTAACGAGAATTTCATCTGGAAGGAAAGTTTCTTGTGAAAGCTGCTTCATGCTCTCAATAAATGTATTTTCCTCTTCTTCGTTTTTAGGGAGTTTAAGTGATTCCTTGATGGATAGGCCGTCGATGGCGCTTCGAGGGTCTTCGATCATGTGGCTGAGTTTGCCCTCTAAGAGAGGGTTGTCACAACGTGGATAGGTAGCTTGTAAGCTTGTTTTTATGTATATTGCAATAGAGAGAATTCTTTGATCGAGTTCGGGAGGATTGGACCTGTGGAAAAATAATTTTTTGTTGAGTGAAAATGACTCAGGATCATTTTTGTAATAATGATGTGCGCAAAGTATTTTTCCACTTTCAGGGTTGCAAGAGAAGAAAACCGTTGTAAATTCGTTGATGATTCGAGGGAGCGCTTCGTAAATGGGCTCGTCATTTTTTATTTCAAAAAGATTTGAGTGCTCTGGGCGCCAAGCAAGGGGGTTTATGCTCATTTGCAAAAGTCCTTTGTTAGATTAGTCTTGCTGCTTATCGGGTAAAGATTAGTTCTTTATCTTTTTCGGTCATGGGACGAAATTGCCCCACTGGAAGGGTTCCAAGGACGAGCGATCCGATCCGAACACGGGTCAGTTCAACGATTTTAAGTCCCGCGCGCTCTGAAATGATTCGCACTTCGTGCTTTTTCCCTTCTTGAACGCAGATTTTAAATGTCCCTTTTCTCACCTTGTGGACAGAGACGGGACGGACCCATTTCTCATCGACGCGTGCGCCTTGAGATAGTGTTTCGAGGTGTTCGGGTGTGATTTCTTGGAGCGTTTTGACAATATATTCTTTGATGATGTTTGACGAGGGGTGGATGACTTTGTTTGCAAAGTGGCCATCATTTGTGACGAGGAGGAGCCCTGTCGTCTCTTTGTCGAGTCTGCCGACGGTAAATAGCCTCTCAGTGTTTGGGAAAAGATCGAGGACGATTGGTTTTTTACCGGGTCTTGCGCTTGTGCAGATGAATCCGATCGGTTTATTGAGGACGTAGTAAAACTTTTTTTGCTCTGATTTAACGGACTGGCCATCCACGGAGATCCTGTCAGAGGACCAATTGACGTGGTGTTGGGGCAATTTTATCGTCTCTCCGTTGACCTGAACTCTTCCTGCAAAAATCAATTCTTCACAGGCCCTACGTGAGGCGATACCGGCTGCGGCAAGGGCTTTACTTAATCTTTTCTTTTCCATGGCACAAGAGTATAAAGGAAACTCCGTTTCTGTTAAACTTTTAAAAAAAGGAAGTTGGGATGTCATCAAAACTTATTTTATTGCGTCACGGCCAATCGATCTGGAATAAAGAAAATCTTTTCACTGGGTGGGTAGACATCCCATTGAGTGAAGAGGGGATCCAAGAGGCAATTGAGGCGGGGAAAAAAATAGAAAATATTTCAATTGATGTGGTTTTTACCTCTTCATTAGTGCGTGCACAGATGACGGTGCCGCTTGCTTTATTGCATCATAAAAGCGGAAAAATTCCTGTTTTTATGCATTCGGGTGAAGGAAAGCTCGAGGAGTGGTCTCAAGTCTATAGCGAAGAGGCAAAAAAAAGGCTTATCCCTGTCTACATGGCTTGGGAGCTTAATGAAAGAATGTATGGCAAGCTCCAAGGGCTCAATAAAGCTGAAACTGCTAAAGAATATGGTGAAGATCAGGTGAAACTATGGCGACGGAGCTTCGACGTTTGCCCTCCCGATGGAGAAAGTCTTGCGATGACAGCGGCAAGGACTCTTCCCTACTTTAAAGAAAAAATCGTTCCGTATCTCGAACAGGGAAAAACAGTTTTAGTTTCAGCTCATGGAAACTCTCTTCGGTCGATCGTAATGCATTTAAAAAACTTAAGCAAAGAAGAGGTAATTAAGTTAGAGCTTGCGACGGGTGACCCCCTCATTTACACCCACGAAAATGGGAAGTATGATCTATCTTGACCATCACTCAGCTACGAGACCTTGCGAGCCTGCAATCGAGCGAATGGGTCCCTTCTTGAAAGAGCAATGGGGCGCTTCTTTTGCACCTCATCGGATGGGACAAGAGTTAGTTTTTGCTCTAGATACGCGCTACCAAATGATCTACGACTTAGTGGCTGCATCAGAAAAAGACCAATTTGTATTCACTTCTTCCGGCGCAGAGGCGATCAATCAAGTGTTTTGGTCTGTCTTTGTTGAAAAAGCGCGCAAAGAGGGCAAGTGTCACATCATTATTTCTCAAATTGAAGACGCCCCTGTTATGCAGTGTGCAAAACGGTTGGAAGAGCTGGGTTGCATTATTAAAGTGGCCCCTGTTGATGAAAATGGGCAGATCGATGTCGAAAAATTAGCCGAGCTAGTCAATCCCCGAACGGCCCTTATCTCTTTGACGATGGCGCACGGGTTGACCGGTGTGATTCAGCCAGTTGAGGAGATCATTCAATTGGCAAAAGAAAAAAATGTTCTGCTTCACTTGGATGCCACTTATGCGGTAGGAAAATACCCTTTCATTTTTGAATCGGATTATCTCACATTTTCAGGAGATCGAATCCATTCTGTAAAAGGATCTGGGGCCCTTTTTGCAAAAGAAGGAGCGCCTTTAGTTCCGTTCATATTAGGAGGATCTGAGCAAAACTCTCTTCGTGGTGGCGCCTTTGACGTTCCCTCCTTTATGGCGCTCAGTGCTGCAGCTCAGCAAGCGATGCTCTATCTCGATATGATGGCGCTTGAAGTAGTTCGCCTACGCGATCTGTTTGAGAGCGAGGTAAAAGGGACTGTGCTCTTTAAAGATACAATGCGCCTTCCCAATACAACTGCCATTGCTTTTGAAAAAGTGCACCAAGAGGCCCTCCTTTATTATCTCAATCGAAAAGGGGTCTACGCGACGATCGGAGGCTCATATGCGGGGCATTTATCAAAAATAAGCGAGAACGCGATTAGTTTTTCACTCAGCCGGATGACCACCGAAGAAGAGGTTCTCAAAGCAGCAGCGATCATTAATGAGACTGTTTTACAACTTCAAGCAATTTCGGAGGCCCTTTGATCAGACCGCACGATTGGGAACTATTTAGTAAAAAGCTAAGGGAAAAACTCGATCGCCTCCGCTATGTTGGTGCTTTTACGCAAGAAATTGCTGAAGAAAAACAGATGCGCCTTGTCGAGGCGCGCGAGGGGAACTTGTGTCTTTATTGGCTAGTCGATGAATCAGATGGGATCATCGCAGATGCAAAGTTTCAAGTTTTAGGACCCATCGGGATGATTGCCGTTGCAGAGGTTGTGAGCGATCTTGCTCTGAGGAAAAATTATGATCAGATCTCCCGCATTTCTGCCGATCTCATCGACCGCCATGTTCGCGATCGCAAAGATGTTCCCGCATTTCCAAAGTCTTGCGATTCTTATCTTAATTTGGCTCTTTCTGTAATTGACAAGGCAGTTGCCCAATGTTCAGATATCCCGTTTACAGTCAGCTATGATGTGACTCCGATTGAGCGCGATTTTGGCGAAATCCCAGGGGGAATCCCCGGTTGGGACGAGTTGCCCCATCAGCAAAAAGTTGGGATCATTGAAGAGGTGATCGATAAAGAGATCCGTCCCTATATTGAGCTTGATGCCGGGGGGGTAAAATTAGTCAGTTTTAATGACGAGCAAGAGGTCGTTATCTCTTATGAAGGATCGTGTACTACGTGCCATTCCTCCACAGGCTCAACGCTTTCCGCAATCCAGCAGATCCTTAAAAATAGGGTCCATCCAAGTCTTTTTGTTACGCCACAATTATGATGCATAATTAATTATAATTATGATATAATTAAACCTTTAATTTGAATAAAGGTATAATAATGTCTGCTATTCTTTGTTTTGTAAGGAGTTGGGTGCCAGGTGCTCAAAAGGACCCTTCATGGACCTCCGAAAGTTTAGAAAAATATGAAGAGCGCACAGTGCAGAAAGAAAACCGCCATATTCTTTCTGACATGCGTCAAAACCCTAGTGTAGAAAGAGTGCTGGACACCTACTTCTCTGCATATGCTAAAGAGCTAATCCCGATGGATGATGGGACACGATCGAAAATCGAGTGGATTGCAGAGAGGTTAGACCAAGCTGAAAAAACAGCCTGTGATTGGGATAAGCAGCTCCTTGCTGACGGATCAAGATTGGCAGATTCTCAACAAATGCTTCTCAATGAGCATTTATTGATCAACGCCTTAACGACTCAATTTGCCTTTGATCGCGAGCTTTTAAAGCTCAAAAAAATCGACCTTTATCAAAATTTGGCGCAAGGGAAAGTCGAACAAGAACTCAATGAGCTAAGACAAGTGCTTCTAGAAGGTCCCACTAAAGATACCAAACTTATCGCCGAGATTCGAAAAAAAGCTGAAGCGTATAAAGTCTTATTTAAAGATCAAGTGAAGATCAGTATTCAGATGAGAGAAGATCTCAAAAGAGAGATTGAAGATCGAATTGAAGAAATAGAGCTACAACTTGCAAATGGTAAGGACAAAGTTATTGAGGCTCAACCTGAAATACAGAATCACTTTGCTGTTTTGCATCCAACAATTGGAAAACATTACGTATTTTCGCTAGGCGATCCAATTTTCGAAAGAGATGCAAAATTTGTAATTATCAAAAGGCCGGATGAAGTAACAGATGAGGTCTGGAGACAGGCATTAAACGCTTTACCCAATCAAATCGACAAAAATGTATTGAACTCAAAGGCGCCAAACGAAGTTTTTTATTTTCAGTATTGTTTTGACAATCAAAAAAAGCCGATCGAAGTTTGCTACGAAAATGCTCAAGATGTCCTTCGTTTACATGAAAATCGAGACCTTTACATGAAGACAAGACGTGTAGTTGTGGACGAGACGCACTATCGAAGAGAGACTCTTCCCGTAAAAAGTGGGGTGATTCCAAAAGTAAAAGATATGGTAAGAAAAACTCTTCATGCCGATTGGTCAAAAGATAGACAAGCAACAGCTGGGGTTGATGGGCGTGAAGCAACAGTTGCAAGCAGATACTTAATTTCTCACATTTTACATGGAAAAGGTAGCCAAATTCCTCAAAACGAAGTTCAAAATTTGGGTGAATATTTTGATGCTGTAATAGAAAGTGATACAGCAAAACTGCGTGGAAGCTATCAACAAGATCGAAGCTTTATTCAGGCAATGAGCATCCAAAAAAAGATTCGTGAAGATTTGAGGGTCAATCAGCTTTCTGCAAAAATGATCCTCCCTTATCTAGAACAAGGGACTGAAACTGTTTATTCATGGGCAAAAGAGAGCGCACGTGCCATCCAATTGACTGAAAGTCTTTTTGAAAGCTACACAAATTGGGCTCTAAATCTTCGTAGCTTTTTAAAAAAGGTGAAGAAAAATGAGGGGTTAAAAAATGCTATTGGAGAAAAAACAATCAGTGAACTGAAATCGTTTTATGAAACTTTAGCAAGTTTTGTAAATGAAGCTCCACCTAAGGCAATGAATGCTCTTTTAGATGAGCGAAGTGAGCGTAGAGGGCAATACGAGTTGGATAAACAAGGATTGATTTCAAAAAGGGATCGAATAGCTGGAAATTACAAGAATCAGCCCGATGTTTTGAAAGAGAAATTAGCTAAATTAAGCATGAGGGAAGCTGAGTTAAATCAAAAATATACAAGTGATCTAGATGCAATTTGGCTTCAGTGGAAAGAAGGTAAAACAGCTAAAAAGATCGATAAGATCTTAAATAGGACGATTACTGCGATACAGGGACAATGGAAGGGTTTTACACAAGCCCTTACTTTGATTAGCGTCCCTTTTTCAAGTGCAGCTAAACAAGCTGAGATTGTAAATTCTATAGGTGGCAATACTGAGCTTCTGTCTTTATATCAAAAAGCGATTCCACCGATTTGGCAAAACAAAGTGAAGCTTCAAATGATGATCCAATCAGAGTTGATGAGAGGAACTGAATTATCTCCTCTTTGGCTTAAGTTCGTAGATATGGGTGAACTTGCCGATCAAGAGCTGATCAAAAACGAGTTTATCCGAAGCCGCTTAGCTAAAATCCAATGAATCACTACTTGATGTCGCCAGACGTAATTGTGTGAATCGTTTGATCAGATAAAAGGATGTTGAGTTGCCCTTCAGCTGTGAGTGAATGGCAAATTCCTTCCCACATTTTTTTCCCATCAAAACAGCGAATTGTTTCGCCCTTTTTGGCCAAAAGGCTTTCAAACTGTTTGTGAAAAGGGCTAAAGCCATCTTCTTTAAACGTTTCTAGATCTTTTTCAAATTGCACTTGCAACTTTTTTAAAAGCTCTTTTTTGTCCCAATTTTTCCCAGTTTCAATGAGTAAAGAAGTTGCTGGTTGATCGATTTTTAAAGCCGTTTGCTCATCGAGATTTACATTGATTCCAATCCCTAAAAAAAGATCCACGTGATCTTTGCAAAATTGCGTTTCACAAAGGATGCCTGAGATTTTTTTCCCATTTACTTGGATGTCGTTTGGCCATTTTATTTTAGGGGAAAAGCCCTCATTGATTAAGACATTTGCAAAGCTAGATGCCATTACCTGGGCAAGGCTGATTAAGTGGGCTGTGTTGAGGGGAAGGGTAAAATAAAATGTCGCGTAGATATTTGCCCCTCTTGGAGAGAGCCAAGTTCTTTGGTAGCGGCCTCTGCCGGCCGATTGTTCTTCAGCGGTGATACATGTGATTTGGTTTTGCGGAAATGTTTCGGCGTGTATTTTGGCGTATGTATTTGTGGAATCGATCAAACTTAAGTGAATTTCATGCATAGTTGCATCCCTTTTATTGATTCTATCGGATCATACGAATAGAATCGAGGTTATGTGGAAATCTTGGACTCTGTCTCGGCTCGATTATCGGATATTGCCTCTTGTTTTGGCGCTCATGGTCATTAGCCTTCTCGTTATTTCGTCGATGACTGCCGATTTGTCGGAAGAAAATATCTCATTTTGGACGCCACTTGTCAAAAGCCAAATGCGTTGGTTTTTTCTAGGCTGGGCCGTGTTTTTTCTTTGCGCCTCATTTGATTACCGCGTTTTACGAGACTGGAGTTTGTGGCTCTATATTGCTGTGCTTTTTTTACTCGTCGGTCTTTTTTTTGTAAGTCCGATTCAAAATGTTCATAGATGGTACCGGATTCCAGGAGTTGCGAGCTTTCAACCTTCAGAGCAAGCAAAGCTCATCGTGGTCATTTTTCTCAGTTGGTTTTTAGAAAGGCGTGGCAATTATGCTGGAACACTTGCGACAGCATTTCAAATGGGAGCCATTGTTGGAGTTCCCTTCTTGCTTATTTTAAAGCAGCCCGATTTGGGGACGGCTTTAATTTTATACCCAATTGCGCTCGTCATGGCCTATTTTGCCGGCATACACAAAGCCGTTTTGCGCATGATGGGCGCTTTTGGCGTGGTGATCTTGTTAGTTGTAAATTTGCTCTTTTTAGGCATTTTAGATCACGAGCAGATGCGGCCTGTTTTTACAAAAGTGATGAAAGAGTATCAGTACGAAAGGCTGAATCCCAATACGTACCATCAAAAAGCATCTCAAATTGCGATTGCAATCGGAGGGCTAACTGGAACTGGATGGCAAAAAGGGGACTTTTCGGGAAGGAAGTGGCTCCCTGCAGCGCATACGGACTCTGTGTTTGCAGCCTTCGGTGAAGAGTTTGGGTTTGTAGGACTTGTCGTTTTGCTCTTCTTGTTTTACGCGCTCATCTATTTTAGTTTTCAGGTAGCAGTTGTTGCAAAAGATCTTTTTGGGAGGTACTTGGCAGCAGGACTTTCTGTCTATTTAGCAATGCATGTGTTTATCAATATTGGAATGATGTGCGCCCTTTTACCAATATCAGGCGTGCCACTTATTTTTGTGACGTATGGAGGAAGCTCTATTTTAACAACGATGGCAGCATTAGGGCTTTTACAAAGCATCTATAGCAGAAGGTTTATGTTTTGAGTCGATTTAGCCAAGCAATGTCAAAGCGGGTGATTGCTACAGCGAGCCTATTCCTAATTGGAAGCTTGCATACGATGATCTTTGCAGTGTTTCAAATTCCTGAAAACTTTTTATTGGGAAGAGATTCAATTGATCTGGCCATTGTCTGCAAAATCATTTTATATACTTCTGCAATTGGTGTGTCACTGAGTCATCAAATTTTATGCCGTTGGGTGGGATTAAAAATGACCCTTTATTTGGGGTTGTTGTGCAATTTATTTGGCCTTGCCACCTTGATGTTGAATCAGTTTTTAGGCCCTGACGGGACTTTATCTCTCGTCATTTTAGATATGGTTTTTTTTGGGGTTGCGCTCACATCGGTGATCAATTCACTTGTGACATACATAATTTTACAATATCCGAAGAAGGCAGGTCTTGGGATCGTCGCTTTATTTGCATTTTTAAATTTGGGAGCGATGTTAGCACCTCTTCTTTTAGATTTTTTTCACCGCTTTAAGATCGATAGCTTTTTTTACCCAGTTCTCATTGTCTTGATTGGCTTGAGTTTATTTTTTGTCCGCAATTACTTTAAAAACCCTTTGATTCCGGTTCATCTAGAGCGCATAAGAAGGGGGAGCTTGCTCTGGAAGGAGCTCCATTATCGCCTTGCCCTTTTTGTTATTGCGATCATTGCCTATGGTCTTACAGAATCGACCTTTAACTTGTGGGGCTTTACTCTCATTCAACATGTATTAGGAGCAAGTACCGCCAATGACATTACTTCGTTTTTTTGGCTTTTTATGATCATTGGTCAAGTGATCCTTCTCTTGCCTCTTTATTTTCTGCCCGCATCTGCTGTGTTTTACTTTTTAGTCTCCGTTTTGATGGGGGCGGCTTTTATCTTCCCTCTCCAAACAACAGTGACAGGCTTCATAGGAGCCCTTATTTTGGCAGGCGCAGGCTGCTCGGCAGTATTTCCTATCCTCCTCTCTTTGATGGAAAAAGAAATGCTCCCCTTTGCAAGGGGAGGGCCTCTTCTTCACTACATCGAGGTGGGGATCTCTGTGATGCTAGCCGGCTACTTTGTGGGAGTTGGCTTCATCGACCTTTGGGTGCAAAAAATGGGGGTCGATCCGATGCTTTCACTTCCTACCCATTTTCATCTCGTAGTCATCTATATCGGCATCACCTGTTTTTGCACCCTGTTTCTTCAGCTAAGCGCTCCAAAAATCAAATAATTTCTATGAAGCGGTTTGAGACTTTATCTCCTGTCACTTTTTTATGATTTGGTTTATTTTAGTAGAGAAGCTATTGTGGGGATAAACACCCATCCGGGCTGTGTAGCTCCCGCTGGGGTCAAAAAAAAGAGGTCTTTGATGTTCAACCATTTATTCGTATTTTCACCAGGCACATGGAGTGGGGAAGGGAAGATCCTTTTGAACATGGTTGAAGAGGAATTGGTTTTTAGCACCACTTGGGCTGTTCAAAATAAAGACTTTGCAGGCAAGGTTGCGTGCTCTCAAGAAATACTCATTCAAGGTCTTTCTGAAAATATGCGCAATGATCTGACTTTTTATGACTTTCAGGGAAAAACGTTTGCTGTCGATATGGAAAATCAAAATATCGGAAGAATTGTCGGCACAGGTGTTTATGATGAGAAGACAATTGCTTGGGAATTTCGCAATAATGATATGAATTTTGAAGGGTATGAGACCTATAGCCTGCAAGAAGATGGAAGTTATCTGATGAAAGGCGAATATGTGACAAGTGATCAATTTAGGACACATATTGAAGCTCAGATTAAACTCCAGTCGAGTGAGGCTCCAAGTCAAGATAGTCAAGACGAATCACAGGAAAACGAAGAAGAATGAAAAAGCTAATTCCACTTTTTATCCTCAGTGCATGTTCATTGGGCGGCCGTATGGTTACGATGGAAGAGTTTTCTGAAATCGATATATCGACAACATCGGAACAGGTTGTCTCATCTTTGGGTGAGCCGTATGCTGTACATAAAAAAGCAGATGGGACAGTTGAGTACGAGTATATTGAGCGCATAACAATCGGTTCTCGCTACGCTGAGGAGCGCCATTACTTCATTGTGATGAAAGAGGGGAAAGTTGTTTCAAAAAGGGTGAATCAAAGCTCACCGCTTCCTTACGGTTTTGACAGCTACGATATGCAAACTACACAGCAAAGCCAAACAAATTAATTCACTTCGGGAACTTCGGGAATAAACTTACTCATATCGGGTAGTTTAAAGTTTTTGGGGAAGTCCTCTTTTGTTGCAGGACGCCATGTGATGTTTTTCCCAAACATAAGTACTTTCCCTCGCAAGATAAGGTTGCCCCTATCAAGCCACATTTCGCAGTTGTATGTTTTTCCCTTGCTTGGGTCGATAATTCTTCCAAGATAGCGCCAAACACCATCCACTAGGCCATAGAGAATGTCAAGGCCACATGTGTAAGGATTTCCAACAATACCAGGGGATCTACTTACTGGATGGTAGATTGTGTCAAACATTTCACCACTTTCATTATAGGTGCCGATGATTCTCCCATAATAGATTCCATCGTATTGATAGACGCCAAAGACACACTGGGCTCTTCCGTCATCATCATAACTTTTCCAAAATCCTCCGATGTCTTCTCCTGCCGATAACGAAAGGGTGACACATAGAAATACGCACAGCTTTTTCAACATGTAAAAACCTCAATGCTTCAAATCCCATATTCACCAAATCTTGATTTTAGCTCTAGTAAAGATTTTATATTTTCAATAGGATGTTTCCCTAAAAGAAAAAAAATTCTTTAGGAGGCACTATGCCAATACATTTTACTGTGGATACAGCAGTCGAAATAGCCGCAAATCGTTGGATTGCGTCAAAACATCCAGATATGGGTGCTGATAGAAAGCAGCAGATTCTTCCTGCTACGAAGTACAATTTGCTCGTGAAGACGTTTAATGCTTCAACAGTACTTTTAGTAACGGCAGTGGCTTTTGCTGTGCTGTTTGCATTTTCTGCCGCTGTGACATTTGGTTCTATTGCGCTATTCACCCGTTTCACAACAGACTTGGAGTTGAACAAGTATTCAGCCCCACAAAATAATCTAGATGCATTAACTAAAATTAATCACTTTATTGGATTAACAGACCCTGCAGACGAGGTGAGAAATATTTTTGCTCGCGCAGGCGTAGGCATGCCGGCTAATGGTTGGAATCAGTATGAAGTATTTTTATTTGATCACGCAGTATGGAGAAACGAAGTTCCTCTTCCTGGTTGAAAGAAAATATAAGAGCAGCCGTTAGGGCTGCTCTTAAAAACTTTACGCTTTGATCTTAATGTCGACACCAGCTGCGACAGGGAGCACTTTGAGCTTGTCGATGGTATCAAGAGTTGGATCAAGGAGATCGAGAACGCGGATATGTGTTCTCATCTCAAACTGCTCGCGCGACTTGCGGTCGACGTGAGGAGAGCGGAGAACTGTGAAGATCTCACGCTTAGTTGGGAGCGGAATAGGGCCCACGACGCGAGCGCCAGTCCGTTTCGCCGTTTCGACGATATCTAGGACAGAGCGGTCGAGCATCCTTTGGTCAAATGCCTTAAGGCGGATGCGTATTTTTTTTCTTGGTGCTTTTGCCATAATTTTTTACTTCTTACAAATTTCTTCTTGGATTTTAGTTGGGACCCGCTCAAAGTGGCTAGGTTCCATTGTATAGGTTGCACGTCCTGAGGACATCGAGCGTAGCTGAGTTGAGTAGCCAAACATTTCGCTCAATGGGACTTCAGAGGTGATCTCGACAGAACCTTTAAGAGATTCTTGTCCAAGGATTTTGCCTCGTCGTCTGTTCAAGTCGCCGATTACATCACCCATGTTTGCTTCTGGTGTCTCAACAACCACTTTCATGATTGGCTCGAGAAGAACTGGTTTCCCTTTGCGAGCTGCGTCTTTTGCTGCCATAGAGGCACAAATTTTAAACGCCATCTCGTTCGAGTCAACTTCGTGGTACGAACCAAAGGTAATTGCAACTTTTACATCGATCAATGGATAGCCAGCAACAACACCTGTTGAAAGACCTTCCTCAATCCCCTTAATACAAGGGTTGATGTATTCTTTCGGAATCACGCCGCCAACAATTTTGCTGACAACTTCGTTTCCTTTACCTGTTTCGTTTGGTTCGATTTCAATACATACGTGAGCGTATTGACCGCGACCACCAGATTGTTTGACGTATTTTGTTTCAGATCCTGAAGGCATTGTGATTGTTTCTTTGTAAGAAACTTCAGGTTTACCAACGTTCGCTTCAACAGAAAACTCACGGAACATACGATCTTTGAGGATCTCGAGGTGAAGTTCACCCATCCCCATAATGATTGTTTGTCCAGTCTCTTCATTCGTCATAACACGGAATGTTGGGTCTTCTTCTGAAAGAGCGCCCAATGCTTTTGCAAGCTTTTCTCGGTCTGCTTTTGATTTTGGCTCGATCGCCATCGAAATCACAGGATCGGGGAAATTCATTTTTTCGAGCAAGAGGGGATTGTTCTCTGCACAGAGAGTGTCGCCAGTTGTCGTATGTTTTAACCCAATGCATGCAGCAATATCACCTGTGAAAAACTCGTCGCGATCTTTTCTTTGGTTTGCGTGCATCTCAATAAGACGGGAAATGCGTTCACCTTTATCTTTCGTCGTGTTGACAAGAGCAGTACCTTTTGCAAGTGTTCCACTATAGATTCGGATGAATGTAAGTTTACCGACGTATGGATCTGTCATGATCTTAAATGCAAGGGCAGATAGAGGACTTGAGTCTGCTGGAGCAATTTCCATCATCTCGTCAGAGTCAAGTTTATGCCCCTTAATCATGCCGCGATCGATTGGAGACGGCATCCAACGGACAATCGCATCCAAAATTTGCTGAACACCTTTGTTTTTAAAGGCAGTTCCGCAAAGGACAGGTGTAAACTTATTCCCGATTACCCCTTTCCGGATGATTGCGTGGATTTCATCTTCAGGAATGTTGTCCGGATCTTCAAGCACCTTCATCATGAATTCTTCGTTTGTCTCGTCAATTGTGGCGAGCTCATCGAGAAGTTCACTGCGGAGTTTCTTGCAATCTTCTAAGATGTCGGCTGGAATTGGTTCGATATCGTACTTAGAACCCATTTCTTCATTGTGGAACAAGAAGGCTTTCATAGTGATGAGATCAACCATGCCTTTAAATCCAGATTCAGCTCCGATTGGGTAGTGAACAGGAATTGCATTGGCATGCAGTTTTTCTTTCATCGTTTTGATCGCATTAAAGTAATCTGCACCGGTTCTGTCCATTTTATTGATGAACGCGATCCTTGGTACTTGGTACTTTTCAGCTTGGCGCCAAACGGTTTCAGACTGGGGCTGAACACCTGCAACCGCATCAAAGACGGCAACTGCACCATCTAGAACGCGAAGGCTTCGTTCAACTTCAATTGTAAAGTCTACGTGGCCAGGGGTGTCGATGATGTTGATTTTGCAGTCTTTCCAGTAGACAGTTGTCGCAGCTGAGGTGATCGTGATCCCACGTTCGCGCTCTTGCTCCATAAAGTCCATTGTTGCAGCACCCTCGTGAACCTCACCAATGCGGTGAAGTCTACCAGAGTAGAACAAAATCCGCTCAGTGGTGGTCGTTTTGCCCGCATCAATGTGGGCCATAATCCCAACGTTACGGACGTTTTCTAAAAGATCTGTTTCCGGTCTATTGCCCATTATGAGTTCCTACCATTTATAGTGAGCAAAAGCTTTGTTCGCCTCAGCCATGCGGTGTGTATCGTCTTTCTTCTTAATGGTAGAGCCCTGATTGTTATAGCAATCGGTCAATTCACTAGCTAAAGCCTCTTCCATAGCTCTTCCTGGTTTGGATCTTGAGTTAAGAATGATCCATTGCATAGCCATAGCAGTTCTTCGGTCTCCTGGAATTTCAATAGGAACTTGGTAGTTTGCTCCACCAATTCGTCTTGTTTTAACTTCTAGGGATGGTTTTGAATTTTCAATCGCTTGCTCGAATGCTTCGAGAGGATTATCTGTTTTAACGCGTCCAGCAAATTTTTCAAGAGCGCGATAAACGATGCCGCGGGCAACCGATTTTTTCCCGCCGTACATCACTTTATTGATGAACTTAGACAAGATAACGCTCTGGTAAACTGGATCTGGATCGGTCTGGCGCTTAGTGGCGCGACGTCTTCTAGACATAGGTACTTCCTTAAATTAATCTTTTTTCTTCACCCGGAACCCTTAGGTTCCTGCGCCTTGGGTTGTACTGAATTTCAGTACAAGCCGAGGGCTAGGAAATTGACAGCAATTTCCTGGCATTACTTAGGTTTTTTCGCGCCATATTTCGAGCGTGATTTCTTTCTATCTTTTACCGCTGCGCAGTCGAGAGCGCCACGGACGATGTGATAGCGAACGCCGGGAAGGTCTTTTACCCTGCCGCCGCGAACAAGAACGATACTGTGTTCCTGAAGGTTATGCCCTTCACCTGGGATGTATGCAATGATTTCCTGGCCATTAGACAATCTAACCCAAGCTACCTTTCTCAAAGCTGAGTTTGGTTTTTTAGGGGTCTTTGTTTTGACCTGGAGGCATACGCCACGGCGTTGTGGACATTCTTGCAGAGCGGGGGACTTTCGGCGCTTAGGCTTAGGTGTTCGCCCTGTTTTTACGAGCTGGTTTACTGTCGGCATGAAGCCAATCTCCAATTTAAATATAACAACAGTGGGGAAGTATATTATGAGCCAAGATTAAAGAAAAGAGAGAAGTGGGACGGTTCGCCATCTCTTTGACGTTCTCGTTGTTTGATTTGTCCATTTTGTAACTAATTGCAAATTAACCGTTGATTATGTTTATTTGGTTTAATTTGACAAATTATTTGTTTAATTATATATTTGTCACGGGGGGACAGAGGGATAAGGCGAGGCTAACGACGCTAAGTTTGGAAGTAATCGGTCCTTTAATTCCTTTTCCTCCCATCTTTTTTTCTCAGTAAGTCAATCTGGATTTTCCTTGCTATACTCCTCAAGTTTTCAAACAACCTCTCCTCTCGTAGTTATTATTTAATTTATTGCATATCTAAATAAATGATAATAAAGGTAGTTGCAGTGTAATTAATAATTTAGTTGACACGGTTAATAGTTTAATTATATATTTGTTTTGGGAGGGTAGGGGAACAAGGCAAAGCTTACGGCGTTTCGTCGAAAGTTATTAGCCCTTTAATTCCTCTTCCTCCCATTTTTTTAACCGCAATCTGCAAATGTAAGAACGAGGCTACAGTGCGAAAGACGATTTTTTTCATATTATTTTGCTTTTTGTGGATTTCTCCAGCGAGCTCAGTCCAGCAGTCGCTGAAAATAGATGATATTCCTCGCGTCATGGAACGTTTTTTCTCCTTTCATATAGAGAACAAGGAGTTCAATACGACTTTGGTTCGAAGATCGATGAAGATCTATATAGAGTACTTCGATCCTGAGAGAGCCTACTTGATGGATGAAGAGGTGCAGCCCTATTTGAATATGAGTGAAAAAAGGGCAAAAGAGGTGATGAGTCGTCTTGAAAGGCACGATTATAGTGACTTTTTTGCTTTAAATGCTTTGATGCAAGAGTCCGTTGTGAGAGCACAGGCAGTGCGCTCATTTTTGGCAAAAGACTTAGTGAGTGGCTCTTCTGAGATAGACTCCTTTAAATCTCCTTCAACAAGTGGATATGCGAAGACGCAATCGGAGCTGATTCAAAGGCAAAAAAGCCGTATGGTTCGGTTCTATCAATTTCATAAGGCGCGCACAAATTTAGATACTACAGACAGGAAAGCGAAAGTTTTCGCCCTTTTTGAGAAAAAAGTGCAGCGCATTGAGAACAACTACTTATTTTTAACCGCAAGTAATCTCCCTATGAGCAACGAACGTATTGAGAACTTGTTGACTCTTCGCATTCTGAAGTCATTGGCAAAAAGTTTAGATACTCATACGAGCTTTTTCAGCCCTGAAGAGGCATTCGAAATGCGGATGAGCTTAGAGAAGCAGTTTGAAGGTGTCGGAGTGGTCCTTTCTGAGGGGATAGATGGTGTAATCATTGCGGAACTCATTAAGGGGAGCCCTGCGGAGCAATCAGGACAGATCCAAATCAATGACCTATTAGTTGAGGTCAATGGGGTCCCTACATCGAGCAGGCCTTTTGAAGAAGTCCTTGAAATGTTGAAAAAAACAAATAGTAACGAAATTATCTTGGGCTTTAAGCGGGCTGAGGCAAAGAATCAAAACTTTTTCCGCGTCCCTCTTTTAAAAAGGGCGATTTCGATGAAGGAAGAGCGGATTCAGGTGAGCTACGATAAGACGGACGGTGGAATTATCGGAAAGATTTCTTTGCATTCATTTTATGAAAGTGGCGAAGGGATCAGCAGCGAAAAGGACATTAAAGAGGCGATCCGAAAGCTTCGTGAAAAAGGGGACCTTGTGGGGCTCGTGCTCGATTTACGCGAAAATTCGGGGGGCTTTTTGAGCCAAGCTGTGAAAGTAGCCGGGCTTTTCGTGACCAATGGGGTGGTCGTTATCTCGAAATATGGCAAAGGGGAAGTTCATTTCCTCCGCAATATCGTCGCCAAGAGCTTTTATAATGGCCCGTTAGTTGTTTTGACCTCAAAAATGTCCGCATCTGCATCTGAAATCGTGGCGCAAGCGCTCCAAGATTATGGCGTTGCCCTTGTTGTGGGCGATGAGAGAACCTTTGGGAAGGGCTCGATCCAGTACCAAACTGTGACAGATGCGAAGGCAGACATGTTCTACAAGGTGACGGTAGGTAGATATTACACCGCATCTGGGAAGAGTACTCAAATTGATGGTGTGATTGCAGACATCGTAGTCCCATCTCACTATGCTCCATATAAAATTGGAGAAAAATACCTCGAGTATCCACTTTCAGCTGACCATGTAGAGCCGGCTTTTGTCGACCCACTTTCAGACTTAGATGAGAAGACGAGAAAGCTCTTTGAGATGCGCTATCTCCCCTTTACTCAAAGAGTGGTGGGTTTTTGGAAAAAAATGCTTCCAACGCTTAAGCAAAACAGCGCAAGCCGAATGGCTGCAGACCCAACTTTTCAAGCCTTTTTGAAAAAACAAGACCAGATCCAAGCAAGATCGGGCTCCTTGCCGCCAAATACAGTGGACGAGCAGATTCAAGTGGGAATGGAAGACATCCAGATGAAAGAAGCGGTCAATATCGTAAAAGATATGATCGAACTTGAGGCTCAATCTGATATGCCTCGTACAGGGACAGATTGAAGATCTCTCCTGATTTGAAGTAAATATTGCTTAAAAAGTCCTCTAAGCGCTATGCTGGCATGGTTTTTATGGCCGGATAGCTCAGTTGGTAGAGCAGAGGACTGAAAATCCTTGTGTCGCTGGTTCGATTCCAGTTCCGGCCAAATTTCTGGTGAAAAGCGGTGCATTTCGAATTCTCTTTCTTCGGCCGTATTATTCATACTGCCCTCATCAAGATAATCCAAACTGCCCCACTTTCCCCTCAGAAATTCCCCACCTAAGACCCAATTTGGGTCTTTTTTTTTGGCCGGAAAGAAAAGCCTTCCCGAGGCCCCCGAAAACGCCTCGTTTTTGGGGCGGGAGCTGCTGGGCATTGATCTTCGTCTTTCCTCGCGTGGTTACCAAGCGAGCTGTCAATCCAACTGCGACCTCAAATTTGTCGCCGATACCTGGGCGAAGAAACCTTTGTTTTTAAGGACGGAGTTCTTCAAATCACTGACCCTATTGAGGTGGATGTTAGAGAAGGATGCAAGAAGGGGAGCACTTTTCGATACTTCCTGAAGCTTTTTTTTCAGGTGGCGGTGCTTTGTTTGGGTTGAGATGGTCTTCGAGTAGGGAAAACATTCTCAATTGTATTTGACCTTCTCTAGATGTGTTAACGACAAGCGTATGAACCGGTTCTTCTGGAGCAATTTGCTCATCTTCAGGAAAGAGTTCATTCCAAGCGGTCACATATTTCTTATAGGTGGTTTGACCGATACTCGCATCCCATTGAAGAGCTTTAAAGAAAGCCAGTTCAATGTGATTGAGCCTTTTAAGGGGAATGCCCAGCAGCTTTGAGCAAAAAGAGTTGTCCCAAGGTTCATCAAAAATCATTTTTTGCGAAATGGCAAATGCGGTCCCAAAGATTAAATGAATCGTGTCAGGGGACAGGAGTATCTTTGAAGAAGGGGCGATTTTGTCTATGTAAATCTGTGTTGTTATACAAATGCGCTTGAAAGCTTGTTCTTCAAGGCCTCCTAAGTCAGAAAGTCTTTGAACGTAGGTCTTTAGAGGTACTGGAGTTTCGATTCGAAAGGGATCTACAATCAAAGGGTTTTCTGCATCGGGATAGGGCTTATTCGATACTTGCTCAAGGAAATCGGAAAAGTTTTTTATGAACATTTAATTATGTTTTTTGCTGGTATGTTAATTTTATTGCGTAAGGTATTATTCCTTTGTTTTTCTTAAATTTGAAGGACAATTTTTTGGTTCTTTTAGGTGTTCGAAATTTTTGAAAAAAACATCCCCTTAAGTTCTTATTCAGATGGCTGTGTTGGATGCTAGAGAAGCGTGCAAGAAGGTGACTTTTTAGTGATTAGGGCAGCCTTTCTATCCGGTGAGCGGCCCTCTCTTACGGTTTCGATAGGGTTGTTGAAATCGATTTGTTCATTCTACTTGTTTGCATACTTCTTATAGATCTTTTGATCGATGCTTGCGTCCCGGATTCTTTGCTTAAGCCCATCTTTCTCAATTTTTTTTGCTTGAATGACCAATACGAAATAGACTTGAAGATTTAGGACGTCTCGCAAAAAAATTGGCAGGTGAAAAAGTGCACACCCTATTGGGATAGGTTCGTGTGCTTTTAAAATCTATATATTTGATTGATAATTTTGGATTTTTGTTAAAAGGTTAATTAAGTCTTCATCTTTGAAATTGCCATTCATGATTTGTAAGAAGGCATCATAGGTTTTTGGATCCTGTTCTTCAAGTTGCAAGAAACTTTCTTTTGCCCCGAGGTACCATCGATCTCGGAGATAAAAATAATTGTATAGAAGATGGGTAAAAAATTCATATTTGCGGAACTGATAAACTGGAGTGTGGATATAAGATCTGTTCAGCATTTTATTAAGCCATCTGACTCGTTCTTGTTTATCTCCTTCAGAAATGGGTTTAGGACCTGATTTAATGAAATATTCGATTTTATCGATTAGCTGTTTTCCAATCGAAGTTGTCTGATCGATGTTTTTCCCCTTGTAAAAGTACCTGAAGGGCTCATCATATTTTGCATGTTTTTGCTCTAAAAATGCATGAACGCGTTTAAGGGGAATAAAAACGCAATCGAGTTCTAAGTTGAATGGATTAATAAGTTGCCTATAGAGAAGTTCTTTAGAGTTAGAATCACGCACAATTGCTAAGTCGTAATCGCTCTTAGGAGAAGCGGTTTTTTTTGCACGAGAACCGTATAAAATGATTGCTTTGCAGGAGTGTTCTTTTTTGATAAATTCGCAGATTGTTTGGAGGGAATCGTTTTCATTCAGCATGACTTTACCTTTAACATTTTTTTGTGAACCATCAAAATTGTATACCATATTTCGAGTGCGAGACGAGTGACTGCAAGAGCGATTGTAGCTCCCAAAATTCCATATGGGGGAATGAGGAACAAGCAAAGCACAATATTGACCAATAAAAGGGTAGTTGATGGCAAGATTGTCGATCGATGATAATGACTGTATTGTAAAAATACTGAAGACATCCCAAAGCAAATCGAAATTCCTTTACTAATGATAAGAATTGTAAACGGCAGTGTGGCTTCTGTGTACGCTTCTCCAAATAACTGTAAAAGAGGTCTGGAAAAGAGAACCAGTAACACTGTTGTTGGAATGACTATCGAAATCAAATTCAAGGTACTTCTTCGGAATAAAGTTCTTAATAAAGAATGATCATTGCTGTGAACTGCGGGATTAATTATAGGGCTGAATACGATTTTAACTGCTTGATAAATTTTCCACTGGAGGGTTGATATTACAAGAATAGCAGCGAAGATTCCAACAGTCCGTTTGTTAGGATCAAAAATCCCTAATAGAATTAAATTTGTCTGATTGAGAATTTCAAGTGGAATGACATATGATGCAAGCTGTAATGAGGTTTGGATCCAAGCTTTCTTTCTGTAGTTAGGGGTTACTCTATTAAAATCATGTAAAAGGTATTTGTATATTAACCAAGCAAATACGATACTAATCGCAAGCATCGCCAAGCCATAGATTGTAAGAATTTCCCAAAGATTGATCTGATTTTGTATAGAATAAATCCAAAAACCAAAAAAAAGAGTAAGGCCAGGCAGACAAATTGAATACATAAAGGAAGTAAAAATCGGTTTGTCATAGCTTTGTAAAGTTCTTCCCAATAAAACTAATATGGCGCTTGCTGGGATGAGCCATAAAAAGACCAAAATCATATTCAAAAGTGTATCGTTCATAGAAGAAAAAACTAAAAAAAAGAGGCTTAGGATTCCAAATAGAACGAGAAATAGAGTTCCTATAAGAAGAAAAAAATAGAGATAACCTTTTAAAAGTTCAGGATGATGAACTCGATAATAGGGGATAAACTTAAAGACTGATTCTATTCCTCCCATTAGAATAATAGGAGTTAGAATATTGACTATCGATCGAACGATAGAAAAGTCACCATATTTTTCTACTCCGATCCATTGAGAGATGTAAATATTGAGTAAATAACTCACGCAAAAACCGGCGAAAAGCATTGCGATTACCACAAGAGTATCGCGTAAATGTTTGAATTTATTCTTGAAGTCTATTGACTGGGGCATTGCTTACCTAGGCATTTTTCGAAAGTTTAACGGGTGATTAAACACTTTGCGCTTAAGCAAGCGAAAAATTGATACCCAAGGGCCAATTGATCTTGCTGAAATTGATAGAATCACCCACCCCCAAGATTTTATAGCACCAACTCCTTCACGAGAGAAAGTTTTGTCTAGCTCTAAAGAAACCCGCCCGATCAATCGAATATAGGCTAGGATAGATCCAGAAATTAAAATGAATGAGATGATTGCAAACGGATTGCCAAGGAATTGATGGAAACAAGCCAGAAAAAGAGTGAAAAAGAATAAAGGGCATATAAACCAAATAGTCGATTGCCCTAGATAAAAAAGGCACTGCCTTAAAGCGAGAAGAGACCCTTTTTTATTACGAAGAATATGAGAAAAAACCGAAAGAAGACCTGTAAACCACATACTATGTTGTTCAATCATGGAGCTTAGGGAAGCTGGTGACTCACAAAAATCAGGATAGGGGATGATTTCAGTTGCTTGATCGCATAGAGTAACCACAAATCCTAATTGAATTCCGTCACAGAAGCCCTCATTTGGAAATCCACCAACTTGTTTTAGGAGATCTAGACGAATAAACTCCCCATGGCCCATATAGTAAGGGGGATAATTCGATTTTTTCCCCTTTTGAATGCGCGCATTTGAGTTGAGGAATAAAGGTATTTCAGATAGGTAGCATCGGGCAGTATGATGAATACTGTTTGCCCAAAGAGTGGGATTTTTGATGAGTGATTTTTCATTGAGTCGATAATCGATTGTTTGCTGAAAGGCTTTCAATTCTTTATTCTTTTGTATTTTCCATAAAAAATAATCAAAAGTTTTAGGATGCGGCCTTGAATCTGCGTCGTAGACAGCAACCCATACTTGGTTTGGATCGAGCATTTGGTCTTTCGTTGATTGGTCGATCCAGTGCAATACTTCATTGAGTTGTTTAGCTCGGCTTCGACCCGTTCCACAATATTCAACAAGTCGAAGGAGATCCATAAGCTGCGGATGGTTTTTGCGATAAACTTCGATGATTTGCTTTGTCGTTATTCCTTTGTGATTTTTTTTTCTTTACCATCCAATGCAACTATAAGAGTTGTATTGGAAATATTTTGTGAAAAAAGGATCTTACAAAAATAATCAAGGGTTTTTTGTATTATATTTTGCTCTTGATATGCTGGAATAACTACGTACAAATGAATGTCTGTCTTTCTGGTTTTCTGAGAGTCATTTTGATATTGTTGCAGTAAATTTTGGGAGTAGGTCATTGATTGAAAAAAGGATTTATAGGCTAACAGGACATAGATACATACCAGTAGTGCTGGGAGGAGAATCAAAATGTTCATTCATCGATCTTAAAAGTAACGTTTTCGGCAGTCTATCAAGAACAAGTTTTCTATACACAAAAAAAATAAGTAAAAGGAATCGATCTCTCTTCAGACGCTTTTAGGATTGTTTTATGGCAGATTTTTAAAAGGGTTGTCTCCGTATTGTCCAGTCTTTCCTTGTCGAAAGAGGTAAACATCGAGGGATGGCCTTCAGAGTGAAGCCAGAGATTGCCAATTATTTTTACTATGGGCAAAATGACCTATGAGGAAAAAAAGTCAGGTACTTTTAAACAATCAGAAAATTTCAATTATATGAGAGCTGTTCTCTAAGAAAGGTCTCTTTTGAGAAATTCTGAAAAATTTTATTTAAAAATATGAAGTCCGCTCAAATTATTGAATTTTCAAAGGCGCCTTTCCACCCTCTATTGCCAAAGGTTTCCTCTCGCTTTATTGCAGGAGAAAAACTGATGCTTGTAGAGCACAGAATCAAGCAAGGACATGTTGCAATGAATGATGCTCATGAAAATGAGCAGTTAACACTTGTTTTACGAGGAAAGCTTAAGTTTACAATTCATGATCAAACGTACATTATAGATGCAGGGAATGCTATTCTAATTCCCTCAAAAATTGTACATAGTTGTGAAGTGATTGAAGACAGCGAGGTATTAGAAATATTTAGCCCTATAAGACAAGAATGGCTTGATAAGCTCTCTTTAACTGAACGTCCTTAAGATTCCTCTTTCATCTCTTCTTCCTGCCGTATTTTTCATACCCCCCTCATCGGAAGAATGGATATGCAACAGAGGCTGCTCATGCCCTTGCAGCATATGGGTTTACTACTTGTAGGCTATCGAATATCTTTGCCTGTACGCCTAAGCTCAATATCTCTTCGATCGAAGAGATGGAGCGCTTGGGGATGTGCTTTGTTACAACCCTTTTTTACCCAGCTCAATCTTTCTAAAGGTCTTGTTCTTTCATCTCTTCTTGTTGCAATTGGTCGCGACGTAGAAACTGAATGTACTGGTTCCAGATTTCAGGGGTATTAAATTGCTTATTCATCTTCCCTTGAGTTCGGATTGTTGTAACTCCACTTTGCGCAAGTGCATTTTGTAAGCGCTCAACAGTGTCTGGTGGGGTGATTAAGTTTTCAGGATCGATGACAAGACATGTAGATGCACCTGTGTGTTTCAAATGGCTGAGCGTATTGATGTTGTCGAGATCGTACTCTTCGGTTGCGATCGCGCCTACCCCATATTTCCCAATCGGATTTGCTTGATCTACCACTTCTCGAAAAGAGGTGTGGGGATCAACCAAGATGGCATCGAGCCCTTCTTGGTGGTGTTTTGCTTTTAAGTAAGTTGCAACGTAAGTTGTTCCGCAATAGCCCAAAACCTTGATTTGATTGGGTTGGTATCCTTTTTCAATGAGAGCTTGATAGGCAGCCTCTGCGTCTTCGACAAAACCTTGCATTGAGACCTTATTTCCCCACTCAAAGACGGCAAAATCAAAGTCTTCATCGAGATGCTTATGGATAAAGTTTTTTGCTGTCTGATAGGGGAGGCCAAATCCATTGAGGTAAAGGACGCAAGTGGACCGGTTGTTTTTGTCTTTTTGAAAATGGACAAAAGGGATCGATCTCTCTTCATCCACTTTTAGGATCGTTTTTTCGCCAATTTGTAAAAGGCTTGCTTCCGTATCGTCGAGCCTTTTTTTGTCGAAAGAGGTGAACATCGCGGGAAGGTTTTCGGCCTCAAGCCAGCAGTTGCCAATTTTTCTTACTATGGGCAAAACGATCCATTTGGAGAATCCCTCTCTAAGGTAGGCCGAGCGGTAAAGGGAAATTTTTATAATCGATCCGACGAAGGGCTCAATAGTGCATTTAAAGAGCTTGGTTAGGCAGCTTGGAGATTGGTTGGTAGGATTGATCAGTGGATGGGTAGGGGGTAGTGGCGAGTTGACTTTCATGTTTTTCTCCTTCTGAAGGGGTCGGTGAAAGAGTCTATCGATTGTGAAAAATGATTGAAAGTATTTTGTGGATTCTGTAAACTGTCCGCCAAAAAAATGTGAGGATTTATGAGTGTTGATGCCCTTTTACACAATGCAACCACTGCGATGGGAGATGAAGATTTGATGGGAGATACCCTCATGGAGCCGATCAGAAAGTGCGTTGAGGCTTATGGATACTCAATATCGGCTATGGATGGTAAGCAGGAGGGCTGTCAGCGGGTATTCGAAGTTTTTAAGCGTTCCGCCGCTTTTTTCGTAGCAACCTTGGCTGTTGCACCATCGATTGGATTAGCGGGTATGGGGGCAGCTTCAAAGCTTGTGGACTTATATGCAAAATTTGACGAAAAAGTATCTCAGTCTGAAATAAGCGACTACATTCCCTTAATTTTAAAACAGTTTAGTAGAACCGGGGATCGCACTGTCACTTATTTAAGGGCGAGGGTTGCAGCGGATGAGGTGGACATGCCGCTCTATTATAAGCCGTTTAAGGGGTCTGAAATTTTTTTCTTCGACCAAATGGAGCAAAATAGAGGGCCTAAATACTTCCGTGAAGTTGTCTATTTAAATACACAAGAGCAAGTTGAAGCTCTAAAAGGTGCAGACAAAACGCAATCAGTGCTTTATCTACTGCCGTTTGCATCTTTTTATAGAGAAATAGAAAAGGAAGGAGATGCCTGCTCTATGCCAAAGTACCATCCCGATTGGACTCAGCATAAAGTGCGTTTGAGTCAGTTACTTACTATAGAAAGTGAGCAGCTCGAGTTGCCAGAAGATGCTTATCCGATCGCTCTTCATATTCGCGATGGAGGAGATTACGACGATAATAACACAAAAACGCTTCACCCACTAAAGCTGCCCTCTTTGAATTTTTATATCGGCGAATTAAATAGGGTCATTGAAATGAAAAAAAATGAGGGAGAATATAACTTCTTCATTCACATTTTTACCGATGCAATCGATCCTGAAAGTGTTCTTGATCAGATAAGGGGCCAAGTAAATGCAGAAGGTGTTGATTTGGCTTTTTCCTTTGCGCCTAGAGAAGAGGCAACTTTAAGATTTGATGCGGGCAATATGCACCGCTTTAAGTGCATGATCCGAGCTGATTCTAACTTGTCGGGCCCAATTACTGCAGCCTCAGAGACAGAGCTCGATATTTTCCCCTCGGGTTTCACTATCGATGAAGATGAGGTTGTGATTAGCCAAGTTTATATAAACCAAGCGGGCAAAGAGAAGGTGGCTGAAGCAACCGGGTATCGCAAACCAATGCAAGGATGGCTCCCAATGTGGTTCAATCGGTTCTTTTACAGCTATTTTGGGCTGCGTCAGGTGCCACTTGCTGAAGAATAGAAAAACGTCAGGTAAAAACTAGCGGGGCTTACTTACACAATCGGGCAAGAAGGACCGCTGCTGATAACTTGTTGACCTGAAAAGCGTCTCGGATTTCTTGGAGTGTATGATTGTGCATTTACTATTTCTGTTTTTGGAGTGGTTGGAATTTTCTTTAGTACATATTCTTTAGGAGTGCTTGGAATTTTCTTCTTTTCGGGGGGGGCTGCTGGTTTATTTTTCTTAGTTGTCATTATCGAAGACTCGGTGGGCTCCTTAAAATCAATGGGCTCCTTAAAATCAATTCGTTCATTGTCTGATAGATTTTCATTCCACTTATTCACATATTTTTTATAAGTACTTTGATCTATATGTGCGTTCCATTTAAGAGCTTCAAAAAAGATAAGCTCTAATTCAAAGAGCTTTTGGGGAGAGATGCCAAGGATTTTTGCGTAATAGTCGAATGCATAGTGATTATCAAGGATCATTTTTTGAGAAATCACAAAAGCGGTTCCAAATAATTGATGGATGGTATTGGGGTGATTAATTATTTTGCCTGAAGCATAGGCTCTGTCTATGTAAATCGCTGTGATTATGCAAATGTTCTTAAAAGCCTGTTCTTCAAGTTCTGAATAATGAGAAAATCTTTCGACATACGATTCAAAGGGAAATTTTGTAGGACTATAAAAGGGGTTTGTTTTATCAACTGCTTCAAGATTTTGTGATGCAAACTGGAATAACAATGATGAAAATCTGTTTATAAACATAAGCCTTTTGAAAGGTTGAAAAATGCTGAGAGAATACCTTAACATGAGATTTTCCTGCTCCTATTTTTCACTTGCGTTTTTGAATCTTTTTGCACTAGTTGACTTAGAATCTATTTTAAAGATATAAGTTTACCCCTTTTTAAGGGGGTTTTAGGTGAGATTCATCCTATTTTTAAGTTTAGTGGCTGCAAGCTTGTTTGCCGATTTTTCAAAGACTGTCTATCCACTCTCTTTAGAGCCGATCGATGTGGTCATTCCGTGCCACAAGAAAGATTGTGGGTCACTAGAAAGGTGTGTGAAGGCGATCCGGAAGTATGGTCTCAACATCGGGAGGGTGATTGTTGTCTCTTCTGAACCATTAACGATGAACGCAGAGTGGTTTGATGAAAATAACTTCCCGTTTAGCAAAGATGATCTTCTTCGAGAGATCTATCGTGGGAAAGAGGAGAAGATGCATCGAGGGCTTTGCCGCATTGGCTGGATTTATCAACAGTTTCTCAAGCTCTATGCTTTTTCAGTGATCCCGAACATTTCATCGAATATACTGATCCTTGATGCGGATACGATATTTCTAAAGCCAACCGCTTTTTTGTCCTCTAGTGGAGAGCCCTTTTTTAATCCGGGCAAAGAGTATTATCCGCCGTATTTCGATCATGCACAAAGGTTACTCCCAGGTTTTCGAAAGGTGTTTCCAAAGCATTCTGGAATTTGTCACCACATGCTATTTCAAAGACCGATTCTCGAAGATCTATTCGATCAGATCTCTAGGGTTCATGGGATAAAACCTTGGAAAGCAATCGCTCGGTGTATCGACTACAAGGAGGTAAAAAGATCGTGTTTGTCTGAATACGAGATCTATTTTAACTTTGTATTTATGCGGACAGACCAAGCTCATTTAAGAAAATTAAAGTGGAAAAATATTGAGTCTTTAGATCAGGTGAAAGACTACAAAAAGAAAGGGTATGACTACGTTTCTTGTCACGTTTATTGAGAAATAGGGTCTGTTTTTACGAGGGAAATATATTCGCTTTCTTCTGGGGGATCAATTTCATGGACGGTGATCCCTCTTTCTTTCGCAAAGGCAATTTCTCTTTGGACTCCCTTCGATAATTGCCAGTCTTGCATCTTTAAAACGTAAAGATGTTTGCATGCCGCCAATATGGCAAGATCAAATTGCATCCAATGTTCGCCGGGAAGACTGTCGTTGAGAATGTCAATTAGAGTTTCGTTATGCGTAAGGGGAGAAAACACGTGGTGTCCCTTCAAAGACAGTTGTGCCGCCGTGTAATGGACTGCGGCGCAACGCTTCCGCTGTACAGTAGGGTCTGTGTGACGAAAAGGGCAGGCTAAATAGATCAGTTCGGTCATTTTGAGAGCGCTTTTTTCTTTTCTAAGTATTCTTCTAAAGGCCCTGCATGGAAATGAATGCCGTCGCTTTCAAGCGCAATGATTTTTTTTGCAAAACCGTTGATCAAATCCCTATCGTGCGTTGCGACGATGGCAGTTCCTTTAAAATCGTCGATTCCCCAAGCAAGTGCAGATACAGCTTCAAGATCCAAGTGTCCGTTTGGCTCGTCAAAGATGAGTGTATTTGGAGTGGTAAGGATCAGTCCTCCGATGATTAGGCGAGCAGCCTCTCCTCCAGAAAGATTGGGCAGCGGCTTAAATGCATCGTCACCCCCAAAGAGCATTTTTCCTAAAATCCCTCGCACGTCTTGATCGAAAACGATCTCTTTACGGCTCTTTAACCAATCAAAAGCTGTCTCTTTGCTATGTTTATTGAGGACTTCGCCGTGATTTTGCGGGAAATAGCCTGCGTTTACGCCGTGGCCAATTGTGAGCGTGCCGCTATCTGGCGTTAGAAGTCCTGCTAGCATCTTGAGTAGAGTTGTTTTTCCTCTTCCGTTATTTCCGATCACTGCGATTTTATCGCCTCTATGGATCTCAAAAGAAAAATCTTTAATGACTGGGCCGTTGCCGTAGCCTTTGGTGAGGTTTTGTCCCTTAAGAACTACTTGGCCAGATTGCTTTTCAGGAACGGGAAAGCGTATGTAGGGGCGTTGGATGTTTGACTTTTTCAACTCAGTAGGTTGAAGTCGGTCGATTTCACGAACGCGGGACTGCACTTGGCTGGCCCTTGTTCCTGCGCCGAACTTTGCAACGAAATCTTTCAATTGTGAGATTTTTTTCTCTTTGGATTTGTTTTCATCTTCTGCTCTTGATCGCATCGCTGTCTTTGTTTCATACATCGCATCGTAATTTCCCGGATATGTGATGATTGTTTCATAATCGATATCGGCAATGTGCGTACAAATCGAGTTGAGAAAATGGCGGTCGTGACTGACTACGACAAGCGTTCCGTTATAATTGTGGAGAAACCCTTCAAGCCAAGAGATTGATTCAAGGTCAAGGTGGTTTGTCGGTTCGTCGAGTAGGAGCGCTTCGGGGTGGCCGAAAAGAGCTTGGCATAGGAGCGCTCGAAATTGCCGGTCGGTCGGGATTTCATGCATTTTTTTTTGGTGGAGCTCTTCTGGGATCCCCATTCCAATAAGGACGATTTCTGCCTCTGATTCCGCTGAGTAGCCATCTTCATCTGCAATGACTTCTTCAAGCTCACCAAGTCGCATTCCAATTGCATCAGTCATCTCTTCTTCATAGAGGCGATCTCGTTCAGCTAGCGCAGCCCATAGGCGGCTATTGCCCATGATCACTGTATTTAATACGGTGTGATCTCTAAAATCTTCGATACGTTGCTTGAGGAAACCCACTTTTTTAGGTAAAGAGACGATCCCTGTTGTTTGCGGCTCGACGCCCATGATAATCTTGAGCAAGGTCGATTTTCCACAGCCATTTGGGCCGGTTAACCCGTATCGGCATCCATCATTAAAGGTGAAGGCCACATCTTCAAAAAGAGTGCGACTTCCAATTTTCTTTGAAATATTTTCTAATGTAATCATAAAGAAAAATGATACCATAAACCTATGGACCTTTTCAAGGCTGTCGAGCAATTTTTATCGCACTTGCATCTTGCAAAAGGTGCATCTACTCATACAATCAGAGGGTATCGGCTCGATTTAACCTCTTTTTTGAACTTCTTAGATGGGGAGTCTGTTACAAAACGGTCGATAAGGCGCTATCTTGCCCATCTTTATGAAAATAAGATGAGTACTCGGACTGTCTTACGTCGTCTATCTTCTTTAAGAAGTTTCTACCGCCATGCGATCCGAGAAAAGTGGGTTAGCGAAAATCCCCTAGAGGAGATCGATAGCCCTAAAAAGGAGAAAAGACTCCCTGTCTCTATTAACTATGATCAGATCCAGCACCTCTTTAGTCAGCCAGATCTATCGAGTTACCTCGGCTTTAGGGATCGAGCAATTATGGAATTGTTTTACAGCTCAGGTCTTAGATTGAGCGAGGTGACTGGTCTAAATCGACGCGATTTTGATGCTAAGGGGCTGGTTTTAAATATTTTTGGGAAAGGGAAAAAGCAAAGACAGGCGCCGATTACGCAGACGGCGGCCGATTGGCTGGTTCGATATCTCAATCATCCCGAAAGAGATGAGTTAGATTCCCAAGCTATTTTTCTAAACAAAAGGGGGACCCGCTTGACTCCCCGCTCAGTTGATCGGAACTTTGCCAATTATTTAAAGTTAAGTGGACTTTCCGAGAGGGTGACCCCTCACACAATTCGTCATACTATTGCCACCCACTGGCTGGAAAATGGGATGGACTTAAAAACAATTCAGATGATTTTAGGTCACACATCTCTTGCAACCACAACGATTTACACCCACGTTTCGCCAAAACTAAAGAGGGCGGTCTACGACAAGACGCACCCTCGAGCATAAAAAAGTTTACATAATTATGTAATTCTACTATGCGTGGAATTATGTAATCCTTTTATTGAGGTTGGTTATGTTAAGAAGAATTTTTCCGATCCTGGCAATTGCCTTTGTTGCAGTTTCAGGAAGTATTGGAGCGTTAAGTGCGAATACGCACTGCGCTCCAAAGTGTGAACCTGTTTGCAAGCCGAAACCTTGCTGCAATCCGCCAGCTAAGTGCTGCTGGAACTTTAATCCATGCAATCCTAAGGGATGTGCAGATATGAACTGCGGTGGCTTTTATGGGACTGCCGATTTCCTTTATTGGAGAGCAGAAAACCATGGATTTAGCTATGGTTATGAACTAACAACTGCTCTTGCGGCAGATGTTGCTTCACCTGCGGATGATCAAAATGTTGGAAAAGTGGTTCGGGTAAAACCGGATTGGGATCCTGGCTTTAGAGTAGGTCTTGGCTGGAATACAAAGCATGATTTTTGGGATCTTTTCTTAAATTATACTTGGTACGCAAACCACACAAAAAACACAAATACAAGTACGACTGGGTTTATGAACGTTTGGGCGCCAATAACACCAGAAGGTCGTTTTGGTACGATCAAAGGGAACGTCCACTTCGTCATGAATATGGGAGATTTGGAAGTAGGTCGCATGACTTATTTAACAAAGACTGTTGCTATCCGTCCATATTGGGGTGTAAGAGGGGGAAGCATCAATCAAAGCTTCCGTAGTCACTTAAGTGAGTTATTAATTACTGGGGCTGAAAGCGGGACTCCTTTAGAAATCCATTTTAATGGAAAAAATAAATATTGGGGTGTTGGACCTCGCGCAGGTGTCGATGGACAAATGGATGTTTGTTATGGATTTAGCGTGCTGGGTAAACTTGCTGGAGCTTTGCTGTATGGTAAAACAAGAGCAAATAGCACTAGTTCTCATATCCTTTCAACAGCAGATCCTGCAAGCGCTAATTTAACAACGCAAAGTAATTTTACAGATAACTTTGATCAGTTAGTTCCGAACCTACAGCTTAGCTTAGGTTTGCAGTGGCAAACTTGCTTTTGGTGCGAGAAGTTGTTCTACAAAATGAGCGCTTCTTGGGAAGGTAACTATTGGTGGAATCAGTTCAACTTACCTGTTGGACAAATTACAGCAATTCCTCCAATTCCAACAGTTGGAAACCAGCCATTGACAATGGAAGGTTTAACTCTGAATTTTGAGTTAGATTTCTAAGAGGAATGAAAAGCCTCAAGTAAAAGGAAAACCCCGTTTGAAAAAACGGGGTTTTTTTTTGCGTTCAAAAATTTTGCAGCTTTCTATAGAATGTTTTTTAAACCTTTTTATTATGGCTGCACATGTCCCGAAAGTTTTTTTCAATCCTAACTCTTCTCCTCTTTGTTGTGTCGGCAAGAGCTGACGATGATTATGTAAATGAAGAGTCAAGTTGCGCTCCAGCTAAACCGAAAGAGTGCTGCGTCCCGCCGCCAAAATGTTGTTGGGAATTCAATCCGTGCAATCCGAAAGGGTGCTCGAATATGAATTGCGGCAGCTTTTATATCACCTCTGATTTTATCTATTGGAGAGCTGAGAATAACGGGTTTAGCTCTGCTTACGAGATTTCAACTGTCATTACTCCGGCAGGAACGGTGGGAGACAATCAAAACTTTGGATCAATTATTCGGATTGATCCCGAATGGGATAGAGGCTTTCGTTTTGGGATCGGGAGAAATTGTAGATATGATTTTTGGGACGTACTTTTAAACTACACATGCTACAACAACCATGCAAAAGAAAAAATTGCCAGCACGACAGGCTTTTTTCCTGTATGGCTTCAAGATCTAAATGATCGCTTCGCAACAGCATCGTTAAGCACGCTGTTTCACTTAAATATGTGTGATCTTGAAATCGGAAGATTGATCCAGATTACAAGAACAATCTCTGTTCGTCCCTGCTGGGGGGTGAGAGGAGGAACGTTGTATCAAACCTTTAAAAATCACTTCTACAACAATTTAAGATCGGTCCCTTTACCAGTAAATTCTGAGGTGAGATTTAACGGTAAGAATAACTATTGGGGGTTAGGGCCAAGAGTGGGTCTTGATGCCCAGTTAAACTTTAGTCAAGGGTTTGGCTTTCTCAGCAAAGTGTCTGGGGCGCTTCTTTATGGTGAAAATAAAGCGCTAAGCGTATCGAAACATGTAGTTGCTCAAACATCTGTAGAGACAACAAATAGCAGCTGTGAGAATAACTACTATCAGCTTGTTCCCACCCTTCAATTAGCTCTTGGACTTCAGTGGCAAACTTGTATGTGGTGTGAAAAAATGTTCTATAAAATGTCTGTTTTGTGGGAGACCAACCACTGGTGGAATCAATTTAACTTGCCCTTGCAACTTCAAGCTACAAGCACGCTGATTACTCCTCTGCCTACGGTAGGCAATCAGCCATTAACGATGGAAGGGATAACCATTAATTTCGAGCTCGATTTCTAAAATTCATTTGTATGTAAAATTTTGGGATGATCTTATAAAATGCTTCTATGAATAAAAAGATCAGCCTATTTTCTTTAGTCCTACTCATCGTAGCTGCGATCGATAGCATCCGGAATTTACCCGCAACGGCAATTTTCGGAAGCTCATTGATCTTTTTTTTTCTCTTGTCAGCAGTGATTTTTTTAATCCCTATTTCACTCATTGCTGCAGAGTTTACCTCCCGTTTTTCGGAAAAAGGGGGAGTCTTTCATTGGGTGAGGAGCGCTTTTGGGGAAAAAACGGCTTTGGTTGCCATTTGGCTCCAATGGATCAATACGATGGTCTGGTATCCGACCATTCTTTCTTTTATCGCAGGCACTGCAGCGTACCTTTTTGATCCTGCTCTTGCGCAAAACAAGGTCTTTTTAGTCTCGGTGATCCTCACTGTATTTTGGGGGCTCACTTTTTTGAACTTAAGGGGGATCCATGTTTCGGCCCGAATTAATTCAGTTTGCGGCATCGTTGGACTATTGATTCCGATGTGCTTTTTGATTTTGTTGGGACTCATCTGGATCTTTTTGGGAAAGCCGGTCCAAATTGAATTTGACGTTCAAAATATGCTCCCTACTTTAGCTGGCTCTGAAAATTGGGTCTCGCTTGTTGCTATCATGGCCTCATTTTTAGGGATGGAGCTCGCTGGTGTTCACGTCGGAGATATCTCCAATCCCCAAAAGAATTTCCCCAAAGCAATGGGTCTGTCGGTCATTATTTTACTTGCAACAATGCTCTTTGGCGCCCTTTCTATTGCAGTAGTCATCCCTGAAAACGAGATTCGCCTTGTTGATGGGATTATGCAAACCTTTAGTCAGTTTTTTACCGCATTTAATATCCCATGGTTTGTCCCAATTTTGACTCTCCTTATTATTACAGGAAGCATTGGTGGAATGATCAACTGGCTCCTTTCTCCTGCAAAGGGGCTGCTTCAGGCGGCAGAGCACGGATTTTTGCCTCCCTTTTTCTGTAAGAAAAACCGTCATGATGTCCCTGTGAGACTTCTTTTTATTCAGGGGATTTTGGTGAGTCTTTTTTGCTTGGTTTTCACTTTAATGCCTTCGATCAATGCGTTTTATTGGTTTTTAACAGCTCTTAGTACAGAGCTTTATATGATTATGTATGTCCTGCTATTTGCTTCAGCTCTTAAAATAGGTCGCCCTACGGAGGCTTTTTCTTATCGGATTCCTCGAGGGACAAGACGGCTTGCGTGCGCAATGGGTCTGGTTGGGTGTATCGTTACGATCATTGTGGGATATTTCCCGCCAGACAGTATCAATGCGGGCTCTACAGTCAGATATGCTTTGCTCATTGCTTGCGGCAATATCGTTCTAATCTCTCCTGCCTTTTTCCTCTGTCTGTACAAAAAGAAAACATGGTTGAATAAGTTTTAGAGAAAAGTGAGAAGGTTTGATAAAACGGGTCCCATTTTGTGGCCGTTTTAAAGAAAAATCGGGAAGGCGATAAGCCGGATTCTGTCGTGAGCCATCATTCCTCTAGGGGACTTGTTACCAAGTCCCTCAAGCGATCAGCTTAGGGGTCATCGCGCGGAAATACGCTCCCCATATTTGACCTTGCTTCGGATAGGGTTTACAACGCCCCCGGTTGCCCGGAGTGCGATCGAGTCTACAACTCGAACTTTTCAACCTAATGGTATAGTCTCTGTTGCACTTTCCGTCATCTTGCGATGCCCAGCCGTTAACTGGTATCCTTTCCTGTGAAGTCCAGACTTTCCTCACCTAGTTGTATAGGTGCGATGGCCTGCCTTCCCGAAAAAATTATACGCCGGCAGCTTTGCGTCTGCGTCGTTTTGTTGCAACTGCAGTTCCTTCGATCGCTGCACTCTCTTGCCAGTAGTGGATGCGAGAGCAATGTTCACAGAAAGTGAGTCTTTCGCCTTTACGGACAACGTTTTCGTGTTGTGCTGTAAGAGCAATATGGCATCCAGAACATGTGCGGTTTTCGATAGGTACTACTACGCGGTCTTTCTTGTTATTCAAAAGGCGCTGATAGATGCGAAGAACTTCAGGTTCAGCAGTCTTTGCCATCTCGTCGCGAGACACTTTTAGATCGCTTCCCTCTAAATTGATAAGGCGGATGCTCTCTTTGATCTCGTTTTCGAGGTTACGGCTGCTCTCTTCTGACTGTTCAAGCGATTCTTTGATTTTGCCGAGGATCTCTTCTTCTAAGTTGCGCTTGTCGATGAGATCTGAGGTGATCTGCTCTGTTGCGATTCTTTCGCGCTCAGATGTCGTCATCTCATGAGTCAATGCGTTAAATTCATCAACTTTTTTGACTGAATTTTGTTTTGTTTCTAACTTTTTGAGTCTTTCTTTGATCTCAGTTATCTTATCTTCTTGATTGGAGATAGTGCGGCTGAGCTCAGCGATCTCGTCTTGTTTTTCAACCTGCTGCTTCTGAAGCTCTTGGCGCAGCGAATCGATATGCTCGATCTCTTTAAGCCGCTCCTTCTTCAGACGCATAAGGCGGATCATCTTCATATCGAGTTCTTGAATATCTAAAATGACTTTCAGGTTTTGCAACATGTTTTGGAACCTCTGGAAAATAATAGGATTGTTGGGGATACTATAATGTTTATGAGCTAAATCTCGCAAGTAAATCCTCAGGAGTGGCCCATGCAACTAGAAGATTTCCCTATAAAGAGTGAAAAAATGTCATATTTAAAAAACTACTTTACCAAAGTGCCAGAAAACAAGCGTACCTCAGCTGCCATCGCTTTTATGGCCAGCTTAGATGCTGTTGGAGCTCAGTCTCCAGAAATTACAGATTCGATTGTTCATGAGCTGAAAGATCAAAGATCTCATCTCAAATTAATCGCATCTGAAAATTTTTCTTCACTTCCTGTTCAGCTTGCAATGGGGAATTTACTCACAGATAAATATAGCGAAGGCTATGTAGGTCATCGATTTTATGCTGGGTGTGAAAATATCGACTCGATCGAAGGCGTTGCCGTCGATTGGGCAAAAAAAATCTTTAATGCAGACCATGCCTATGTTCAGCCCCACTCTGGCGCAGATGCTAACTTAGTTGCTTTTTGGTCTATTTTGGTCCACAAAGTCCAATCTAAAGAAGTAGAGAAGTTGGGTAAAAAAAGTATTGATGAGTTGAGTAAAGAAGAGTACGAGCGCATTCGCCAGCTGCTTGTGAGTCAGAAAATCATGGGCCTGTCTCTTGGTTCAGGAGGGCACTTAACTCACGGATATCGCCATAATATTTCGGCCAAAATGTTCGAGGCGCTCAGCTATGATGTCGATCCGAAAACAGGACTCATCGACTATGTTAAATTAAGCGATCAAGTGAAAAGGGAAAAGCCTCTTATTTTGATCGCCGGTTACTCTGCTTATCCCCGGTTGATCGATTTTGCTAAGATGAGAGAAATTGCAGATAGCGTAGGGGCTGTTCTCATGGTTGATATGGCCCACTTTGCAGGTCTTGTTGCTGGGAAAGTGATGAAAGGCAATTTTGATCCAATCCCATTTGCCCATATCGTAACGACAACGACCCATAAAACCTTAAGAGGGCCTCGAGGTGGACTTGTCCTTTGTACGAATGAGTATAAAGAGGTGGTCAATAAAGGCTGTCCTATTGTTTTAGGAGGTCCTTTACCCCATGTGATGGCAGCAAAAGCGATCGCATTTAAGGAAGCGGCAACTCCTGAGTTTAGTAAGTACGCTCACCAAATTGTTGATAATTGCAGAGCCCTTGCTTCTGAATTGATGAATTTGGGGGCAGAAATTTTGACGGGTGGCACGGATAATCATCTTTTAGTGATGGATGTTGCGAAATCGTTCAATTTAACAGGGCGGCAAGCTGAGATGCTTTTAAGAAAGGCGAGCTTGACCGTCAATCGCAATTCAATTCCCCATGATGTAAATGGAGCTTGGTATACTTCTGGCGTTCGGATTGGGACACCTGCCGTCACAACGCTTGGGATGAAGGAGGCTCAAATGAAAGAAATTGCTTCAATTATTTATGAGCTTTTGAAAAATGCAAAAGCTGCGCCAGATGCCAAAACAGGGGGGCTATCAAAGGCAAAAACCGATGTTCCTGCCCCGATTTTAGAAAAATCTAGAGCTCGAGTTGCGGATATGTTGAAAGATTTTCCGCTTTACCCCGAGCTTGTGGTCGACTAAAAATAGGCTGACAGTGAAAATAGGGTAAAAGGGAGACAAATATGCCAGAAGCTGCTCATGAAGATAAACCAAAATTTGTTAATGATAAATTAGATCAAGCTCTACTAGAAAAACGTCGTATTTTTCTCTCGGATGCGGTCGACTCTGATAGCGCGAAAGACATTATCCGTAAGCTTTGGTATCTAGACCATCTAGCGCCAGGCAAGCCGATCCTTTTCATCATCAATTCGCCGGGTGGTTCTGTCGATTCTGGCTTTGCCATTTGGGACCAAATCAAGATGCTCTCATCTCCAGTAGTCACCCTAGTAACGGGTCTTGCTGCTTCAATGGGATCTCTTTTGAGTTTGGTTTCTGGGAAAGGCAAAAGACTTGCAACTCCCAACGCACGGATCATGATCCACCAACCTTTGATAGGTGGCGTCATTCGTGGTCAGGCAACAGATCTCGAAATTCAGGCGAAAGAGATGCTAAAAACACGCGCTCAAATTGTTAGCGTTTATGTTGAGGCTACAGGAAAAGATGAAAAAGCGATTGAAAAAGCGATTAACCGCGATAATTGGATGTCTGCGGAAGAAGCTCTTCAATTCGGTCTACTCGATAAAATCGTCAACTCGATGAGTGACGTAGATGAGTTCCTCAAGTAATTTTTTGACTGTTACATAAAAAATCTATAAGATTGCCATCTTTTTAACCTAAAGAGGTGGCAATGCGTTTTTTTATCTTCTTACTCCTTCCCTTGTGCTCTTTTGCATCTCTTGTTCCACAGTCTGATCCCGAACCGATCGCACTCTTTACGATAGCAAAGTCTGGCTCTCACCTAATCATGAAGACCATTCACCTCATGACGGAATTCAGGGAGAAATGGCATACAGTTCCTTCTCATATTGGTGTTATCCATTCACAACGTCGGTTTCTCTGGACCCATTTTTGCCTTTCCAATGAGCTTTTGGATTTCTATTCTCGCCAGACTGACTTGAAAAAGATTGTTGGAATTCGAGATCTTCGCGATGTTGCCGTCTCTGCTGTTCATCAAATTATAAAAAGGGGATGGCCAGATGAGTTTAGTGAAGATGAGGAAAAATTGCAGAAATTTAAAGACCTCTCTTTTGATGAACAACTTCTTTATGTAATCAATCAAGATTATGAACTCTCCAACTGGAAAATCAATGTTCAGTTGAGCCTTCCCAAAGCAGCTCCTCAAGCAGTGCAGTTCTGTTCTGACCCTAGTGTTTTAGTTTGTAGGTATGAAGATTTGGTAGGACCTAAAGGAGGCGGGACAAGAGATGCTCAATTGAAAACAATTGAGAAAATTGCAAAACACATTGGTGTTCCTCTGTTAGATGAATCAGCTCAAAGGATTGCAGATGTGATTTATGGGGATTCTTATGGTTATAATAGAACATTCCGCGAGGGGGAAACGGGTGGGTGGAGAAAAGTATTTAAAGAAGAACATAAGCAGGCTTTTAAAGCACGCTTGGGCGCAAGCCTCATTGCATTGGGATACGAAAAAGATGACAATTGGTAATGTATATGTAGCTATCTACTTGATTTTTTCTATAGGTGTAATTTCGGCGGGTCCTGAAAACCTCTCGGTTGTTTCTGGAGATGTAGAACTCAAAAGTGCATCTCAATTATGCGAAATTACAGCGACGGATCGATCGATCCTAGAGTGGGATTCTTTTTCAATTCGAGAAGGAGAGACGGTTCAATTTTTTCAACCATCAGAAATTGCTTCCGTTTTAAATCGTGTTACAGGACCTAATCTAAGTGAAATATATGGCAATTTACAGGCTAATGGAAAAGTTTATCTCATCAATCCTTCAGGAATCATCTTCGGGGAAAAGGCCGTTGTTGATACCTCTTCATTTTTAGCATCGACCTTAGATATTTCTAATGCTGATTTTTCCCAAGGAAATGAGCTGTTGTGTATAGGTGATTCGGAGGCAAATTTAGTTCAACTAGGGACAATTAGAGCGAAAAGCGGTGATATTTTTCTTATTGCTCGCAAAATTGAGCAAAAAGGAGTATTAAGCGCTGCCAAAGGGGATGTGTCTTTAAGTGCCGGAACTGAAATTCTATTAAAACCAAAATCATGCCCATTAATTAACTTAAGTGCCGATCTTTGCTCTTCGCGTATTGAAAACTCAGGGGAAATAGAGGCATTAAATGCCTATATACAAGCAGATAGCTGCTCCTCTTTCGCACTAGAACAAGATGGAGAAATTACTCTTTTAGAAGAAGGCGGGAAAATTCTTTTGTCGAATAAAGGGGAGTTTTCAACAGTTGGATCGAATGCACACCTAAAAGCTCCAAATGGTGAAATTACAATATTACAGGAAGGGGAAAGTCCCTTGTATCTACACGGAGTTCTGGATGTTTCGGGTCCAAGTGGTGGCCACATTCAGATTAAAGCTCCCAAGCTTCTAAATAATGCACAATGTTATGCAGATGGAGTCAGCGGCCCTGGGGGATCCATTTCTATAAGTATTGAGAAAACTCTGATAGAAACGGCATCTGCTTCATTTTCAGCCAATGGAACTGTCGGCGGATCTATTTCCCAATTTGCCTCTCATCTTTTCACATCAGGATCTTATACAGCACAAGGAGAAGTTGGAGGGAACTTAACTCTTTTAGGAGATGATCTCACTTTAGCTGCAGCAAATTTGGACGCAAGTGGAACAAAGTTCGGAGGACAAATCTTAATTGGTGGCGATTTTCAAGGGAAAAATCCATCTATTTACAACGCAAAAAATGTTCTTTTAACCACTTCAACACAAATTCATGCAGACGGTGGAGAAAAAGGGGGGAGGGTCATTATCTGGTCAGATGGAGTCACCAGAAATCTTGCAACGGTGTCTGCAAGAAGTGGTGGATTCATTGAAGTATCTGGGAAAGAGGAACTCATCCAGATAGGAGGGACCGATGCGGGCGTTGGAGGCGAAGTTTTATTCGATCCATTGAATATTACAATTGCAATTTCTGGTGGATCTTGGCCAAATTATTTGCTTGTCGATCCTAATTCAGGATCAGGAACCGGTTTCGGCGAATTTGTCGAAGTACTTGTAAATGGGAATATTGTGGTTTCAAAGCCAGGAGACAGTTTCGCAGCGACTAGTTCGGGTGCTGTTTTTCTATACGACGGCTTAACAGGGGGACTGATTAGCATGATTACTGGATCTACTTTAGCCGATCAAGTAGGTGGAGGTATAAGGCCTCTCACAAATGGCAACTTTGTAATCCTTTCGCCTAATTGGGACCGGGTTCTTCCTAGCGTCTTAGCTCAAGCGGGTGCGGCTACTTGGTCGAGCGGAATCGATGGAGTATCGGGTACTGTTTCTGTTGATAATAGTTTGATTGGTTCGACTGCAGGTGATCTTGTTGGTGCTGAAGGGGTTGCGTTAACAAATGGGAACTATGTAATAAAAAGTTTCTGGACCAATCCTTCGGGTCTTGCGGTAGGTGCGGCGACATGGGGAAATGGCTACAAGGGGACTTATGGAACAATTTCTTCAATTAATAGTCTCGTTGGTTCTACTAATGCCGACCAAGTAGGTACGAGTATAGTTGCATTAACGAATGGGAACTATGTAACGTATACTCCTCACTGGTCAAGGGTTACTTCAGAAGGAACTTTTGCGGGTGCAGGGGCCGTGACTTTTGGAAATGGGGCGAGAGGGACAAATGGGATCGTTTCAATTACAAATAGTTTAGTGGGATCAAGTACTGGTGATAATGTGGGCAGTGGTGGGGTGACTGCACTGTCAAATGGGAACTATGTAATTGTAAGCACATTTTGGGATGATGGATCTACCGCTGATGTAGGAGCTGTTACTTGGGGGAGCGGGATAAAAGGAACTGTTGGTGCGATCACCTCATCAAATAGCATTATAGGTGTTACAGCTTCTGATCGAATTGGTTCTGGCGGGATCATTGCATTAGAAAATGGCAATTATGTCATTTTAAGCCCTCTTTGGGACAATGGGGGAGTTGCTGATGCTGGTGCTGCGACATGGGGCGATGGTACCTTAGGTGTTTCAAGTGTCATTAGTTCGTCAAATAGCTTGATCGGCTCTACAGCAAACGATCAAGTGGGAAGTGGAGGGGGACTTGCTTTAACAAATGGCAATTATATTGTATTTAGCCCCAACTGGGATGATGGGGGGACTAGCAATGTGGGGGCTGCGACATGGGCTGATGGAAGTTTAGGTGTTTTTGGCACGATCGGCTTATCAAATAGTTTGATCGGCTCTACAGCAAGCGATCAAGTGGGAAGCGGAGGGGGAACTGCGCTTACAAACGGCAACTATGTAGTGTTGAGTCCTAATTGGGATAATGGGGGAACTAGCAATGCGGGAGCTGTGACGTGGGGTGATGGAACAGTTGGTATAAGTGGAACTGTAACAACAGCAAATAGTACCTTCGGGGCAACAGCAAATAATCAAGTGGGGAGCGGAGGAGCGGCCGCTTTGGCCTCAGGAAACTATGTAGTGCTGAGCCCGCTTTGGGATAATGGGGGAACCTCGAACGTGGGGGCTGCTACATGGCGAGATGGAAGTGCTGCAGCAACTGGAGCTGTAACTTCCGTAAACAGCTTAATTGGTTCTACAGCAAGCGATGGAGTGGGAACTTATTGCACTGTTTTGGTGAACGATAATTATGTTATCGGAAGCCCGCTTTGGGATAATGGGGGAACCTCGAACGTGGGGGCTGCTACCTGGTGTAACGGAATTACCGGAACAACGGGAACTGTTTCGAGTGCAAATAGTTTGATAGGAACAACTGCAAATGATCGGGTTAGTCAGTCTAAAAATGATGTAGAAGCCCCTATCAATGGAATTGTAGCACTATCAACAGGTGATTATCTAGTAACGAGTGTCAATTGGGATAATGGAGCTACAGCAAATGCAGGTGCTGTGACTGTATGTAACGGGATCGTAGGAACCACCGGAACGGTCTCTACTGGAAATAGTGTTGTAGGCGGAGTTGCCAATAGTGGCCTGATTAGTCCCGTTGACAATACAGCGATCAATTCTACATTTGTATGTCCTTTCCCAACAGGTTACACAGGAGGAGAAGAGGTAGTGCGAATAGGAATTGCAAGAACTGTGGCCCCTAACTTGGCCTATTCTTTAGCCTTCGATCAAAACTTCACAGTTTCTCCAAGCTTTGTTACATCTACTTTGGCTACTGGAACAGCTGTCAATTTCCAGGCAAATCTCGATATTACAGTTACAGATGCCGTAAGTTACAATACGGGAAATTTGACTTTAAGCGCAGGAAGAAGCGCCTTTATTAATGCAGATATCACAACAGGCGGGGCAAATTTAATAGTTATTGCAAATGATTCTCTCTCTGGTGGGGTTATCGATTCGAGCCGAAGTTCTGGAACGGCAGTTTTGACGATCAATACTGGAATTACGATTGATGGACAAGGCGGCAGTCTTTCTTTTTCAATTTTAAGCGATCCTGAAAAAACAAATAATATGAGTGGGAATCTAACCTTAAGTGGGGGCGCAACTCTGACAACAACAGGAACAGGGACTATTACTTTAAGCGTTACAGATCATAGTATTTCTCTTTTAGATACAAGTACAATTTCAAGTGGAACTGGAAATGTTATACTTACTGCAGGAGAACAAGTTTTAATAGGAAATTAGATCTTGAAAAAATATTTTTTCTTAGTATGTAGTTACGCTTCACTTTTTTCTGTGCCGATCAACACGCTGATTGTAGCCAAAACGGGTAGTTCTGTAGAGGGGCATGAGGGTGTGGTATCTGATTTGTTGAGCGCTAAAAGTAAAAAAAGGCTGCAAGAATTCATTGGCAAAGAAATTTCTCAAAAGACACTGCATCTAATTAAAGAAATGGCGCTTGCTTGTATAAATGAGCAGGGAGATTATGCTGTAAAAGCATTTTATCCTAAGCAGGATGTGAGCGCCGGGAATATTTTCCTTAGTATTTCTGTCCCTACGGTAGAAACGTTTGAGATAAAAGGAAATCGTTGGGAAAAAGATGCGTTTTATGAAAATCGCTTAGCCCCTAAAAAAAATGAATCCTTTCAATCATCTCAAATTTTAAATGAAGTGGCGTGGTTGAACCGCAATCCGTTTCGTTACGCTGAGGTAGTAGTCTCCCCAGGGGAAATGGATGATACCGTCGATGTTGATTTATTGATAAAAGATCGTTTTTCTTTTCGCCCTTTTGCAGGGGCCGATAATACAGGGACCGATTTAACTCACAGGACTCGTCTTTTTGCAGGGTACACTTGGGGTAAGCCATTTGGTAGGGACGATGTAATGACTTATCAGTATAGAGCGTCCCCTGATCTGAACCAATTTTCATCTCATAATGGGAGCTACCAGATTTTTCTCCCCTGGAAGCATGAGTTGATGATGAGTGGGGGGTATAGTGTAACGCAACCTGATGTTGAAGATTTTTTTCATGAAGCAATAAGCGTTCAAGCTTCCTTGCGCTACGCCATCCCGTTTTATCCCTTATTCGCTGAAACAAAACAGGCCGTGACCCTTGGAGTTGATTATAAGAATCTCAACAGCAATGTATTTTATATAGAAAAATCGCCCGCGAATGTTGTCTCATCGCATCAGGTTAATCTTTCTCAATTATATTTTGGTTATCTTTGGAAGAGAAAGTTTGTTGCAAACATTGAATTATTTATTTCTCCTGCTCAAATTTTGCCAAATCAAAGTGAGAAAAAGTACAGTCAGTTGCGTCCTCAAAGCTCTGTTTTATATGGATATGGGAAAATCTTGCTTAACGATAGTTATGGAAAAGCGGACTTTTTCTCATGGACTCTAAGGGCTCAGTGCGCTACTGGGCCTCTTTTGCCTAGTGAGCAGTTTGGTCTTGGAGGAATCGGGACTGTTCGAGGCTACACAGAAAGGCGATTTAACGCCGATAATGCAATTTGTATTAATGCAGAAATAGCTCCTCTTAAAATGTCCATTTTTAAACAGGATCGATTAATTCTACTCGCTTTTTCAGATTTTGGTTTTGGATTCAACTATCAAGTGCAAGATCTTGCTCAGAAAAGTCAGTACCTTTGGAGCGTAGGTTTCGGGGCCAAATATCAATTTTCTACTTTTATTTCATTGAATGCAGATTATGGAGTGCAGCTTCGCCACCTTTATCAAGACATTGATTTAGGGAGATTTCATGTGAATATGGCTGTTAGTTATTAGTTCTTTTTCACTTTTCTGTTAATAACATGTTGTGTCAGCAGAACCTGTTTTTCCATATGGGGAAGTCTGCGAAGCACTGTGCAATTTAAAAAATTTGGTTGATTGATATTTTGATTTTTCCTTAACATCTGCGCCCAAAATTTATCAAAAAAAGGTGACATATGTTGAGGTTTTTTGTTTTTATTGCTTGTTTTGCAAGCTATTTACATGCGGGTTCAGTGATTTGGCTGACGGGGCTCCCCTCTGCAGGAAAGACAACAATTGCCAACGAATTTCATGCGCTATTTCCAGAAAGCGTTGTTCTCGATGGCGATGTTTTGAGAAAAACGATCAATAGCGATCTCGGATTTTCCGTTGAGGATCGGAAAAAAAACATCGAAAGAACTGTGAATATGGCAACGCTTTGTTTAGAGTCGGTGGATTATGTAATTGTTTCATGTATTTCTCCCAATGCGAAAGTAAGAGAGTATGCTCGCAAAGAAATTGAAGGGGCAGGGCACAAGTTCTTAGAGGTGTTTGTTAACTGTCCTGTTGAATCTTGCATTGAGCGCGATGTAAAGGGCCTTTATGCCCGCGCAATTGCTGGCGAAATTCCAAACTTTACAGGAATCAGTCAGTCTTATGAAGAGCCCGTAAATGCAGATGTGGTTTGTCGAACAGATGTTGAGGCTCTTGATGAATCAGTGGGACAAATTCTTAATGCATTAGGTCTTGTTCATCCCCATCTGCAGCATGCCCTTTTTATTGGAAGATGGTCCCCCTTTCATAAGGGACATTTTAAGATCATGGAAAAAGTGATCGCTGAAAACCCAGATCGACCTGTGATGATTTTTGTTCGGGATCGCAAAGGGGAAAGATGGTCTGCTAGGGTACGCAAAGAGATGGTCGAGGCATCGATGAAAGCAATGAATATCAAGGCGAGCGTGAAAATCATACCAGATATCGATTCGGTAAACTGGGGAAGAGATGTCGGGTATTTACCTAGAATGATCGATGTCGATCCAGATACAGCAAGTATTTCGGGGACAGCGATTCGAAAAGGTTTTGATCTTGAAACTGAAGAGTGGAAAAACTTTGTTTGCCCTGGGGTTTTTGAGTTTTTAGAAAACCTTAAAGAAGCACAGTAGATTTTATGTGGCGTCTTTTTTCTTAGGGATAAGCCTTGTGGCGAAGATTGCGATCACGCACATTGCAAGAGCAAAGATGAAAGACGCCTTATAGCCTGAAGAAAAAGCGTTATCAAGGAAGGTAATGATTTCAGAGCTTGCTCCCATTTCACTTGCAAGTTTTGGATTTGAAAGGACCGATCGGAGATTTTCTTGCTCAAGTGCGGCAAAAGAAGACTTTAAACTCTCCATTTTGGGCTCGAGTTTTTTGTAAAGAGTAACTCGAAAAAACACACCTGCTATTGCGAGAGAGAGGATCGCCCCTAGCTCTTGCATCGTTACAAACATTCCCGAAGCTATTCATCATCCACTGTAGTTGTAATACAGTGGCAGATAGATCCTTTTGAATCGATGCTAAAGCTGTGTTCGCTATAGACCAGAGCATGCCAAGAATAATTAAGCCGAGGCCAATGCCCGCAACAGCTAAGGTTCTTTTGTGAGAAGGTCCCATATTTTTCAGTATGCTATTTCAAGTAAAACTGGTACATGTTTTTCTAAGGGGAGATGTTGTCAATGAAGATTGGGATTCCAAAAGAGGTTAAAAAGGATGAGTTTCGCGTCGGCGTAACTCCAGAAACAACGAAAGCTCTTGTCGATGCGGGGCATCAAGTTTTCATCCAAAAAGATGCTGGCGCTAAGATTGGCTTTACAGATCAAATGTATGAAAAAGCGGGAGCAAAAATTTTAGCTTCTGCTCAAGAGATTTACCAAAATGAGATGATCATCAAGGTAAAAGAGCCCCAAAAATCAGAGTTTCCCCTCATGCACGAGGGACAAATTTTCTTTTGCTATCTGCATTTGGCCCCAGATCCTGAGCAAACCAAGCAATTACTCGATCGTAAAGTAATCGGAATTGCCTTTGAAACCGTAACTGACGAGAGAGGCCGGCTCCCACTTTTAGTTCCTATGAGTGAAGTTGCAGGTCGCGTCTCAGTTCAAGCAGGAGCTGCAGCGCTGCAGATGATCAATGGAGGCAGAGGTGTGCTTCTCGGAGGAATTCCTGGAGTGAAACCCGGCAAGGTTGTTGTTTTAGGCGCCGGTGTTGTCGGAACAGAGGCGATGAGAATGGCGCTCGGCTTAGGTGCTGACGTTACGATCTTTGATAGGAACCTCTCAAGGTTACGCGAGCTCGACCAGCTTTATGCTCCAGCTTTAAAAACCTTATTTTCAACGCCTGCTGCAATAGAGCTGGCTGTAACACAGGCCGATTTGGTCGTCGGCGCCGTTTTAATCCCTGGAAAAAAGGCTCCAAAGCTTGTCACTCGCGAGATGATCAAAAAAATGCTACCCGGCTCAGTCGTTGTTGATGTGGCAATTGACCAAGGCGGCTGCATTGAAACATCAAAGCCTACAACGCACTCTGAGCCAACATATTTAGTTGATGGAGTGGTTCATTACTGCGTTGCAAATATGCCCGCTGCTTGCGCAAGGACTTCTACTCAAGGACTTGCGATTGCAATCTTGCCCTACGCTTTGAGAATTGCAAATTTAGGTGTAAAAAAAGCCCTCAGAGAGGATAAACATTTAATGATGGGGTTAAATGTTTATTTTGGAAAGGTTACAAATGCCTTTGTAGCTAGTGATTTAGGGTATGAATATAGCCCCCCTGAGTCGGTACTTTCATAGACAGGAAACAGCGCTCGTTGTTACAATGGGGGGAAGGCCCATATGAAATGGGTACGGTTTTTTTCTCATGGATCATCTGCCCGAATTTGTCAAAGAGCATCTTATAGCAGCTCAAGATCTTATCAAAGGGGGATCTGTTCGTGAGCCAATTTTTTCCAGAGGTACCTATCAATACGAAGTAGTAGAAAAAGGGAGAAAAAAAGAGTTCCCTTTCATTCAGATGAAAGATGATGGGAAAATAACCGATTCATTTTGCAGCTGCAAATTGTCTGAATCGGGCTTTGGATGTCCTCATTTGTCTGCAGCCTATCTGTCTATTTTTCAGGGGTTTGATGAACCTCTTCACATCCGCTATAAAAATTCACTGTGGAATCGATTGTTTCAAATGGCAAGTAAAAGACACGGCTATGAAACAAGCTGTTTGAAAAAAGAGGGCGAGGGGAAATATACAGTAGAGTCAAAAGATAAAATCCCCTTTTTTTCTATCGAGGCGCTCAATGTAAAAGCCAAAAAGAAGCTAGAGTCTATCGTTTCAAAAAGGCAAGTGGAGACAGAAGAGACATCGATCAAGTTTTCAAACTTGCCCACGGAAGAAATTGTCCGTTATCGAGAAGGAAAAGCGAGTCACAACTTAAGTTTTGATCTCTCGTTTTGGTCGGATTTAGCCAAGTGGCTTATGTTTTTAGAAGATAGTGGCAAAGGATATGAAATTAGCTTTAAGGGAGCGCCTATTCCAAATGAAATTACCCTTCAGTTCCCGGGACTTGCTATTTGGTTTCATATTTCTGATGTCAATTGGCCTTGGATCATTCCATCCCTTTCAACTGTTAACTCACCGTTAAAAGTTTTTGGAGCAGAAGAGGAGCTAATTCAACATGTTCATTACGATGAAATCAAACGGTGTTTGAAGATAGAGCACAAGGAGCAAAAACGTCTTTCTGAAGCGGGTGTGCCTATTGGGGATTGGCAATATGTTGAAGGAAAAGGGTTTTATCGTAGAAGGTCTGATCTTCTTTTGTCACAAGATGAGATCCCTTTTGAAAAAATTGCGTCGGTTCTCAATCAATCGAGTAAAACGCTAGCCCATTTTCTCCCCATTTTTTCCGAAAAAAGGGCAGGGCAGTACCAACTGCACTTTGATAGTCAGGCAAACTTGCACATTGAGCTTTTCGTTTTAGAGCCTGCAGATTTAAGAGGGGAGAGGGCCGCTTGTTTTGCTCCTTGGGTGTATCTTCCAGATCACGGATTTTTTCTTCTGGATAACTGGCTTTTTGAGGGTAAAGAAAAAATCATCCTAAAGGGGGAAGTGGCAGATTTTATCAACCGCCACAGGCTTTGGCTCCAAAACTTTCCTGGATTTAAGACACACTTAGGAAGTTTAGAATCTCACCTCACTTATCGAATCACGAATGAAGGAGATCTCCTCTTTCATGCCGAGTTGAATTTCCCCGAAGATTATGAAGAAATCTATCACTTTGATGAATGGGTCTACATTAAAGGAGAAGGTTTCTATATGAAAAAAGAGGCGAGCGGAAGACTCCCTTTACATCCTGGACAAAAGGTTTCAAAAGAGGAAGTTTCTTCGTTCATCTCCTCTCATAAAGATGATTTAGAGCAGGTCCAACATTTTTATAACCCTGAGATGCCGATCCGGAAAATGGGCTTAAACATCACAATCAATGAAGATGGGCTCATTGCGATATTGCCTCAGATGGAGTATGCACCAGGAGTTGATCCAAGCACGTTAAAACATTTTGGTGAGTACGTTTATATAGAGGGAAAAGGATTTTCTGATATCCCTCTTGCAGGAAGACTTCCCGAAAAGTATCAACATCCCGTTGTCATTGCTCCCTCGGCAGAGTTAAGTTTTCTTTCTTATGAGCTCGAACCCCTAAAACCCTATACAATCAAAGTCGATCCACGCCTTGTAAGAGCCGAAAATCTAAAGCTAAAAATTCGACGGATTGTCCCAAGTAAAAGAAAGCGGGGCAAAGAGTGGTTTGTCGACCTTGTTTATGCAACAGAAAATGGTCACATCGATGTCTTTTCAATTTGGGACGCATTTCAAGAAAAAAAACGGCACCTTTTTTCAAACGCTGGACTGATTAATCTTAAAGAGCCCCGATTTAATTGGATTCGCCAACTTCAAAAAAAACGGCTCGATCGAAATAAAAAATTATTGCGTCTAAATACTTTGGAGTGGATCCGTCTCAATGCATTTGAAGAGCTAGAGCCGCCACACGATTTAGAAACGCGTAAGCTTTTAGAAGAACTGAATCGATTTGAAGCGGGTAGACTTCTCGATGTCTCTCGGTTAAAAGCAACTCTTCGCCCTTACCAAGAGCAGGGATTAAGTTGGCTTTGGTTCCTCTATTGCCACGGTTTGTCTGGTCTTCTTTGCGATGACATGGGCCTTGGAAAAACACACCAAACAATGGCTCTTTTAGCCGCAGTCATCAACGAAGATGATGAAAAGGTAAATAAATATCTGGTCGTATGTCCCACGTCCGTGATCTACCATTGGCAAGAGCTCTTAAAGCGGTTTTTACCTGAAATCAGAGTATGTACGTATTATGGACTTGAAAGAACTTTGGAAAATTTTGAGGAAAATTACGATTTGATCCTTACCTCTTATGGGATCTTGCGTACAGGGAAAGAAAATCTCAAAGCGCATAAATTTGAAGTAGCCATTTTTGATGAAATCCAAATCGCCAAAAACTATGCATCACAAACACACAAAGCCCTTAGATCGATTAGAGCCCAAATGCGCCTTGGTTTAACAGGGACTCCAATTGAAAATAGACTTCGCGAGTTGAAATCACTTATCGATATTGTCCTCCCATCGTATATGCCCCCCGATCCCATCTTTCGCGATGTCTTTACGAATCCAATTGAGAAAAACCAAGATGCAGAAAAAAAAGCACTTCTAGGAAAACTCGTAAAGCCTTTTGTCTTACGCCGCAAAAAAAGTGAGGTTCTCACCGATTTGCCAGAAAAAATTGAAGAGATCGCCTATTGCGATATGAGCCCTGAGCAAAAAGAGCTCTACAAGGAAGTCGCATTTAAAATGCGAGATACGATCTATCAAGATCTAAAAAACAATGAAAAACCCGTTCCCTTTGTCCACGTCTTTTCTGCCCTTTCGACATTGAAGCAGATTTGCGATCATCCAGCGCTCGTCTTAAAAGATTCAAAAAATTATCGAACGCACCAGTCGGGTAAATGGGACCTATTTGTCGAGCTGTTATACGAGGCAAGAGATAGCGGGCAAAAAGTGGTTATTTTTTCTCAATACCTCGAAATGTTATCCATCATTGAGTCTTACCTCAAGAAGAAGGGGATCGGCTTTGCCACGATTAAAGGCTCAACGCGCGATCGCCCTGAGCAGCTGCGTAGATTCCGCGAAGACCCAGATTGTGAGGTGTTTACCGCCTCGCTTCTCGCAGCGGGCGTCGGAATCGACCTTACGGCAGGCTCCATTGTGATCCATTACGACAGATGGTGGAACCCCGCTAAAGAAAATCAAGCAACCGACCGCGTCCATCGAATTGGCCAAAACCGGGGGGTTCAAGTCTTTAAATTGGTAACAAAAAATTCAATTGAAGAGCACATCCACGAAATGATTGAGAGGAAAAAAGGGCTGCTCGAAGATATTATCGGCCAAGAAGATCAAATTAGTTACTTGTCGCGAGATGAGTTATTGCAAATTTTTGAGAAAATGTTTTCTGAAATAGAGTGAGGCCTAGCGGGTTAATAAGCTTGTTCTTGAGAAAGCCTTCGAATTCCTTGATTTGCAAGTTCTGCCGTACGAGCAGCCTGTTGACAGTCCCGAATTTGACGAAAAAAACAAAAGCCTCCTAGGATCATGAGGCCGATCCCTGTAGGGACAAAAGTTCCACCAATAAAAATTATCATTACAGCCCCCGTTACGGCTAGCGCAAGGGCAGCCAGACACTTCAAGGTGTAATTAATATTCCAATGATTTCTTAAATTAATTACATCTTGTTGTAGAGACTTAAAATTAGTTTCGATAGTATCAATTCCCATAATCATCCTTGTTGATATTATACCAAATTGGTGAGATAATTATCATTACAATAAAAGACTTGAAGTGGATTGGTTAATCATTTATACTTTCCTTTTTTACAGAAAACTATGCACCCAAAAATAGCTTTAGTTGGACGCCCTAACGTAGGGAAGTCGGCCCTTTTTAATCGAATTTGTCAGAAGCGAATCTCTATTGTCGATGAGCAAGAAGGGATTACGCGCGATCGTCTTTATGCAGAAGCAGAGGTGTTCGGGCGCCCATTTACATTGATCGACACTGGCGGTATCGATTTGTCTGATGCGATGCCATTTAATTATGAGATCCGGAGACAAGCGCAGATTGCAATTAACGAGGCCGATGTAGTTATTTTAGTCGTTGATGGACAAGTAGGGCCCCATCCTTTGGATGAAGAGGTCGCAAAGATTTTGCTCAATGCTAAAAAGTCTGTTGTCGTTGCGGTCAATAAGATCGACCAATCAAATGACGAGTTTAAGATTCACGAGTTTCATTCGCTTGCTGTGAGAGATCTGATCGCATGCTCTGCTGTGCAAGGGTATCAGATTGCAGAGCTTTTAGAAAAAGCAATTAGTTATGTTCCTGAAGAAGAAGAGATTGAACAGCCAGCTGTTTTCGGAGGCATTCGCGTTGCAATCGTGGGCAGACCTAATGTTGGAAAATCGACCCTTTTAAACCATCTTTTGCACGAAGAAAGATCGATTGTGAGTCCAATTGCAGGGACAACGCGCGATGCGATCGACGTAACGATTGAACATGAAGGGCAAGAGTATCTCTTGATCGACACTGCTGGAATTCGACGCAAAAAAGCAGAAAAAGAAGTTGTCGATAAATTTGCATCGATACGCACTGATGAAGCCGTTGAAAAAGCAGATGTATGTTTACTTGTCCTCGACTCATTTGAAGGCTTTACGACACAAGAAAAGAGGATCGCAAGTGAAATTGAAGCACAAGGCAAAAGCTGTATCCTTGTTTTCAATAAGTGGGATTTGATGAAGAACTTCCGCATGGAACATGCGATGCGAGGCGTTCGCGAAGAGATCCCATTCTTAAATCACTGTCCAACTCTTTTCATCTCTGCAATGAAAGAGCGTAATTTAAATAAGATTTTCCCAATCATTAAGCAAACCTATGCGGAAAGGCTCAAGCGCATTACGACAGGTGGGCTGAATAAATTTATCGAAGGATGCTTGCAGAAGTATCATCCTCCATTAATCACAGGAAAGCGTCTCCGCATTTACTACATGACGCAAGTGGAGACAAACCCTCCAAAATTTGTCCTCTTTGTCAATAAGCCTTTGCTGATGACAGAAACGTACAAAAAGTATCTGATCAACAATTTTCGAGATGTTTATCAGTTCAGTGGCTGTCCGATTACGCTTGAACTCAGAGGAAAAGAGGCCCCTGCAGCTGCAGAGCCCCGTCTTTTGTAGCCTTTTTTCTATAGGTTTTCTACACTACAGTTATGAGAATACCTAGGCCTAGAGCCATTTCGTTCACACCCTTTCGAGATGAACTGAAGGAATATAACTTACCCTACTTCAGAAACGATCTATGGGCAGCAATGGCAGTTGCCCTCATGACGATTCCTCAATCGATCGCCTATTCACTTTTGGCGGGGCTTCCTCCTACAGCGGGGCTATTTTCTGCGATCTTTGGTACGATTTTTGCAGCAGCTCTTGGCTCATCGCGCCATTTAATATCGGGCCCAAGTACGGGAACTGCGATTTTGATCCAAACTTCGATCAATGACGTCTTAATCAACTACTTCGAAAATGTAGCTGGCGCTGAAAAAGAGGCTTTGGTTCTACATATACTCACCCAGATTATTCTAATCATTGGGATCATTCAAATTGGGGCTGCTTTTTTTAATGTCAGTAAGCTTTTGCAATTTGTGAGTAGGCCTGTGGTTTTAGGTTACTTTGCGGGGATTACTGTTGCCATTGTTGTGACGCAGATGTTTTATTTTACAGGCGTCCCCTCAGATAAAGTTGCCGATTCTGTCCTTTTAAAATCATGGGTCTTCGCCTCTCATATACTCCAGTTTAGTTGGCCGACTGTCCTTGTGGGACTAATCAGTCTTTTTGCTTTATTCGTGCTGAGGAAAAGTTCGAAAAATCTCCCAGATGCCCTTTTAATGTTAATTGTAGCCTCAATAGCTGCGTACTTTCTCAACCTCTGGTTAGGCCACTCTACAATTGCCCGATTGGGAGACTATCAGCTTGCCACTGAGCCTTTTCCTGAGCTTACACTCCCTCTCATCGACTTTTCGATTCTCAATAAGGTGTTTCCTGCAGCAGTTGCTATTTCTCTTTTGGCAGTATTGGAGGTTTTTTCCATCTCTCGTAATTTCGCAGCAAAATCGGGCCATGAGGTCCAAGTCAATCAAGATGTGTTTGGAGTAGGAGTGAGCAATGCAGTTCTCTCTTTTATTTATGGAGCTCTCCCTGCGTCGGGAAGTGCAACCAGGACAACATTGAGCTACAACACCCATTCGAAAACAAGGTTTGCTGCAATTTTTAGCGGGATTTTTACTGCGATTATCATTTTTTTCTGCTGGCCACTTGTCCAGCACATCCCTTTAGCAGCTCTAGCCGCTTTGCTTATGTTGACAGTTCCTGCTCTTATGAATTGGACGGAAATTAAGCTCTGTTTTCACGCAACGCGCGAAGATGCGGCCGTGTTTCTCATTACATTTGTCTCGTGTTTGATCTTCAGTCTCGATATCGCCTTTTTTATCGGCATTGTGATCTCGATCGGTTCGTACTTAAGAAAGTCTGCAACACCTCACTTAGTTGAATATGCGTTTAATTCAAAGGGGCGTCTCATCATCGCAAGTCCCAAAGAAGAGCCCCATAGGAAAGTGAGAATCATTGGCATTGCAGGGGAGCTCTACTTTGCTTCCGCAGATGTGTTTCAAATGGCGCTAAAATCAATCGCAGAAGACCGCAATGTACAAGTCATCGTGTTGCGTCTCAATAATATCTACCATATGGATGCGTCGATGTGCCTTGCAATTTCACATCTACATGAGACATTGAAATCGACCCATCGCCATCTAGTTATAAGCGGGCTTACAGAAGAGGTGTGGCGGGTATTTCATAGGGCAGGTTTGGTCAAACAAATAGGTCTTGGAAATCTCTATTTTACAGATGAGACAAACCCTCAGTTTTCAACGTGGAAAGCTTGTTTGCGCGCTCAAGAGCTTGTTCACGACAACCCGTCTTAAAAGGGCCGTTTAGTCATATTTATTTTCTTTGGCAGGATCATACTTGAAGATCTTATCTCCAGTTTGAATGGTCCGATAGACCCATTCTTCATCATTTTCTCTTAAGAGGCGATCGCACCCCATGATAAAACCTTTGAGAAATCCATAGCGGTGCATCGCAAGATGCATGTATTGAGCTGAGGTGGGCCGGAAGTGGCTTCGTGGCCCATCAACAGGGGAGAGGACCTCTTTATGAAAGGTGATGACCATGTCTGCAATGCGAGTTGCGATTGAGAGCTCTTCTTTTTTTGCGGGCTCACCAGCAGGTTTTAAATCTGAGTCATTTCCCCACGGTTCAAAGTAACCGGGATGTGCGATGAGAAAACAACTGACTGTATTGATTAAAAATAACTTAGAAAATTGCGAATGTTTTCTGATCAACCTATTTTGAAAAAATAAGAGGGGGTTAAAAAGCATAGTTCAACATAAGGGCTGGAAAGAGTTTGTACTCATTCAGGACGACAGAGGCCGCCTTTTCATAGGCTCTTTCATTGTAGTATTTGGCCTCTTCGCCGGCGCCATAGATGCCGCCAAAATACCAGCCTGCTTCAAATCCAGTTGTGATAATGCCTGCTGCGATGTGGTTGTGGAGAAAGAATTGGGTCGCAGCTGCAATGAAGAGGCCATTTAGTAAAAAGGCAGTGAGTGCCGATTTGCGCTGGCCAATATAGAGATATCCTGCACCTGGGATAAGAGCATTGAGACATTGGGCCGTTGCGACCGATTTTTTTTGTCCACTATAGCAATCGACGAGGTTGTCTAGATAAGAGGGGCTTTGAAAGCCGGAGGCGAAAAAGTCGATTGTGGGAAGATCACCTTCACGAATAGCCAAAGAGACTCTAAGCTCCTCGCTTGTGTCGGGAAAACTTTTCTCGATGAGTTCGACAATTTTTGCTTGTTTTTCTGTGTCTTTGAGCTCTCGATATGACTCAAAAAGGACGAGGAGAAGGTCGTGGTAGGCGGGAAATGTTTTATCGACATGGGCAAGATTGCTTTTTTCAAATGACTCGACGACGTCCGTGTATCTTTTGCCTAAAAAGTAGCACAGTAAAATATCGTACTGGATTTCTAGTTTGCGGGTCGGGTTGTCAAAGTTTAAGATTTGAGCCCTTTTAAAAGTTGAAACAGCGCGGTACAAATCGAGCTCACTCGCAAAGGCCCTTGCTATGATGTACTCTTTTCCCCAATCAGAACTTCTCTCTTCAGGGGAAAGGGGAGTAAATGCACCCGCTAGGCGCTGAAAATGTTGGTCTTGCAGTTGAAAGCTGACGCGCGGTTCAATCTCATCTGGTACGCGGTAGCAGCTAGCACTTAGAAGAAGTAAAAGAATGAGAGCTTTATTCATCATCGATTGTTTTTATCAGTTCCATCCCTTCATCAAAATTTCTTTCGAGGAATGGGGTTCCCACTTGATCGCGGAAGTAGTCTTCTTCTTTTGTTGTGATCCTGCGCATGTCTTCAACGGAATTAATGATATGCGGCCTGATGAAAATCACAATATTTGAGTTGCTGATCGTATCTGCACTTTTTGAAAAGAGGGCGCCTACGAGAGGAAGGCCTCCAAGACATGGAATTCCCCCTTTTGCCTTGACGTTGGAGTTATTGACCATCCCTGTAAGTACGAGGAAGTTGTTATCTGGGACGTGCACAGTTGTTTGCATGGTCGTTTTGCTCGTAATGATCCCGTTTGCTGATTGTGCTCCAGGATTCAATGATGCTTGGGTAATATCACCCACGGTTTGAGAACGATCGAGGTTGATGTCGAGTGTGACGATATCGGAGTTTCCTAAAACAGGGGTAATCGTAAGGTTTACACCGATATCTCGGTACTCAATGTTAGATGTGTTGATTGTGTTGTTACCGCTATTGGAGATGAACGAGCCGACAAATGGGATGTTTTCCCCTCTAAAGAGTGTCGATGTGCGCCCATCTTGAGTAATAATTTTTGGGGTCATGATGATGCTTGTCTCATCATCGATTTGTAGAGCGCTTAACAGAGAGCCAAGAGTTAAAAATGTTTGACCATTGTGCTTGATCACTTCGCCGATTACGCCAAGATCAAATCCACTTGCAGGGGCAGGGATTTTAGAAGGGACAGGGGTTGTAGTACTGTCGAGTCCAGATAAGTTTTGAATGAATGTATCGGGACTTCCATTTCTAGAGAGATTGGGCATCGTGTTGTAACTGTTAGTAGAGAATTTATCTCGGTACTTAAAGTTAGCGCCCCACTCAAGACCAAATGTGAGGGCGTTTGCCAAAGATGTCTCAATCATCAACATTTCAATAAAGACTTGTTTTAGAGGGATGTCGAGGTTTTTGATCAACTCTCTAAGGCGGGTAAGTGTTTCTTGATCGCCTGAACAAAGGAGCGAATTGGTTACATCAAGCCACTGAATCGAGTTAATTGAATCTAAAAGACCTTTGTTGATGGGGGCGTTGGAAATGGTCAAGTCTTTTGCAATTTGGCGCAAAGCCCCTTGAATTTCATCCCCTTTATGGAATTGCAATTTGTAGACGAGGAAGCTCGTATTGTCAATTGCCTGAATGGAGGGCCCAGAGGATGCAATGTCTTCATGAGGGCCGTTTGCAGGGATATCAAACTCTTTTAAGAGCTCTTTGACCTGGTCGAGCGCCCTGGGGGTTCCTGTAAAGACAAGCGTTTGTGTTTTTTCAGTCCAGCGCGTTGATTTTATCGTATTAAATAGATCGGGATCATTGAGTCCGCTGCTCGCTAAGTTTTCTGCAAAGTCGGAGAGAAGTCTTTCAAGATCAGGTCCAGGAATCGACTGTGGCTTATAGACAAAGAAGTTAGAAGCGGTGACGGTGGCAGACCGTGGTGCCTGAGTTTTTGAGGCAAGCGAGGTGACATCAAATGTTTCTACAAGAGACTGTACTTTTTGAAGCGCCTCGTCGGTGCCGCTAAAAAAGAGGGAGTTGGTCTCTTTGATATATTTTACGCTCTTGAGTGCAGATAGGAAGTATTTATCATCGGTCCCTGTTTTTTTTAGCTCAGAGGTCATATTTTTCAAGGAACTAACGATTTGGGGGCCACTAGCATGCTTGAGCTTGTAGAGTAAAAATGTAGTTTTCCCAACGTGTTGAATCGGCGCGTGTACTGCAGGTGGGACATCGATCTCTTTAATGAGCCCTTGGATTTTTTCCAGTGATTCGGGAGATCCTGTAAAGATGAGAGAGTTGGTTGCCTCGACGTATTTAATACTGTCTATCGTCTTTAAAAGGTTCGGGTCAGCAAGTCCTGCATTTTTGAGGTTCGTTCCAATCTCTTTGAGCGATTTTTCGATTTTATTTGCCGCCATATTGTGTGGCTTATACATGTAGAAATTGCTACTTGCAGGTCCCGAAGAGTCTCTTGGGTAGTCGTATTCAACTACTAATTTTTTTACCTCATCAACGGCCTGAGGATCGCCACTTAGAAGCAGGGAGTTGGTCTGTTTGACATAGCGCATCTTGTTGATTACTTCGAGGAGCTTATCGTCTTTTATCCCTGAAGACTTGAAATTTTTAGCTAAAGAGTCGAGATCTTCTTCAATCGCATCACCCGTTGTGTGCTGCACTTTGTAGATGTAATAAACGGGTTTTGCAGCGGCTTTTGCATCTGGTATGTCAAACGTCTTAATCAGAGTTTGAACCCTTTGCAACGAGGCTGGATCGCCTGTAAACATGAGTGAATTAGTCGATTTGACCCATTTCATCGTTTGGAGTGAGTTAATGAAAGCGGGATCTTCCAACTTTTCTGATTTGAGTTGAGCGAGAACCTCTTTTAAAGTCGAAGAAAGTTCTTCTCCAGTGATGCTCACAGGCTTGTAAATTAAGAATTGGGTGCTTGGAGGGATCGCTTGAGTTGTTGGTTGATTAGTTGTTGTATCAATTGTTGCTAAAAGCTGTCTGATCTGATCAAAGTTTTTCTCCTCACCCGAAAATGACAAAGTGTGTGTAAGGGGATTGATCTTCACGCTTGAAATAGTTTCGATCAGACTTGGATCTGCCCCTTTTGTCCCCTTGAGGTTGTGGGCAAGTTCGAGAATTGACTTTTGGATCTCTTCAGCAGTTAAAAATTTAGGTTTGTAGACGAAAAAAGAACTTCGTTCCTCGTAAGAGCCCATTGAAGATGTGACGTCGAGCGCAGAGAGAAATTCTTTGGTTTTGTCGAGTGAGTCTTTAGAGCCAATAAACATGATCGAATTGGTCTCTCGGATCCATTTTGCACTATCGATTGTCTGAATCAGATCGGGGTCGGCAATCGACGAGCTTTGGAGACTTTTCGCAATGTTATTTAGCCCCTTCAAAACATCATCAGCGGGCCGGTGCAGTACCTTGTAGACAAAAACATTTTCTAGTTTGACGTGCTTATAGGCCGCCATGTCCACTTTTGGAACCGTATCTAAACTTGTGAACACCGAAATTGTTTTTTCGACTAAATCGGGCGTCGATACAATGAAGATCTCATTGGCAAGATTTTGTGGCACCAAAATAAATGGATTGCCCTGTGTGAGGGGATTCATGATTTGGCTTGCCAGTTCAATGAGAAAATCGGGCCTATTGTGTTTTACGCTAAAGCTTTTGATCTCAAAAAGGGCGTGTGGCGAATCGAGATTTTCGATCAAAGCGGCAATCTTATTCACATTGGCAGTCAAATCGGTCAAGATCAACTGACGCGTTTCCGCTGAGGTCTCTAAAATAGCAGATGTTGAAATCATTGGCTGAATGATCGCCGCAATTGATTCGGGCTTCACATTTTTAATTCTAAAAATGCGGGTAACAATCGGGGCGTTTCCTTGCTGGTCTGCTTCCGTTACCAAAGTTGCTACTTGCTTTACGTCGGCAGATTTATGGATCACCAAGCTATTTCCTTGCTCTAAGAGCATCAAGCCATGGATTCTTAAGACTTGGATCAAAGTCGCCATCACATTTGCTGATGTGACCGGTTCATCTGAGACGACAGTGACAGTAAAATCGAGGTCTGCATCCTCATAAATGAAATTTGTTTTGCAGATTTTGCTCGCAAACCCGATGTATTCGATCATGGAAACGGTGTTGTAGTTGATCGTATAGCCATCTTCCGTGTCTGTTGGATGTTGCACTTTTGCTTTGGGAGTTTTAGCAAGAGTTGGTGCGTCTAGTAGAGGAATATCAAATTCTGATGTAGCGATTGTTTCGTCATCGAGATTGGACTCTTGTGGGAGTGTGTTTTCATTAGATACTTCAACAAATTGGGCAATAGGATCTTCAATCGCAATCTCCTCGTTACAGAAGAGCGAGCTGACGGCAAAGATAAGAAGTAGATAATCACGCATTGCGAACATCTAGAGTAGTCGACCTCTTTTGAATCGTAAAATACCGTGCATATTAATGCAACTATTCCCTCGTGTAAGGGCCAGAGGGTTGGAGTTTACAACTTTAGCAATAAAAATAGCAATGAATCCGACATATTTTTGGCTTTGTGCATACGTCGCTAGTTAAATTGTAACTACTGAAAGTGTCGTGGCAAAAAATTAAACCACAGAGATAACAATCTAGAGAGGCTTGGGATATTCCCGTCCCCTCGCTTCATAAGCCATATATTCCAAAGAGCTCAATGGGGGTGCTTTGAAATTTTTTCAAATTCAATAGAATCTTTGACTTTTTCAAGGGGTGCGGGGGGATGTCTGCCACCTCCGTGGGTTGTTCTCTTAGTTTTATGCTCTCGGGAGTCTTCTGTTGTTGAAATGGATCTGTTTTTCGTGTATCTTACAGGGCAAAAATAGCGTATTTATGGAAAAAATTAGAATCAATAAATTACTATCTGAGCGCGGCATTTGCTCCCGTAGAGAAGCCGATAAGCTGATTGAACAGGGCTTAGTTTCCTTAAATGGAGTAGTCGTTACTGAACAAGGGACTAAAGCGTTGCGAACAGATCTTGTCGAAGTGGCAAGCGTTGCTCAAGATGCACAAGAGCAAAAAGCAACCATCATGTTGCACAAGCCTTTAGGAGTTGTTTCTAATCTCCCAGAAGATGGGTACACCGAAGCATGTGAGCTCATCACTGCTGAAAATCAATGGGAACCTCGTGGCCGTAAATTTGAGGGTGATGTTTCTACTTTAAATGTAGTGGGAAGATTGGATGTAAATTCTAAAGGAATTTTACTTCTCACTCAAGATGGCAGAGTTGCAAAGCGTGTGATTGGCCCCGACGCTGAAATGGAAAAAGAGTACATTGTAAGATTCAATGGGGTCTTGAGCGATCGCGATCTGTCTTTGCTTAGGTGTGGACTTTTTCTCGATGGAAAGAAGTTGAAACGGGCTGTTGTTGAAAGAAAAGATGAGAACACCCTTTGTTTTATCTTGAAAGAGGGGAAAAAAAGGCAGCTAAGACGGATGTGTGAGAGGGTAGGTCTTGAAGTCACATCGCTTAAACGGGTTCGCATTGGAAATCTCCAGCTCGGAAATCTCCCTTCAGGTCAGTGGCGCTTCGTCGACCCTTCAGAGATATAACATTAAAAGATCCGTTGTAAGCTAATGACTGCAGAGGCTCTTTTCGGTAGAGCTTTCATTTGAGACGTTAAATTTTCTAAAATCTTTTCTGACTGGTATTGCGGCGCTAAAAGCGCATGATCAGAGAGCCATGATGGGT